>Ga0265293_10004212_pt1 | contig 25620 bp, 20 predicted proteins | sample Munlanlewell138R_FD_192505 | JGI IMG/M metagenome (GOLD analysis project Ga0265293, IMG submission 192505) | Leachate microbial communities from a municipal landfill in Southern Ontario, Canada - Leachate well 138R | ecosystem: Engineered > Solid waste > Landfill > Unclassified | place: Canada...
ACCGCCTCTCACCTGAACGCCAAAACGGTCGTTCATCAACTTTACGGCTAAGTTAAAATGCACGTTCTCAATGTAAAAAGAGAAAACACCCAAACGCTTTTCAATATTATCAGCCAAGATATGCACGCCTTTGATAGCCCTGAAGGCCTTAAATGCTCGTTGCACCAACTCATGCTCGCGCTCATGCATTTTTTGGGTAGTCATTTGATTTTTTACCTCAATGGCCATCGCAGTTCTGATAGCTTGCAAAAACCCGGGAGTTCCGCCATCTTCCCGCAATTCGATATCGTCAATATATTTGTATTCGCCCCAGGGGTTTGTCCAGTCAACAGTTCCTCCACCAGGATGATCCGGCGTTTTATTTTTGTATAAACTACTATCAAATACCAAAACTCCCGAACTACCGGGACCGCCCAAAAATTTGTGAGGACTGAAGAAAATGGCGTCTAGCTTTTTAGCTTCATCATCTGCTGGGTGCATATCAATATCTACATAAGGTGCTGACGCCGCAAAATCAATAAAGGCTACGCCTCCGTATTCGTGCATGATACGTGCCATTTCATGGTAAGGCGTCTCTATGCCTGTAACATTAGAGCAGGCTGTGAATGCACCAATTTTAAAGGTTCGCTCTTTGTGTTTTTCTAATTGAGTTCTGAGTTCGTCGAGGTTTATAAGCAGGTCTTTCCCGGGTTTTAAAACTACCACATCCACATTTGTTTCAATCCAGCTTGTGTGATTAGAATGGTGTTCCATGTGCGTGAGAAAAACCACCGGTTTATCTTCCTGTTTTAGAAGGCATTTGCCGTTTTGGTTAATGCCACAGTTTTTTAGTCCCATAATCCGCTGCAACTTGTTGATAACAGTGGTCATTCCGCTGCCTGCAGTTATAATTACATCTTGGGGTCCGGCATTTACATGTTGCTTTATCTTTCTGTGAGCCAGGTGATAAGCCTTAGTCATTAGCGTTCCTGTCTCGCTGGTTTCAGTATGCGTATTGCCTATAAACGGGCCAATCTCATCAATGATTCGATTTTCAATAGGGCGATATAACCTGCCACTGGCAATCCAATCAGCATAAACCATTGTTTTTGAACCAAAAGGTGTGTTAAATTTATGCTTGTCACCGATGGTGTTTTTTCTAAAAGGCTCAAAATAAGATTCTAAAGTACTCATGTAGTTAAATATTTAGCGATAGAATAGTTAATAGACAAGATGAAGCCGCTGATGGTTTTCTTTGGTTAAAAATCTTTTCCGGACAAATATACAGGATTTTATTTAACTGTAAATGCTTCAACATGAAAGCAATGAACACTTAATCAGATGGTGCTAAGCCCCGAAAATATTGCAAAAGACCTGAATTAAAAGTCGATTATTCCAAGAATCTAATCTTTTTTATAACCTAAAAACCTTTAGAAATCTGCATGATGCCCAGCTCTACCTCGCCGTTTTCCGGCAAAATTTCAATCCAGGTATTGTCTTCGCTGAACCATTTATATTGTGAGCCAATTCTTATCACAAAATCATGGTATTGATCGTCGTCAGGGATGGGCAATACAAAACCACCATTGCGGCCGTTTTTACTTCCAAAACTCACAATCAGCGGGAAGCCTTTTGTGCCGGTATTTCTTGCTTTGACCAGGATGTAGTTTGTGCGTCTCTCAGTAATATTAACCGGTTCAAAACCAAACTTTTTGGTTGTTCCAGAGGGTATTATAACCGGATTTAGATTGAGTTCGACGAGTTTGTTGTCCTGAATTGTCTGGGAAATCTGGGCAATCATCTCTGCCGGATAGGTTTCGCCTGTTTTTAACAAATCAGCTTTGTTATAGAGCTCGATGGCTTTGTCGTAGGTTCTGCTTTGAAGGAATTGATCGGCCTCTTTGATGATTTTATTATAATTGGTCATTAGCTTCATTTTTTCAGCTTTGATAATATCATCTATTTGCTTAATCCTTGCTTTAACCAACTCATCATCAGGTTTTAAACCTCTTGCAATTTGATATTGCTCAATCGCATCCCGATAGGATTTATCGGCTAAAAACTGTTCGCCGGCAGCTATGGCTGCTTCAAATTTTTGCTCCCGTTCGGCGGTTTCAGCTTTCAGTTGAATACTTATTTCAGCCGCACGCGAAAGAGCGTGTGCATTGGCTGCGTCTAGTGTTAAGATTTCATCGTAAAGGGCTTGTGCCTCAATGAGCTTTTTGTTGTTGAAGTTTTCATCAGCCTGAGCTGTAAGTCTGGCAATTTGTGATTCCAGGGCTTTTGCGGCTACGATAGCGGCTACTGCTTCTTCGATTTGCACCAACTGACTTTTTGGATAAGTAGCTGATGGATTGAGTGTTAAAGCTTGCTGATAGACAACGCTGGCCTGTTCCCATTCTTCAAGCACAAACAAGCTGTCTGCGGCTTTCACTTTTTGTGTAAAGGCTAAATCGAGTGCTTCAGCAGCAGCTTGCTCGGCTAATTGAGCATTGATTTTGTTGATTTGCTGCTTAGCATGTTCAGAAGCTTTTAGCTGAAGCGCGGCTTCATAAAGCTGCTTGGCTTTTCCAAAATCGCCATTATTGAAAGCCAAATCGGCGTTTTCAATTTGTGTATTGAAGTTGGATTCAAGTGCCTCAGCGGCAGCCAGCTGGGATTGTAATGTCGTAATTTCTGCTATTTTTTCTGTAGGATAAGTGCGGTCGGCAAATAGCTGTGCCGCTTGTTCAAAACTGCTTTTGGCTGCTGACAGTTTGTTTTCTTCAAACTGCTGATCTGCAAGTGCTATCAGCTCGGCGTAATTGTTTTCGCGCTGCTCAAGCTGTTGCTGCTGATTCATTTTGGTATTGATTTCTCCAATTTTTGAAGTCAGTTGTTGTTCTTCGGGTTTCAGTTGGGCTGCTTGTTGGTAGTAATCCAGTGCCAGTGCCAGTTCTTCCTTGCCATAAGCTTCGCTGGCCAGGCCGATCAATCTGGTGTATTCATTTTCCAGCTCGGCTTCTTGCTGTGCAATGGCAGCGAGCTGTCGGTCAATCTGATTAATCTTTTCCTGAGGTTCTGATGCTGATGGTTTTATATTAAAGGCCTCCACAAATTTCTCCCGTGCTTCTCTCAAGGAGTTTTGAGTAAGCAAGGCTTCGGCAGTTTCCATAAGCACGGTATAATTCGCCTCCATCAGCTGTGTTTGCTGTATTAAAAAGGTGATTTCTATAATTTTCTCTGTTATTCCAACTTTTTTAGGATCAAGCGATTGCACTTGTTCGTAGATGTTCAGGGCTGCTTCGTATTTCTTATCGTTTTCTAGCTGTAAAGCTTGCGCCATTAAGTCTTTAATTTGAGCACTAAGCTGCTCCGCATTTTTATTTGCCTGAATTTTTGCCTGGATGGCAGCTATTTTTTCCAAGGCGAGCTCGTCATTTTCTTTAAAAGTCAAGGCCTTTTCATAACTTGCAATAGCTTGCTTAAGGGCTTCGTCAGCTTCAAAATTTGCCGCTTCGGACATGGCGTTATTGTACTGTTCCTGAGCCAGGTATGCCTCGCTTTCAAGTGTTTGATTGATGCGTGCAATCATATCTTCGGCATAAGCTTGCCCGGGCCATGCCACGAGTGCGGCCTGATATTGTTCGCGGGCTTTATCGAAATTTTTGTTGGCATACTGCTCATCGGCCTTGGCTAAAATGGTGTTGTATGCCTCCGATTTTTCAGCGATTGCGCGGGTTTCTGTGAGCAGTTGTGCTGTTGATACGTCATCAGGCGTCAATGTTTGCGCCTCTTCCAGCTTTTCAATAGCGGCTTGATATTCTTTTCTGAGAATAAAATTTTCAGCTTCGGCTACTAATCCGGCGGCTTTAGTTTGTGTTAGTTTACGTTTTTCAAGCAGCTGTTTGGCTTCGGCCAGCTTCTCGATTGGAAGTTCCTGTTTTGGGTATAAAGCTGTGGCTTCCTGAAACTGAAGTATGGCTTCTTCATATTTGGCTTGTTCGAGTAGGCTGGTTCCAAGGTTTATAGCTTCGTTGTAGCTGTTCAGCTTATCTTGTTCTGCCGCTAAAGTTTTGTTGATTTCGGCGAGTTGCGCTAAGGTATATTTATCGTCAGGAAACACTTTCAGCGCTTCTTCGTAAGCTATTTTTGCTTCTTCAAGTTTGTTGAGTGCAAGCAGCCTGTCGCCCTGATCGAGTTTCAGGTAAAAACCTTCTTGCTTTTCCATCTGTTGCTTGATTTTCTCGACGGTTTCGTCAAGTTTTTTTTGGGCCGTGGCATCGTCTTTTTTCTTTTGCAATGCCATCTCAAAATAGGTCTTGGCGCTGATAAAATCACCTGCCGAATATTTCTCAGTGCCCGACTCCATCAGAACTTCGTAAGATTGGCTAACTTCCTGAGCGGTTATTGGTTGCGTAAAACAACTGAGAATGAGGGCTATAAATAGAACGGTAAAAAACTGCTTTTGCATACTTTAGCGTGAAATTAAGGTATTCTTTTTGAAACGCTTATTGTGCTTCATTATTGTTTGAAGTGCTGTTATTGCCAGCTTCCGTCAGCGAGGGTGTAGCTTTTGTCGGCAAGCCCGGCCAAATCCTTGTTGTGGGTAACAATTACAAAGGTTTGGTTAAACTTTTGGCGTAAATCCAGGAACAGCTTGTGCAATTCCGTGGCAGATTGGGTGTCGAGGTTTCCTGATGGCTCGTCGGCCAGCACCACAGCGGGTTGGTTGATAAGCGCACGCGCCACGGCTACGCGCTGTTGTTCGCCTCCCGACATGGCAGCGGGTTTGTGTTCCTTCCTGTCGATAACATTCAGGTATTCAAGTAATTGTAAGGCTTCTTTTTCGGCTTGTTTTTTTGTTTTCCCGGCAATAAAAGCTGGGATACACACATTTTCCAGGGCGGTGAATTCAGGAAATAAATGATGAAACTGAAACACAAAACCAATTTTTTGATTGCGAAAAGCCGCCAATGATTTCCCGCTTAAATCATTAATATTTAAGTCATTGATGCTTAAACTTCCCTGATCTGCCTGTTCGATGGTGCCAATGATTTGCAAGAGTGTAGATTTTCCGGCTCCCGACGGCCCGACAATACTCACGATTTCGCCTTTGGATACGTGGAAGTCAATATCTTTGAGCACTTTTACCTTTCCGTAAGACTTAAAAATACCTTTTGCTGTAATCATTTTCAAGAGTTGAATCTAAACTGCAAAAGTACGAAAAATGCCTTGTGGTGTTGGATAAAAGCTTCCGGGGACTTTTCCTATCTCGAATGGCTTAAAAATTTCGTTTTATCCATGCTCGCTGTGAATTATTATAGCATTGCTGCTATGTGATGGCGGGATTTTTAGTGTAAATATGCTTTTGGACCACCAAGTTTTCTGCTAGCATCCCGGAGACTTATAGTTTAGGATAACAAGCTGATTTGAAATTTGACTTATCGTTGACAAATTATGATGTATTGCAATTGTTTTTTGTTGGATTACATCTCCTTTGCTCCACGAAGGGAAGATACTCGCGAGACCTTTTATAATACTGGTTATCAACAAATAACAAAGCCGCTAAAAAAATAATGTATTTACTTTTTTATTATTTTTTCTGAAGTCAGGATATTTCCGGTTTCATCAAAAATATTCAAGATATATACTCCATTCAAAACATGTTCAATATTGATTCTCTCTTCATTTGATTTTATTTTCCCATCTAAAATTATTCTACCATATAAATCATTGAGCTGGTAATTCAGTGCATTTAATTCTTCCTTGTCAACAGCTACTGTAATTAATCCTGTGGTAGGATTTGGGGAAATAGAAATATTATAGGGTATGTCCTGAGGCTGATTTGCCTGAGCAACAGTGCCAGGGCAATACATTAGCATGAAATTCAGAACACCATCATTATTTAGTGTTCCTTTCCAGCATTGACCATCAGGCGATTTCATAATGACACCTTTTGTAATATCGCTAATATAAATATCACCATCAGCTACCTGAAGCTTGGCCTGGGGATCATCGGTGCCAATTCCAACGAGTCCATCACTATTGATTCTCATTCTTTCTTCAGTTGCTACACCTCTGCTGGTTTCCAATCTTATTACTCCGCCACTGGCCCTTAAAAGCAGGCCTGCACCATTAGAGAATAAATCCCCGAAATCTGCCTGGTTCGCGGTTGCTGCATAAGTTTCAGATTTATGGGATAAACTTGTGTAGGCACCATTTACACCAGCAAATAAGCGCATATTTACCAAAGAATTATGACTTACTGAGTGGTTGATAAGCCTTATAAATGTTCTCTGATTGTCTGCATAATCATGCACACCAGCTATTTCCAACTTGAAATCAGGATTTGACAATCCGATGCCAACATTGCCTGTTTCAAAATAAATATCACTGTCATTGAATTGCCATTGTGAGTAGCCGAAAATTGAAATTAAGCTGAGCGCTAAAAATAATGTTAAACTTTTCATGGTGTTTGGTTTTATTGGTTATTAAATGGATGCCAATAGGTTAGGATACCTAATAATGCATAATTAAGCATCTCATAACCGACTTATTTCTGTTAAGGTCATTTGCTAAATTCCTTGCAGGTTTTCTCATTTTCATTGGTTAATACTGACTTCAAATATAGAGAATTTTTTAACTCTCACCAAGCAGCTGTTTTAGTGGATTTTGCGCATCAGTAGGATGCAGGATGTGCAATAGGAATCCTGCTAAAGCAGGTCTTGCGCTGTGCAATACATCAAAAATGACTATCAAAACAAACAGTTCAATAAAAGTACCAGATTAGCGTCTTTCCTTCTGCCGCTGAATTAAATGCAAAACGAACAGCTTTTTTAAATTAATCGGAACTTCAATATGGTCTGACGTTTATTTTCATCCTTTATCAAAAGGCTGTAGGCTTCGTCTGTTCCGGCTTTAAGTTTCAGTTTGTCGAATGCGATATTTACAACAGAACTTTCATCATCCTGAACATCAGCTTCATTAAAAGTTCCAACCTGAATTTTGACGTCATCGAAATCTGAAGTAATTTCAATAGATTTTTGGCCAACAACGGTTTCAAGCTCCTTAAAAGTGATTGTTAACACATCCGATTTCTTAAAGCTATAAACAAAAGTGCTGTTTTTTAAGCTGGCATTTAAAGGCGAGGTATCGTTGTTTAATACGATTGTGTAGCTGCCGACCACTTGTCCGACCACAGATAGATTGATCGCACAGATTAACAGAAAGATCCAAAACTTTTTCATATCAATTTAATTTAAGTGATTATGTTGTAGGTAAATTCAGCATATTCAAGAGCAATGTGCTAGCAATGTGTCAGGGTTTATAGTTTTCTCGGCTTTTAGTTGGTTTTAATTGCCATCAAATTTAGAAAATATTTCAATCCCCACCAAGCAGTAGATTTTTTTATCACATTGGAGTTCATTAGGATGAGGGGGAGTGCCACAGAGTGGATGATAATTGGTAAGAAGCCCTATTTATTTCGCCATGGACTTTATTGCGGAACAGACCTTAAATATCTTTTCACTTTCTGTTCAACCGATTCTTCCAAAGTCAGTAAAAATACGATAGCCCATTTCCTGTCGTCACGCTATTTTTCCGAAAGCTATTTATGTAGTTGTATATCAAGTTATTCCAGTCATAGTTATAGATGGCTTCGAGTAATAATTATTTTTCTTATAAAACCGCAATAAGAAATCAATATTCTTTAAATAGACTTTTCCGGTATCTTCATTAAAATACGGCAAATTTTCCTTGCAATTGTCTATACAATAGGTAGCTAACTCTGCTGACATATAGTCTGACATTAATAAACTCAATACATCCTCTTTGCTATCTTCTACATTAAAAAAAGGATTATTTGGTAACGGGAAAGCGCTATTCACCCCCATTGTAATTTCTACCCCGCTTTTAGGGTTGAAAAAGACCAATGCTGTATCTGATGCTTCATATTGATATTCAAGCTCTTCTTCTGTGTCAACAAAACCTTCTTCTCTGGCCCTTTGTCTTGATTCCTCCATTTCTTTTTCAGACAGGTTTAATGAATTATTGTAAAAGTCATTGTAATCTTTAACAAAATTCTTAATTTCTGTAGCTGGCATAAATGCTATTAGTGAACCTTTATTAAATGCTTTAAAGGCATTTAATTGACCTTTTAGTATGACATCCACTTCCTTTCGGCGATGGTCTAAAAAGTTAACAGCCATTCTACTCTCAAAAGAATTCTTTTCGTCTGATACTAATTTCGGATTAAATGCTTGTTGGAAAGACACCCCGGAAAACCACCATTCATTCTTCCAATGAACAATTCCCATGAACAGTATGGTATTCAACTCTTTCAAGCTGTCCGAATTCTCGTAAGACTTTTTTGTTAACTCAAACTTTTTGCCGGATGCGATATGCTCAATAAAGATATTTTTGTCGTCTTGACCCTTATACAAAAAGAAACCTAATATTCTTTGTGATATGTTTAAAAAGTCGCTGCTAAGTGGATGATTATTCCCCAAAATTTCAGCAGCCCATTCTTTACCTTTTAAGCTGAGTAATCTGGTGTGAGAGTTTTGTAAAGTGCTGTCTCTGTTTTCGTTTAAGTACATGAAAATATTCTTATCTTCGGCACTATCTTTTTTAATTTCAAGTTCCCGCTCTCTTAATCTCAGAAAAGTGTCAGGAAAAAACAGGTAAGTTTTAAAGAGAATCCTATCAATAAGATGACGAGCATTATAAAAATCAGTCTCATTTTCATCGATCTGGTAAAAGGATTTCAAGTAGTTATTCTCAGGAGCCTTATCCCAAGCCTTATCAAAAACAGCCATTACTTTTCTCGCAGTTTCAATAATAAAATCGTTGAGAGGAGCGATAAATATTTCCTCCTGGACTGTATTGAGAAAATACCAAATTAAAAAACTAATGTCTTGCGGATTTATTTCATCTTCGTAATACTCATCTAAAATATAAAACGGTAGTTGCTTTTTATATAAGCGTTTATGAACTCGTATAAAGGAATTCCAAATATTTGTTTCTGATATCAAGTCCTCGAAGTAGGCTGTCAAAAAGCAAGCTAAGGTGTCAATATCTTCTTCACTTATATACATGCTGAAAATGAAATACGCTTTACTTATGGCAATGGTTTTTTTAACTTCATTGCAGATTTTGAGGTAATAAGCATCCGTTGCGGTTTGTTTTTTGTACGGTTTTAATTTCAACCAGTCTTGTATGTAAATTCTTTTATCCATTTCAATTGTTATTTAAGTTTTTAATCTTCCTTGCTTGTAGCTAAGGTTCCGGCTAAAAGCATTGATGTCCAGAAACTTAGCCTTGATTTTTCAGCTGTTGTTGAACTTTATCACTAGCCCTATTTAATGAATGCTAAGACTTTTTTAAACTCATCCCTTTTTGAGTCTTTTAAAAGCTCATATAAACACATCTCCACATTGGTGATGCCGGCTCCTTTTTCTCTCAGTTTATTCAAGGCAATATCAATGCTGGTTTTTTTTCGGGATGATATACAATCAGCAACAACTTCCACCTGAAACTTTTTGGCCAATAACGCCATAACTGTTTGATAGACGCATATATGTGCTTCTATTCCGCAAACCAGCCAATTACTTTTGTCTAATTTTATGATTTCATTTTCAACCTTTTTTTCCTCGAAAGCATTAAAAAATCGTTTTTCAATAGGACTTTGATTTGTTAAAAGTTTCGACAACTCCGGAACCGTCTTTCCCAGTCCTTCGGGATATTGTTCAAGCCAAATAATAGGTATCTCCAGTACTTGACAGCCTTTAATTAATTTTTCAATATTCGCTATAAGTGCCTCACTTTCAACTACCATTCTGGCAAGTTTTCCTTGCACGTCTATCAGGATTAGTCCTGTGTCTTTATCGTTTATCATGTTTTATAAATTGTGTGTCGTAGGAAGCATATATAGTGCTTGCCAGAAAATGCCAATTTCTTCGTTATGCTTGTGCTGAAAACAAACATTTACTAAGGTAAACTTATTGTTATTCAGCACATCGCATGCCTCAAACTTGACATTTTCTGACTAAGCACCGTAAAAATTAAGCGTTTTCTTTCTGACACTATATATTGTTTCCAAACGTAATTTTATTTTTTAATAATCTTTCTAAATATGTTTCCTTGATTTTCAGTATTTAATCGTAAAAAATATATCCCTGAACAGTATTTACTTAAATCAATTTCAAAGACATTATCGTTAACTAAGTTGGCGTTTTTTTCTAAAGCTATTTTTCCATAAATGTCGGTGAGAAAATATGATTTGATTGTATTTGTTAATTCTGATGCATCAATTATAAGCTTTCCAGAAGTCGGATTTGGGTAAATTGATACATTATAATTCAGCACCGAGTAATCTTCAAGTCCAACATTCAGAATACAATCCATATCTCCAAAAAGCGGAATATTGTTTTCTCCATAGCAGTGAAATTCAGAAGCGAATTCAAGTATTAGTGACATTGGTTCAAATAGACCAGCCTCATGTCCAATTCCTTCAATCATCCAATTACAAATATCTCCATTCGTGAAATTAAATCTCTTTCTGTATTCTGCACCCACCAATACTGAATCTATTGAACCAATTACCAGCCCCGGGCTGATGCAGGAAAATAATGTATCTCCAACATTTAAGGTAAAATCCATTAATAAATTTTCTTCATTTTCATTTAGTTGATATGTCTTTCCATTTTCGGTCCTTAAAGCACCTCTGTATTCAGCAGTATAATAGTATGTTTCATCACATGGACTAGGGGGATTAATTACTTCTTGATAAAATTCACCCGTTTCATAAATTTTGTAGAAAACATTTCCATTGTGTACTATTGTGCCGTCAACATAATAGATGGAATTATACCAATTTGCACAAACTCCATCATTAGAACCTCTTGAAATACCCCATTGTGATGTTGTGTCTGCAGGAATTGGAATAATATTCTGACCTGATATATTCAAACCGGCCATTAAGCTTAGAAATAATAATAAAATTTTCATTTTACTTTTTATGTTTGGAAACGTTTTATGGTATGGTGTCGTGCGGGATTACGAGGCGAAAACGTATCAATTTACACCGACCTTTTTTACGAGCCACAAACCTTCGCAAACCGCTGAAACCCGTATGCACTATACCATGTGTTGGGCGGTCGTTAATTATTTTCACCTGTTTCAAAATCTTGTAATGTTTTTCCAGATTTCATTTTCCACTCAGTCAATCCATTTGCACTTCTTCCCATAATTATCATTGCTGCCGAAGACGAACTGCTAAATAAATAATCTCGTTTTAAAATCATTTTGTCGTTATCCTTAACAATTACGCCCTCTGAAATCAATGTATCCCGAAGATTTTGTATTGTCTTAGGATAAGAATTTGTCACTGGGTCAGCAACTTGTGAATTTTCAAATACTACAAAACCCTCGCTCGTGGTTTTTCCAGTACCATTTGCACCACGAGTAGCAGTAATGTAAAACAAATCTTCTTCTTTATCAGGTTGCACTTTGGTATCAGCTTGTCTAATTTGTTCAAATGCATTGTATCCAAGAGTACTTACCAAAGTTAAAATATTTGCTAAAAACTCTTCCATTTCTGCTTTATCTGACTCCGAAATGCTAGATTGTGTGGGTCTTTGATTATTAATCAATTCGTATCGGTTTGCAGAAGTTGCAATATCATGAAGTCTGTTTTCTATATATTTTATGTGTGCTTTGTTTAAATTATCGTCTTTGCTTATAAACACAATCGCCTCATTCCAAAAATCTTTTTCCCTTACATGCTGCGTAAGTCGATTAAAAATATTTTCCGCCTCGCCAATGTATAATTGTCCTTTTTCCGACAAATCCGCACTCTTATTTAATAACATATAAACTCCAGTTGTCTGTATCTCTGGTCTATCCGTGCAGATTTTAATCAAGTTACGTGGAAGTTTATATGCTTTACCAGTCCAATTTGATAATTCACAAGTCAGTCTCCCGTTTGTGTCTCCATCAATCAAGAATAGTTTTATTGTTTTTCCAAATTTCATATCAATGTAGTAGTGTCTGTTTTAATGCCGCCCAACGAGAATATATACGAAATACTACGTATATCTCCCGCATATTACAATGATTACCAATAATCAATCCATTCGCTCGTATTCTCATCTGCCATACTATTTTAATTCACTTCAAATATAGACATATTTTCGATTGGAAGCCCCTTAAAAAAGCATGCCCAGCCTGAATTCCAGAAAATCAGCGACATGTCCGTGCGCCTTTAGCCCTATGCCCGCCATATAAGTTTTAGCGAATTTCCAATCCAGCCCATAGCGTTGGTAAACAGTGGCATCGCGGTGGTAGGGATCGTAAAGGTAAATCCCAAATTGTTGCGAAAAATTGAAGTTTCCCAAGAGAAAAACATTGCCCAAAAGCAGGCCGGCTTTTCGATGATCATTTTGCAAACCAGCCCTTTGTATTTCTTCCCGGTGGCTATAGTCGCTCATGATTTCCACGCCTGCGCTCAGGGCGTTTATGCGGGACACGCGGTACCAGTATACTGCCAATAGTCCATAAACCGCATAGCGGGTTTTTTCATCCGAGCCGCTCAACTGTTTTGCGCTGGCAAAGGCTTGGACAGAAATCTGACTTTGCTTAACTGTCTCATTTTTCCAATCTTTCTGCGGGTAAGGCGAAAAGGCGATTTCCTGCTGCAAATAATAATCGAGGCCTAAGCTCAGGGTGGGATAATTGATGCCTTTGTTGGGTTCGTTCATCCCACCATTGGAGATGTGGTTGTAATTTCCTGCAAGCCTGAGCATGAGGTGCGGACTAATCCGATAATTGATATTTGCCCCTACAAGCAACGCAAAACTGATGCGGGTGCTGTACGAGAGGTTATCGGGATTATGAATTGCATCGTAGGGGCGATTGGCATAAACCAGTCCTATGCCTGCGCGAAACGAAAAACTAAGCCTACGTTGGAGGCCGAAAAAAGGTTCAACAAAAAAAAGCGAAGTCAGCCCCTGACCTAAAACTTTTGGATTATCGAAATCCCAAAAAGTGGTTGACAGCCCCAAGCGCGGAAAGCACAAGCAGCTGTTGTAGGCTTTTTGGCTTTTGGCGTGCCAGCTTAGCTCCAAACTCAGGCCTCTGGGATACGACTGACCTATTGGTCGGATGTCTTGCGAATGCAAAATAACGAAGCCATAATCTGCCTTCAGACCAACTACCGGAATGCTTTGTCCGGAAGCGATGTCGGCAAGTAGCAGCCAAAGTAAGACGATGAGCCCAAGTCGCATAATGTTAGCTCTTTTGGTGATTATTTTAAGGGTGTTTTTAGCGCCTAAAAATATAGATTTTTTTTAAGCAGCCTACAAAATTGAAATTTCCGCAGTTTTTGTGCCAGATCTCAGCAAATAGTGCTATTTTTGGGCTTCAAAAAAATATCACCAATTAACAGTTGTATTATGAATTTACACGAGTTTCAGGGTAAACAAATATTGAGCGGATATGGTGTATCCGTTCCATTCGGTGTTGTGGCTGATTCGCCAGCCAAAGCTATTGAAGCGGCCAAAGAGATACAAAAGAAAACGGGATCGGATCGTTGGGCTGTAAAGGCGCAGATTCATGCAGGTGGTCGCGGTAAAGGCGGCGGAGTAAAAATCGCTAAGTCACTCGAAGAGGTGGAACAGTTTGCTGATCAAATCATTGGTATGATGCTGGTTACACCTCAAACAACTGCAGAAGGCAAGCTGGTGCGTCGTTTGCTTATCGAACAAAATATTTATTATCCAGGCCCGGCCAAAGTGGAGGAATATTATGTGAGTATCTTGCTCAACAGGGCTACCGGTCGCAATATGATTATGTATTCGCCCCGGGGCGGAATGGACATTGAAAAAGTGGCGGAGGAAACTCCCGAACAGATTTTTCACGAAGAAATTGATCCAAAAGTTGGTTTGCAGGCATTCCAGGCGCGACAAATCGCCTTTAACCTTGGACTAAGTGGTACTTCTTTTAAAGAAATGCAGAAATTTATCCGTGCGCTCTACAATGCCTACGAAGGTAGTGATGCCAGCCTGTTTGAAATTAATCCGGTGATAAAAGCTGCCGACGATCGCGTGTATGCTGCTGACGCTAAGGTTTCTATCGACAATAACTCACTTTTCCGCCACGGCGATATTGCCGAGATGCACGACCTGAATGAAGAAGATCCGATTGAAGTTGAAGCAAGTCGTTTTGACCTGAACTATGTAAAACTTGACGGAAACGTGGGTTGCATGGTAAATGGTGCCGGACTGGCAATGGCTACCATGGATTTGATTAAAATGTACGGTGGCGAGCCGGCTAACTTCTTGGACGTGGGCGGCACAGCAAATGCCAAAAGGGTAGAGGAGGCTTTCAGAATTATTTTGAAAGACCCCAACGTGAAAGCAATTCTGGTAAATATCTTTGGTGGTATCGTGCGCTGCGACCGCGTGGCACAAGGTATTGTGGATGCGTATCAAAATATTGGCGAAATAAAAATTCCTATTATTGTGCGCCTGCAAGGAACCAATGCTATCGAAGGAAAAGCCTTGATTGACGCATCTGGATTAAAGGTTTATTCTGCCATCAACTTGGAAGATGCTGCTTCGCTAGTGAATGAGGTTTTGCACGCTTAAGTATATTTTGTAAATAATTGAGATAGTAAAGCTTTAGTACTTAGTCGTCTCAACTTATTATGATATAGAAAAACCAACCTTATCGGTTGGTTTTTTGCGTTATAATAGAAGTCAGGGCGCAGTATGCTGCATGTCAGGGTGCGACTGATACGGCGATGCTGAACAAGTCGCCCCCTGACTGGATTGTGTATAATACAACTAAGTCAGGGCGCAACTGTTTAACGTTGCAAGATAGTCGCACTCTAACTGGCACCCTACCTCAAACTATTCCGATTTGAGTTCAATAACACTGGAAAGCGACATAGGTATAGTTTGACCTTGTTGCTCCATTTCCATGTCGAGCTTTTGCATAGTAGTACTGCTTTCGAGCCAACCGGTTTTGGTGTTGACTTCGGCTTTTCCGGTGATTGTACCACTCAGTTTTGCTGCGCTGCCATTCATTTCTGTTCCACTGATGGCACCATCATAACTAATAAAAGCCTTGCTGCCTTTGACATCGGTGAGGGTGTAAGTGGAGTTGACCGTGAAATCGCTGTTGGGATCAGGTTTTGTGCTCACTTCCCAGCTTTCGCCAACGGATACTTCGTGATCAGGAAAAACTACCAGCATACCCATTTCAAAACCTGAAACACTGCTGCTTCCCATAACTTCGGCACTGTTGTTTTCTACGGGATTTCCGTATTTGTCGATGGTCGAACTAACTTTATTTTCCATGGCTTTCTGAAACTGGCCAGCGACTTGTTGCGCCATCATATTGTCTTTTGAGGCTTCCGGATCATCAGAATCCCAGCTCATCTCCATGCCCATTGCACTTTGATCGAAACGAATTCTGTCGTAAGCAATCTCAAACTCAATATTTCCCTCTTCAGAAATAGTCAGAATTTCAGCCGTTTGATTGAGAATAACATTTTGTTTCAAAACCATATTTTGTCCTGCCATATTCATGGAGATATTTTGGGTGGTTTTGATTTCTAACTTGTATTTGGCTCCCTGACTAAAAGCGTACTTCAGTTGGATAGATTTTTTGGGCATAAAAGCCATACTTGTAATCACCACGACCATTAAAGTGATTAAAAACAAGGGCTGGAAAATTCTTTTTGATCTCATTGTTTTGCGATTTTTAATTATTTTGAAACTTAGACTTGACTTATGTTCTTGTTTATTAATAACTTATACTAAAACGGATCACCATTATCGGCTGTAGGGCCAAAATCGTCATTCATTTTAGAGCTAACAGTACGGGTGTTTTGCATCTCGAAGCCTGTATTTGGACTCAAATCCTGTTGCTGATCAAAGTTTTCAGGTTCTTCAAAACGTGCAAACTGACCATTAAATTTCAGGTTGACATCACCCAGTTTTCCGTTTCTGTGCTTGGCAATATTGATCACGGCCAAACCTTGTACCGAGTTGCCCTCACCATCGTCATTTATTCCGTAATATTCTGGTCTGTAGATAAATATAACCATATCGGCATCCTGCTCAATAGCACCAGACTCACGTAAGTCAGAAAGGATTGGTTTTTTGGAGCCCGGCCGGCTTTCCACATTACGGCTCAACTGCGAAAGTGCTAAAACAGGCACATCCAACTCCTTGGCCAGACTTTTCAGGGAGCGTGAAATATTACTGATTTCCTGCTCACGGTTGCCGCGGTTATCACCACCGGCTGTCATAAGTTGCAGATAATCAACAAATACCATTTGAATGTCAAACTGTTGTTTAAGCCTTCTGCATTTTGCCCTGAGCTCAAAAATAGAGAGCTGTGGTGTGTCGTCGATATACATCTTCGCCTGCACCAGCGGATTAATCTTGGTGTTAAGCTGCTGCCACTCATACTCTTCCAGATCGCCCTTGCGTAATTTTTCAGCAGGCAGATAAGTTTCGCTGGAAATCAAACGCGTAACCAGCTGAACGGATGACATTTCGAGCGAGAAAAAAGCAATAGGTTTGTTAAACTCAACAGCGGCATTGCGTGCCAAATTAAGTGCCAAAGCTGTTTTACCCATACTCGGACGGGCAGCCAAAATAATCAAGTCAGATTTTTGCCAGCCTTGTGTAATACGGTCTAAACCAGTATATCCCGAAGGAACTCCACGCATATTGGAATCGCTGTCTTTGGCTTTTTCTATGTCTTCGATGGCTTTTTTTACCAATTCGGGCATAGCACTAAAACTCCTTCTGAGGTTGTTCTCACTTACTGAAAACAAACCGCTTTCGGCTTTATCCAGTAAGTCGAAAACATCTGTGGTATCCTCATAAGCGTCTTTGATAATGTTAGAAGAAATTTGAATCAGCTCACGCTGGATGTGCTTTTGAATCAAAATTCGTGCATGAAACTCAATATTGGCTGCCGAAACTACGCGGTTAGTGAGCTGTGAAATAAAATAGGGACCGCCGACAATCTCCAGATCGCCCTGAAATTTTAACTCGTTGGTTACGGTCAAAATATCGATGGCTTCTGACTTTGAAAAAAGATTGAAAATAGCTGTGAAAATCTTCTGATGTGATTCTTTGTAAAAAACTTCCGGCTTCAAGATGTCGATAATGGCATTTACGGCATCTTTTTCGAGCATCATCGCTCCTAATACAACCTCCTCTAATTCAATCGCCTGAGGAGGAACCCTGCCATGCTGCATCAAAATGTCATTTAGTTGATTGCCAGCAGCTTGTGAACTTTTTGTAGTGCGTTTATTGTTTTGATTCATTGGTCAAAAATACAAATTAGCTTCGTGCAAAAATGGTTTAGTTCTATTTTTTGTCATTAAAAATGCGCTAAAAAATAGATATGTTTGTAACAGCGCGTTTTGTGAGCTATCTAATTTTTTGTTTCGAAAAAATTCAACAGCACATCCAGTGATGAAACATAGGATTTCAATTTTGAAATCACATTTTCTCTGTTTTCATCCGGAGATTCTGTCAAATCTTTGACAAGCCAGGCCTCGTGCTTCAATGGCCTGTGTTTTTCGATTAAAAAAGCACATAAAGCCTCCAAATCAATCTCGGTATTGATTACCGGAAAATAAAAATCAGCTGACTTAAGCAGCTCCCAAAAGTCAAACAATTTTGAGCTGTCCAGATGCGGCATAAATTCCTCAAGCAATGGGCGAAGTTGCGCATCTTTAAAGCTGATTAAAACATCAGTTTTTGACCATAAATCAGTCAAAAACTCAAACCCAGCCTGCCATTGATCCGGGTATTCGCTACAGTCCCAGCTATGAAATTCCTGCGTTTTACCGTCGGTTACCAATGCAGTAATTGCCAGAAATTGTGGTGTATAAGGCTTGGTGTTTTCGTGCTCGGGAATGGCCGGCTGCTTGTAAAGAATTTTAATGAAACTGCGTTTTGATGTCGAAATATTGGGTTCTAAAGCCGCGAATTTTTCGTGGTTCAGGTGATAAGTTTGTGCTTGCAGCGCCTTGTCCTGCGCTAAAATTTCAGCAGTAATTTGATCTTGCGGAAGCTGACTTACGTTTTCTATTCCACTGTGATACAGTTCAAAGCGTTCTTTAGGAGGGATGGCATCAATATATAGGAGGCTGTTCGTTGGCACTTTTTTCCAACAATGTCCTCTAAAATCGCAGGGATAAGGATAATTGCATTGAACGCCAATTTTTATATCAGGAGAATTTTTAAGCAGCAAAGTTTCCTTCGCAGCTTCAATTTGACTGCTGGTTTGTTCAAGATTAGCTTCGGCCTCTTGCATCACCGACTGGCCAATAAATAATTTATCCAGCTCAAGTTGGCTGCCCAAAAGGTAGTTTTCATCGATATACATCAGCTCAAAATCAGACAGTTCGAGCTGATTTCCTTTCAGTACATAATACTGCAGAAAAGCATCCTGCATAAAAGTTTCAGACAACTTGAGCGAGCTTTTTACTTCTATTGCCCGCCATTTCTGGTCTTCACGCACCAAAATATCCAGCATAATAAGTACCTCATTGTGCTGAAAAACGCCTTCGTAAATCACGTTAACCTCAGGATTTTGAAGTGCTTCTAAAGTTTCTATCCGCCGTTTCTGATATTGGGAGGGCGATTTGGGTGTCATATCAATTCCGCCGGGGAACAAATCGCGTGCTAAAACACCAACAGCAGTGCCTCTGCGAAATTTCGCCAGTTGCGAAGCCAGCATTTTATCACGCAAAAAAGGACGTTTTTTATGCAGGTAAAGCGATTTTTGACATTGAAGACTTCTTATATAGGTAGATTTTGAAAGCAGGTGCTTGGCCATTTATTTTTGGGATTAAGGCGTAAAAATTATGTTTTCCTCACTGATCAGTGGCTCATTCAGATACCTGCGCATCAATTGTGCAATGGCCAGCACATCTTTTTGGCAATATTCTTTAATACGCTCTAAATCATTTTGTTGCCAATAAACTTCGCCTACCATGCTGCCGTCGATATCATCTTTCGGCGTTGGGATATCGAAAATGGCAGTCAATAAATCGAGTGAAGTATAATTTTTATAATCTCCGAATTTCCATAGTTCCATGGTGTCTAAATGCCTGATTTCCCATGGTTTTTTACCGGCGATCTGTAAAGGAACCGGCAAGTCGATGCCGTTGATGATCATCCGCCTTGCTATGTAAGGAAAATCGAACTCCTTGCCGTTGTGGGCGCACAACATGCTGTCGGGATAGTTATAGTAGCGGTTCAGTAATTCGGCAAATTCCTGAAGCAGGACTTTCTCATCATCGCCATAAAACGACTTAATGCGAAACTCGCTCCCGTTGAGAAATCCCACGGAAATCACGATAATTTTTCCGAATTCAGCATAAATAGCCGCTCTTGGGTATAGCTCTTCGGCCGTTTCTGTCTCTGATTTTCTAATTTTTAAAGACTTCTTTTCCCAAAGCTTCTTCATACGATCGGATAATTCATCATACTTAGCATGTGTGGAAACTGTCTCGATATCAAGGAATAACACCTGAGAAAATGGTATATTATAAAGCATAAGTCAAGATATTTGTGAAGGCGATTTAAGTTTTCGTTATTTTAGCCAAAGTTAATCAGACCAATGATGTTATGCAAATAAGATGGATTACTTTTCTGCTTTTAAGCGTAATATATGTTTCTTCCTGCAAAAAAGAAGCTGAAAATAAACATCCCGTCGTTACTTTTATCAAGCCTTCGGGTGATACCCCTTTGTTTAGCAGAATCATGGACAGCGTAGTTTTCCGGGTGAGCGATGATGAATTGGTTCATAGCGTTAGCATCAGCTTTGTGAATGAAGACCTGATTTCGCTCAGTCCTCCACTGACACTAAGTATTTTTAGTAAAGACACTGTTATAGCGCATTTTATGAAATTCGGCCCACTGGATGTGGACAAGGGATTTATTTTAGTGCGCGCGGATGACGAATCTCTGACAAAATTGAAATACCAGCCGGTCGTTTTAACCGATAAACCGCCTTCAGGAGAGAAGGTTGTTTTTGGATTTAAAGAGAGCGGCCAAACTCAAATCGCACTTTTTGAACCTTTAACAGGCATGGTGATGAATAAGCAAAGCTTTGATTATGAGGTGGAACGATTGGAAGGAAATGTACAAAGTGATTTCATTTTATCCTGGCCCAAAAGCAAACGTTTTGTGGAGGTACGTGCGGTTAGAGAAGCAGAAACTGCCTGGCGTGCAGAGGCAGGATTCCCGCAAGCCGAGTATGTGGATTATTTTTTGAAGGGAGACAAATTGCTTTTGGCCGATCGCAATGGAAACCTAAAACTTCATCATTTTTATACTGGTAATGTGCAGCTTAACGCTCAGGTGGAAGCTTCAAATTTGATTTTGGCAGTAAGTTTTGACCACCAATACCTGTATGCAGCCATAAAAGATGTACAAAGCGGGAAACACTGGTTGATGCTCTTTTATAGGGCAAGTGGTGTGCTGTTTAAACGGATTGAATTACCCATTGAAGCCAGGGATATGCTACCGGCTTCTGACAGCAGTGGTGTTTTTTTTATGGCTTCAAACGAAACTGGATCTACACAGATTTTTAGTTTTGATGCTGAAACAGACCTAATTGAACTGAAATCAACCATCTCTGATTTTGAGTTTATTCCGCCCGCTGCTTCCCAAAATGAGCTTATTTATCTGCGAAATAAAAAAAAGATAATCAGCTGGTCATCAAGTACCTCAGAGCGTAGAATTATGGCGCTTGGCACGGAAATCAAAGGCATGGCTACTTCACCTGAAATTATGGATCGGGTTTATTATATCGACCGTTACTTTGTGCATTTTACCAATAGTGGCAATTTGGGCGGATTAGCTGCCGGAAATGAGCTTCATGTAATAGCACTGATCAAAGAATGAAAACCACAGAAAATCAAAACATTACAAATAGGGAACTCGTAACAACAGCCGATGGAAGCCAAAGCATTTCTGACGGTAGGACGGGGGAAACATTTCATTCTGTCAATGGTGCTATCACTGAGTCGCGGCTGGTATTTATCAGCAACGGCTTGGAATTTTTTAAAACCAAAAACGGCTCACAAAAAATTGCTGTGCTCGAAATTGGCTTTGGAACAGGCCTAAATGCGTGGCTAAGTCTATTGAAAGCCACAGCATGGAAACAGCAAATTGATTACACTGCTTTGGAGGCTTTTCCGCTGGATATTACGCTGGCCGAAAAACTCAATTATGCTGAAAGTGCTGAAAAGCAGCTTGATAAACAAGAATTCATGGTTTTACACCTAACGGAATGGGGAAAGCCGGTGCAGCTCAATGAATATTTTCAGCTCACAAAAATCCGGCAAGACTTAGGCGCATTTATAGGCGAAGCTTCCAGTTTTGATGTGGTATTTTTTGATGCTTTTAGCCCGAATGTGCAGCCGGAACTTTGGACGGAGGAAATCTTTTCAAGACTTTTTCGCAGCCTGAAAAGCGGTGGAGTTTTGGTGACTTACAGCGCACGTGGCTCTGTAAAAAACGCTTTGAGATCGGCAGGATTTACAGTTCAACGGCTTCCGGGGCCTCCCGGCAAAAGGCATGTTATCAGGGCGTTGAAGTTGTAAATGGGGTGTGTTAAAAAACAACCCTTATTATATTGACATTAAGTGACTTAATAGTTTTATAGCAAGCGCTGATTAAATGATATGAGTTTTTTTAATACGCCCTACCTAAAAGCTTTAATTGTCAAATTAATAGTTTCTACTATCGGTAATATTTCTAAATATACATTTTATACATAAATAGATAGTTTTAAATCTGTTTATTTTGTATATATTTGCACAATTAAGCAAAAACACAGCTATGCTAAACCTTATTCCGACAGAGAAGATAATTGAACGGCTTCGTTATGAAAACCCATGGTGGATCACCAAAGTCATTCCAAAAGCCTATAGCTCAATGTCTAAGCGCTTGTATTTTGACCTCTTTTACCCCTTCGTAATTGAAAGGAGTATTAATAGAGCTTTAGTTTTGATGGGTCCCAGAAGGGTTGGCAAAACAGTAATGTTGTTTCATTGCATTGAAAATTTGCTGAAAGAAGGAACAAATCCCCATAAACTATTCTATATAGGAATTGACAACCCAATTTATGTCAACTTAAGTTTGGAGGATGTTTTAACGCTATGCAAAAAAGCTTTAAACCTTGAAAATCTCAATGGATGTTATGTGTTTTTTGATGAAATACAATACTTAAAAGATTGGGAAAGACACTTAAAAGTTTTGGTTGACACCTATCCTGACACTAAATTCATTGTTTCTGGATCGGCAGCCGCGGCCCTAAAATTGCATAGTACGGAAAGCGGAGCGGGAAGATTTACTGATTTCTTGTTGCCTCCGTTAACATTTCAAGAATACATCCATTTGAAAAAATTAGATCATTTGATTTTTGACGGTAATATTCAATTTGGAGATAGGCATATAAACTATTGCTTAACGCATGATTCAAAAGCATTAAACAAAGAATTTATCCATTATTTAAATTTCGGAGGATACCCAGAAGTTGTCTTGTCTGAAAAAATACAAGGCGATATGGGCAGGTATGTAAAAAGCGATATTGTGGACAAGGTTTTACTGCGCGACTTGCCAAGCTTGTATGGTATCAAAGACGTTCAAGAGTTAAATAGGTTTTTTACCTATATAGCCTATAATACTGGTAATGAATTTTCTTATGAAACAATGTCTAGGGAAAGTGGTATTCAAAAGGATACGCTAAAAAAATACCTGGATTATTTAGAAGCGGCTTTCTTAATCAAGGTGTTAAATAAGGTTGGTATCAATGCAAAAAGATTAAAAAGAATAACAAGCTTCAAGGTGTATCTTACCAACCCATCACTGCGCACTGCCCTATTTTCTCCGATAAGTGAAACAGACCAGGAAATGGGTAATATGGTGGAAACCGCAATTCTCTCGCAATGGATGCACCGCGAGCAATTAGATTTAACTTACGCTAGATGGAAAGACGGGAGAAACGAAGGTGAGGTAGATCTTGTATTAGTCAATGATAAAAATTATAAACCCGTTTGGGGAGTAGAAATAAAATGGAGTAACCGCTATTTTGATAAACCTCAAGAATTGAGGAGTTTAATCAAATTTTGTGATGCAAATAAATTAAAATCTGCCCTTGTTACTTCTATTGACCAAATAGGATCAAAAGAAACACACGGATTGAGATTTACTTTTCTTCCCGCTTCCATATATGCCTACAATATAGGAGAAATCACACTAAAAATGAAAACTAATAATTAGGGCTTTTGTATAAGGCCCGGATTTATCCGGGTGCAAATAAGTGCCCAAAGCCCTTCATATAACTATGATTATCATGTCATTCCGAATGCCTAAGCTGCGGCATAGGAATCCTTTTGAAATGTAATTTTTTAGTTTAATAAAAGTTAATGAATAGTTTAAGTTAGATAGAAATACTTCAAATCTGATTTAATATCGTCTTTCTGATTTGCACATTTTTCGCTCGTACTTTTCAATTGCAATGCCTTTAGATTATTTTTTGAATTTAAAGATGTAAAACAAAATATTTCATTAATATTGTATTTTAAATCAAATAATGCAGGCTAAGTAAGATGTTTAACAATAGAAAATAATGGCAATCGTAAGAAATTTAGTTATACTGTTTTTAGCTATAGTATTTTCACCCTTATATGGGCAAACCGTATTTCATTTTCCTAAAAAAAACATTGAATTGGTTGAGCATATCGTGACCTATTCATTGGGGTTTCAAGAAGATTCAACGTATCAAAATGCTAGACGACAAGAGGATATGCTGCTTTTTATTGGCTCTACGATAAGCAGATTTGTTAGCAATAATTATTTTATAGGCGATAGCATGGCGCGCACGGCAACTTCACAAGAAGATTTTCAAAGAATAGCATCTGACAGAGGAAATCCTTTACCTATTGTGCGTTTTAAATATGAAATTTTTAAGAACTATCCCAAAGGCAAGCAAACTTTTATTGATAATGTTTTGGGAGGTGGTATGTTCAAATTTGAGGAGGATCTAGCTTTATTCAAATGGGAATTGCTCAATGAGACTGCAATTATTTCAGGCTATAAAGCCCAAAAAGCTACAACTGAATTTGGAGGCCGAAAGTGGGTTGTTTGGTTTAGTACAGAGATACCGTTTAATGATGGCCCCTATAAATTCAATGGTTTACCCGGACTAATTGTGAAGGTTTACGATACAAATCAGCATTATGTGTTCGAGTTGAAATCTATTCATAGGCCTGGTTATAAGCTTTTTATCGGATTCCCGGAACTTGATTATATTGAGAGTACAAAAAAAGAATATTTTAAAGCGAAGGATAATATGCGCGATAATATAATTACCCAAGCAAAATCAGCGGGATTAAATAACGAAGTACAACAGAAAGTTGCCAAAACTATGCAGCGACGCAACAATCCCATTGAATTGGATAGAAAGTAATTTGTAAATCTTTAATTACCGGATTTCAAATTTTGTATAATTATACGGTGGCATTGGATTATATTTCACCTCTTGCACACGTGCCCACGAAGGGCCTTTATGACACCATAATATAAACTCATCAAGAGCGGCTTCATCACCTTCTGCTTCAATAATAACGCTGCCGCCGGGTGTGTTTTTTACAAATCCGTTGAGCTGTAATTCCCGTGCTTTTTTTTGAGCATAATAACGGAAACCAACACCCTGCACACGTCCAAAAATCTCTATACTTACCGCCTTTATCATTTATTTTTATGGTGTTAGGCGTCTCATCATTAATGCATTGATGGATTTGAATAATTCATCGGGTTCTAAAGCTCTCCAATTAAATTCATCGAATTTACCACCAAATCCCAGGTAATAATCCAAATGTCCTTCCACAAATTCATTCACGACGTGGTCTCTGAAATTCAGGCAAACAATCCAGCCATCGTCAATATTGTCAAACCATTCCTGGTAATAATCATCGCTATCGACATGAAAATTCAGGATGTTTTCGCCAATCAAAATAAAATGAATTATTCCGTTGTCAATCATATCTTCGATCACATTGCGATAGAAAAACATGATGTCGTTATAAAGCAAGTCGTTCCATTCGCCAATCAACTCAATAACAGCATATTGTAGCTTGTAATCGGCTTGCAATACTTTCAGGTAAAGTGTGGCAGACCCAAACTCATCCCACTGAGGATGAATAAGATAGTTGTAAATAGCGTGTGTACAATCAGTCTCGCTATAGGTTTGGCCGTGAAAGGGAGAATTAATATCATCAGCCGCGATATAATGGTGTCGCCAATTATAAAAAGGTTCCAGTAGGTGCATACTCAAATCAGGTTTTTTATAAGATAATAACCTCCTCCACATAACAGTATGCCCAAAACATTGTTCAGTATCAAATTGATAAAGAACAGCTTAAAAGCCTGTTGATTTAGTAAATAAAAACTGTCGTATGCAAAGGTTGAAAAGGTGGTGAAGCTACCCAAAAGCCCCACGAAAATAAATAGCCGAACAGCAGGCGAAACAGCTGATCTGTCAAGATAACCCCACAAAAGCCCGATAGCCAACGAACCGAAAAGATTAACCAAAAGCGTGCCCCAGGGCAGG
>Ga0265293_10004213_pt1 | contig 25619 bp, 17 predicted proteins | sample Munlanlewell138R_FD_192505 | JGI IMG/M metagenome (GOLD analysis project Ga0265293, IMG submission 192505) | Leachate microbial communities from a municipal landfill in Southern Ontario, Canada - Leachate well 138R | ecosystem: Engineered > Solid waste > Landfill > Unclassified | place: Canada...
CTCGTGCGACCTTTCTTAAACAATACTAAACATATAGTAAACAATAATAAACTATATAAAACAAAAGAAGGGGAAGAAAAAAAATCTTCCCCCCACTCATCCCAAAATAAAAATGATGAATCTTCTTTTCGTAAGGACGATTTGCAATCGCCCAAAAAATCCAGCAAAAACGAATTGCATTCGTCCCATACACCCAAAAAAAAATCACCCTCCACATGCAAAAGATTTGTCCCTCCAGAACTCAAAGAAGTAAAAACATTTTTTCACGAGAACAAATCTTCCTACCAGGTTGCGGAAACATTTTTCAATCATTTTGAATCCAATGGATGGTTGGTTGGTGGAAAAGCAAAAATGAAAAATTGGAAAGCTGCAGCAAGAAACTGGATTATCCGGGATGAAAAATACCAAGCACAAAACCGAAGTCCTGCTCAACAGCGCTTACACGTCAACGAATACAAAGATTATTCTGAACCATTGTAAAATTTTAGAAAATGAAAAAGCCCTATTACAAAATCAAAGATGGAATGCGTCATTTCAAATTCCATGACACCCTGCACTACCTTCAAAACAAAGGAAGGGAGAAGTTTGGAAAAGAATTTCGCATTCATAACGAAGACATCAAAACTCTTCACAAGCTCATCATTTACATGATTCACGAAGATATTCAATGCGAAAAATATGGAATTGATCTCAGCAAGGGAATTTTACTCACCGGACCAGTAGGTTGCGGAAAAACCTCATGGATGCAAATTATTCAAACCATAATTTTACCCGAGCAAACTTTCCAAGTAAAATCCACCAGAGACATTGCATTTGAATTTAACCAAAATGGATTTGACACAATCCAAGCTTACGGAAAAAGACAACGCGCAATTTGCTTGGATGATATTGGAGTTGAGCAGAACATCAAATTTTATGGAAACGAATGCAACACCATTGGGGAAGTTCTTTTGCAACGTTACGACCTCTTGGTTAATCACCAAATCGTCACCCACGCCACAACAAACCTTGCCGCAAAAGAAATTGAAAATATTTACGGCAAACGTGTTCGCTCCAGACTAAGAGAAATGTTCAACCTCATCTCATTTCCAGCAGAAACAAAAGACAAACGCAAGTAAGAACAAAAGTGGTTGAGCGCAGCCGAAACCACAACTTGAAAAACTTGAAAACTAACAAACTAGCCAACTTGATAACTTGATAACTAAAAAACTTTAAAACTAACAACAATGAAAACACTAAAACTCCACTCACGTGGCCAAGAAGTAAAACAACTCCAACTCCACCTCAACCTTCTACCCGATGGAATTTTCGGACCACAAACCCATCAAGCTGTTTTGTTCTTTCAAAAGTCACAAAACATCATTGCCGATGGCATCGTAGGACCAGTAACCTGGTCACTACTCTGCGACGGCTGGGAAATGCTCAACAACCCAAACAACGAGGAAGAACTATTCTCCGAATACTTTCTTCCAAACCACGCATACCACAACAGAACAACCGAAAAAAAGTGGATATTCCTACACCATACTGCAGGTTGGCAAAATCCATATCGTGTTATCGATGACTGGGGTCATCGTCCACACAAGGTGGCCACAGAATTTGTAATTGGTGGCCAATCCATTCACAACGACAATTCAGATCACGATGGAAAAATACTTCAAGCAATTCCCAACAATTGTTGGGCATGGCACCTTGGAATAGGTAACAATCCACTACATAGCCAGAGCATTGGAATTGAATTGTGCAGCTTTGGTAGATTAACAAAAGGCTACTTCGAAAAAAATGAAAACGGAAAACCAAAACCAATTGCCAGAGGAAAGAATTCCTATTTCACCTACGTTGGCCAAGAAGTAGATCCCGAGCAAGTCGAAAAACTATCCGAACCATTTAAAGGCTTTTCATTCTATCACAAATACTCTGATAAACAGTTGCAGTCGCTCAAAAAGCTCCTTCACTATCTCGGCAACAAACACAACATCGATATCCGCGAAGGATTACCAAACCTCATCCGAAAGAAAGGAATTAAAGCTTTTGAAATCGTTAGCAAAAATATGTGTGAGAATTCTCCTGGCGTTTGGTCGCATGGAAATGTGAATAGTTTGAAAGATGATGTAGCACCGCAGGAAGGGTTGGTTGAAATGTTGTTGGGGTTATAGTGTGAAATATTGGATTATTATTTATAATTTTATGAAATTATCATCATTAAAAAATGATTATATTCACCTAATAGTTGTTAAATCTATAGAAAAACGAGTACTATGAATAAGTTATTTGTAAACTAAACAAATCGATAGCTCCAATAAAACAGAAATAACATGAACAGAAAAATCGGCCTCTTTTTTCTTTCTCTATGGCTATTATTTTTATTAATAATAATCATTACAATTGACATTCCTTTGTGTTTTACCGGAGATTGTGAGTTTGTTGGTTGTTTATTTCTTTTAAAGAATAATATTATACCAATATTATGCATAATTGCACTATCAATAGGTTTATTATCATTTTTAGATTTTAGATTCCAAATGCAAGGTACGCCTGAATTATCATTTAAAATCACAGAGTCAGAAAACATTGATTACGAACACCTTACTTTTTTAACTACTTATATCATACCGCTTGTTTGCTTTCAATTTACGAATTTCAGATATATTTTAACTTTCGTAATAATCCTATTCGTAATCGGTTTAATTTATATTAGGACCGATCTATTTTACGCAAATCCAACATTGGCAATCCTAGGCTTTAGAATTTATAAAGTTTCTGGAGAATTTAGAAATGGAGAAGTTCGTAAAGAAAGAATTTTGATATCAAAAAATGTTTTGACTGTTAATGACAGAATTAAATACTTTAAGCTTGATGAACGCATTTATTATGCTTCAAAAATAACCACAGATGAATAAAGAACAACTAGACCAATCACTCGATTTTATCAATAATCCTCAAGGCGAATTACAAATAATAATTTATGCTAAGATTAAGGATGTTGACGAACCAAAAAAACTTGATATAAAAGGAGACGATTTACCAGAAATAAAAAAAATATTCATTGAGGGAATAAATTGTTTTATAATTGACAAAGAGGATTATACAGTTTTACAATTATCTGCCGCAGATGAACGTGGAAATTGTTTTTATGAATATGATTTAGAAATTCCTGATGAATTACAGCTTTTAGAAAACGTAATAGGAAATGATAATTTACAGAAATTTAATTTTAATGATAACAATTTAACCTCAATAAAGTCACTAATAATTGTTTTAGCTGACGACAATAATGAAGTTAGTTTATATAAAAAATTATCAACTATTGAAGTTATTGGAAGAGGTGGCCATATTCTAAAAAGAGCAAATCAAAGACTAGAAAGGTTTGAAGACCAGTTGTTAAGGATAACTTCAAAATTTCAAGTTTTAAGGGTAAATGATGTTATAATTATAAATGATCTAAAATCAATTGAAAAAAGTTTTGGTTTTCACGATGTCATAACAAGAGAAGCAACAAGAAGCCTTAATGTAATCAATGAAATGGGGTTAGTCCACAATATAGAAACCCTTCAAGAATTAGTCACAGATATAAGCTTTGCAAGAAAATTAACAAAAGTGGCCCGAAACTCACCAGTAATTAAAAATAATATTCCGAACGCTAGTATTATTCAGTTTTCTAAAATTCATCCTTTTACTAAAAGTAGAATGCGGTATAGTGTAGATGGAAAACAATTTAATTTAGACACAAAAGTATCGAAAGACTTACTAATTAAGATTTTAAATGACGACCTCTTGACCTCTGAATTAACTAAATTATATTACGATAGTTTAGCTAAAGACAGCATTGAAATTGACGCAACAGAAGAAGTCGCAGAAAACGAAAAGAATTTAGAATAGAAACCCTACAGATATTAAAATCATTCACCTTCTCCTCTCGTACTTACGAGGATCTTCACGGATTTTCTAATCGGTGATTATTTTATTTCTACCTGTGGCTTGGAATATGCAACTATTCATACACTAATCCGTAACGACGAGCTATAATCAATAATAGCAGAAATTGTAATCCAATCAATTCGGCAAAACAAACCTGAGTTCGTCTATAAACACTTCTGTCCTAGAGGTTGCAAGAATCCATCTCGCCCCCCTAATTTTTCACCCTCTTCTCCACACTCCCATCCGAATAAATATAAAACTGAAGAACCCCAGGCTCAATTTCAACCTCTCTACCCAGCACATCAACAACCATTAACAATTCTTTAGGTTCATCTTTAGTAAAACTCTCAACACCAACATAAGTACCCCATATCTCCTCCACGAACTCCGGACGATCAATAAAAGGATTACGATTCCCTTGATAAGAATAAATAACCTCATTCCGATTACGTTCCCAATCATCAACAGGATCTTCATTATGCCATTGAAGTAAAACAGAAAGCTTTCCATGAACAGGCGCTTTCGTTTTATTATCTCTAGGTATAGAATCAATCACAAACAAATCCAACTCTCCATTCTCTCCTTCATATCTTGTAGCCATATAAAAAATCATTCGAGCAACATCGCCTTTAACAATATCACGTGGCTCCCAAAACCAAGTTGAAGAACTTGTATAACATCCAGTTGCTCCATCACTATCCATATATTCATAATCTCCACAACCAAACCATCTATTGCTTCTAGCCGTATTTACAGAAACATCACAAGGTCGTAAAGCATGAACATCTGTTCCTGGTCCAAGCGTAGTTCCAAAATCACCACGAGATTTTGCCCAAACATGTTCATGCGTCCAACCTCTTCCGCTATTGTATTCTTGAGCAGCGTCAACCGTCCAGCCAGTAAAAAGTAAAATTACTTTACTCGGATCGATGGTGTCTTTATCAGTTTCCTTGAGAATATCCCACACATCAGTATTTGTACTCGTATAAGGAAACTGGATATGATCAGCAATGATGGTATTAAGAGCAGACTTCAGTTTCATTCCATTCAAACCTTCCGCAGCACTATAATATCCAGTAGGAATCTGTGCGTAATGATATCCACCTCCAAAAATTAAGAAAAACAATAATTTAAATTGAAGGTGATTAAAAAGTTTCATATAACGAATGTACAACAATTAGCAATAATTTATATGAACGCTAATAGATACTGGAAGAAAGAAGATGTCAGATCTATATTGTGGTTGATAATGAAGGTTTATTTAAAACAATAAGAGGGAACAAACGAGCGTCCGATTCCCTCTTATAAACCTAACCACCTAAATCGAGACCAATATATTAGTTTTAAATTCTTTTTCAAAGGATTAATTTTCAATGTACTATATTGTGTTATAATTCTATGCGCCAAAGCAAAATTCCTTGGCACACCTCATATCCCACATAATTTTCTATCTTTAAGCCACATTACAAACCAAACAACAATAAAACAACATAAACACCAATAAAACACCCTTTTCCATACTAAATATATAAGCTACCGCGATAGGTGACTGAGCTTGCCGAAGTCTATCTCGTGGTCCTACAAAACATAAACACAAAATATTTCCCAAAACCGATTAAACCAAATGGCAAAAAAAGAAGCAGCAAAGAATGAAAAGTCAATGGAAGAAACCCTATGGGCTTCAGCCAATAAACTCAGAGGAACAGTAGAATCCTCAGAATACAAGCACGTAGTATTAGGACTCATATTCCTGAAATTTGCAAGCGACAAATTTGAAGAACGACGAAAAGAACTCATCGAAGAAGGCAAAGAAAAATACCTTGAGATGAAAGAATTCTACAACATGAAGAACATCTTCTTCCTGCCTGAAGAATCACGATGGAGCCACATCATCAAGAACTCAAAGCAAGACAATATTGCCTTGATTATTGATACAGCCCTACACACCACAGAGAAAAACAATCCATCGTTAAAAGGCGCATTGCCCGACAACTACTTTTCGCGCTTAAATATGGACGTGAGTAAACTCGCTGCTTTACTCGACACCATTAATAACATTGACACACTAAAAGATAAACAGCAAGACGTTGTAGGTCGAGTATATGAATACTTCTTGAGTAAATTTGCTTTGGCCGAAGGAAAAGGGAAAGGCGAATTCTACACCCCGAAAAGTATTGTAAATCTGATTGCCGAAATGATTGAACCTTACCAGGGAATTATTTATGACCCTGCTTGTGGTTCTGGAGGTATGTTTGTGCAATCCATGAAGTTTATTGAAAACCACCATGGAGACAAAAAGAAGGTTTCTATCTATGGACAAGAATACACTTCTACAACTTATAAACTGGCGAAGATGAACCTCGCTGTAAGGGGAATTGGTGCTAATTTAGGAGATGTTGCTGCAGATACTTTTGCCAAAGACCAACATCCAGACCTTAAAGCCGACTTCATTATGGCCAACCCACCTTTTAACCAAAAAGATTGGCGTGCTGAAAATGAATTAATTGATGATCCACGTTGGAAAGGTTATGATGTTCCTCCAAAAAGTAATGCGAATTATGCTTGGATTCTAAACATGGTTTCTAAACTTTCTGATGATGGTGTTGCTGGATTTATCTTGGCGAATGGTGCATTATCAGGTTCAGGAGAAGAATATAAAATTCGTAGAAAGTTAATTGAGAACGATTTAGTGGAAGCGATTGTAATACTTCCAATGAAAATGTTTTACACCACAGACATCAGTGTAACCTTGTGGCTATTAAACAACAATAAAAAAGAAAGGACAGTTGAACGAAATGATAAAGTAGTAAACTATCGAGAAAGAAAAAATGAGATTCTATTCATGGATCTTAGAGAAAAGGGAGAACCTTTTGATAAGAAGTTTATTCATTTCACAGATACACACATTAGTGAAATAGCAGGAACCTATCACAATTGGCAGTCAAAGAATTCAGATTATAAAGACATGCCTGAATACTGTTACTCAGCGAATATCAAAGAAGTTGAAGCGAAGGACTTTTCCCTTGTCCCTAGTAAATACATTGAATTCATCAATAGAGATGAAAACATTGACTTTGATGATAAAATGAAAGAATTACAAAGTGAATTCGCTGACTTATTACAAAAAGAAGAAGAATCTAAAAAGGAGTTGTTGAACGTATTTAAAGAGTTAGGTTATGAGGTCAAACTATAAAAGAATCGGTGATTTCATAAAGCAAGTTAGTCTTAAAAATACCGAAGGTGAATTTGACGAATTACTTGGTATTAATATAGATAAATTTTTCATGCCTTCCGTTGCAAACGTTATTGGTACAGACCTAAAAAGATATAAAGTTGTAAAAAAGCATCAATTTGCATGTAATCGAATGCACGTTGGTCGTGATTATAGAATACCGATTGCCTTATCAAGAAGTGAAACTCCTTTTATTGTTTCACCGGCATATACTGTTTTCGAAATTACTGATACCTCTATTATTGATCCTGATTATTTAATGATGTGGTTTTCTAGACCTGAATTTGATAGAGAGGTTTGGTTTCATACTGATGCTGATGTGAGAGGTGGATTACCATGGGGAATGTTCTGTGATATCGAACTCCCTATCCCCTCAATAGAAAAACAACGTGCGATCGTAAAAGAATACAACACTGTTGTGAACCGAATAAAACTCAATGAAGAACTGAACCGAAAACTAGAAGAAACAGCACAGGCAATTTATAAGGAGTGGTTTGTGGATTTTGAATTTCCTATTGACAAAGATTTAGCTATAAAGATGGGGAATACAGAGCTTGAAGGAAAACCGTTTAAGAGTTCTGGAGGTGAGATGGTTTGGAATGAGGAGTTGGATAAGGAGGTGCCGGAGGGATGGGAGGTGAAGGATTTAAGTGATGTCGCCAAAATAACTATGGGGCAATCCCCAAAAGGAGAAACATATAATGAAGACAAAATAGGAATGATATTTTATCAAGGTCGTACTGATTTTGGTTTTCGTATTCCACAAATACGTGTATATACAACTGATCCTAAAAGAAAAGCTAAAGAAGGTGATGTACTAATGTCTGTTCGGGCTCCTGTTGGAGATTTGAATATTGCCAATACAGATTGTTGTATAGGAAGAGGGCTTTCATCTATTAGAAGTAGTGAAGGTTCGTATGTTTTTTATCTGATGAAAAACTTTAAGTCTTTATTTGACTCAAGTAAAGGAACAGGTACAATTTTCAGTTCTATAAACAAGGAAGAACTACATAATTTAAAAGTCGTGTATCGTAAAGAAGCGAGTATTTGCTTTAATGATTTAATAAAAGAAATAGATAAAAGCATTATAATTTATTGTAACCAGATCAATATGCTTTCAGAACTAAAATCTGTTTTATTAAGTAGTATGAGTAAGGTTAATTAATAAGTGAAAAATGATAAAATATTCTGAATTATTAGAAATATTAAATGAGTCCAAAGAAGAAAATCATTTATTGTTAGCTAATGGGTTTAACTACTCATTGGGTGTAAACACAGGATATCAGAATATTTTTGAAAAAATGAAAGAAAAGTATGAAGGCTATGAAGACCTTAATACAGGAGATAATTTTGATATAGAACATATCATAGGGGAATTGAAAAGCCAAATTCATTCAAAGAGTTCCTTCAAAGAGTTTTTGGATAAATATATTAATAATAAGGTCAAATCAGACTTTATGAAAGCAGCATATGAAATTGCTAAAAATGGGATTAAGAATATTTATCAAGAAAAAAACAAAGGTATTGGGCTTTTATTTAAAAACTTCAATAATTATTTCACTCTTAATTATGACCCATTTCTCTATTTGTTACTTATGAAATTTAAGGGTTCGAATTCAAAAAGTGTTATAAGTTTTCAAAACACTTTGGAATTTAAGATTGAAGATTTAAATATTAAAGATAATGATTTGTATCAAGTCATAAAAAACATCTATTTAACCTACTCGAAGGAATTAATCGATGAATCTGGTGGGGAGATTATAAGGAAACCCATGTCTTTGTTAAATAAAGCTGATTTTGAAAGACAATTAAAAGATATTTTAAAAGCACAAAATAAAAAGTTCAAAAAAGAATATTTGTCAGCACTTTATGAAGAATTAAAAGAAACGGAGATTTCACTTGATATCAATGATGGTTTTATAGGTGAATTATTTAATACTAAACCCTCAATAGATAATTACACCCAAAATGTATTCTTCTTACATGGTTCTTTTCATATTTATAAGGATAAGAAGAGTATCTATAAAATCACTAAAACCCAAGATAAGGCACTTTATGAAAGATTAGATGAAATTATTGGCGATGAAAACAAGGAAATAGTATCTGTTTTCACTAATGATAGTAAAGCATTAGAAATTGAAGAGAATGAATATTTAGTAAAAGGAATTGAAAAATTAAGGAACATAAATGGCTCGTTAGTTATTATAGGTAGTTCCTTAGCTGAAAATGATGAACATATATTTAATGCCTTGAACGAGAGTTTAGTAACAAAAGTTTTTTATGCTTCAAATGATAAAGGTAAAACCTCAGACCACAATCGTTTAATTGAGTTATTCCCAAATAAAGAGATAATTCTATTTGATCGAGATACCATATCATATGAAAAGCAAGAAGTTTAGTATAAAGTAAATAATGATTTAAATCAAATGAAAAACCAACCACTTTCAGCAATCGATTCAGCTTTTAACAATCAGTACAAAGGATTGCTTGAAACCCAGCGCAATATTTCTCAAGAATTAGAGAATTATAAGTTCGACTTATCTGCAAATGAAATCACAAGTGCTGTTTATGAACGAATGATGTCATTCTGGTACTTTAACGTTGAAAACTGTAAAGATTTAGGTCGTAAAGTAAACACCACATCTGCAGATTTCTTCACAGAAACCTTTCTGTTCTTCTTGAAAACAGTTCTAAAACAATATGGTTTGAAACTATTATCAGAAGAAAATATTCAAATAGATAAGTCCAATAAAAAGACGATTCGTCCTGACATTTCAGTTTGGAAAGAAGATAAATTAATTGCTGTAATTGAATTAAAAGTTAGTGATGGATGGAAAGGGAAAACAATTATTCCACATCTTGACGATCGAAAAAAAGATATTCAGCAGATGTACCCAAATTTATTCTTCGGAGCTATTTCATTTTGGAACTGTTTTGGAGAAGGAGTTAAAACTGATAACTCTGAATATATAGGGTTGTTTGAGTTTGCTAAAGACAATAACCATCAACCAACAGGTAAAACTATAGAACAAATAATTGAAAGAGTAACTGAAAATAAGTAAACTTGATAAAAAAAATGAATAAAGTATAATTACAAACAGAAAAAAGTATGAAAAAAAGAACATTTGACAATCAAGTTTCTGTTTTAAGTGAAGCCATAAAAAACAATAGACTAGTTGTGTTTGCTGGAGCAGGTATTTCAAAAGATTCAGGCATTCCTCTTTGGAATGAACTTATTAATGAGGTAAAAAATTATTTGAATGAACCAATAGAAGAAAATGATTCTTTGAAAATAGCGCAAATGTTGTATAACGAAAAAGGAGAAAAAGAATACTATGATATTGTGCAGAATATATTGTTTAAAAACACAAAGCAATATAACCCCTTGCATGAATTAATTCTTGATTTAGAACCTCAACATATTATTACTACAAATTATGACAATTATTTTGAAAACGTAATTGAGAATAAAGGACTTCCTTTTTCGATTGTTTCCAAAGATTTGGATTTACCCTATGCAGAACATAATAATTTACTTATAAAATATCATGGTGATTTTGAAAATAAAAACATAGTTTTTAAGGAAACAGATTATTTAGAGTTTTCTCAAAACAATACTTTAAAGGAAACCTTTGTAAAATCACTGTTTAGTAATAAAATCATCCTATTTATTGGGTATAGTGTAGGAGATGTAAATTTGAAATTATTAATTCGTGATATCCAGCATATTTTAAAAAAACACCATCAAAGGACTTATTTACTAAGGCATCACGATGAAATATCAAAAAGTGAAATGGATTACTTTAAGAATTTAGGAATAAATGTGATAGGTTATTCAGATGAAGCTTTAAAAGTGATAGAAGAAACCGAAAAGCTATCATCAATTGGGAGTAAAACTTATAAGCAATTATCTTACATACGTGACTTTGATGTGTTTGAACACAATAGAAATAAAACAGCATCCACTTCTGTGGATTTGAAATTAATTGATGATTTACATACTTCATTAAAACGATTCGATTCCTATCGAATAATTCCAAAGCATATTTTGGTGAAATTGTATCCGTTCAAAACAAATGAAGGCAATAATTCTTATTACAGCTACACCAGTAAATATGTAACATTAGATAATTATGAATTATATGAGTTGTTTGATAAATATAAAGGAAGAGATGACGAGAATTTCTCAGATGAATATAGAGGAAAGTTAAACTATGTCTTATCAACTCTATTACACTCTGGAGTTCAATACATAGAGAAAAGCATGAATAAGGAGGTTGCTAAAATTGGCAATAGAAAAAGAAAAGATAAAACAATAAATATCTTTAGTAAATACTATTATGATAAAGAATTCTGTGATTGTTTTCAATGCACCTTTGATGCCTTAAAATATGCTGAAATATCAAAAAGAATTGAGGTCTACAGAATAACAGAAAACACAAGCCTAGATGATGACATGTCTTATGCTTATGTTCTTTATCAAATGAAAGAATATTACAAATCTTATGTAGCATTTGAAGAAATAGAATTAAAAGCTAACAAAATTAAACAGATGGATATCAGTTTTATCTGTAAATTTAATTTAAAAAGATTACAAAAACATCTACGCTCTGTATTCTTTAACGATGATAGATATACTAATCAAGATAGAAATGTTTTAATAAATAAATCCGAAAAAATCAATCTAGATAAAGCGATTTCAGACACCAAGTATTCCGTAGATAAATCACAACTTGAATTTTTATTAAATGTAAAGAGCGGTACTTATATACAATTGTTATGCAATGACATGGACGATATATATGGAAAAGTATTAAATGATATTGAAATGGCTAAAAATGGAGGAAGTTTTCAAAATTCAAATTATTCGAACTTATATACTATTATAAGTCAGCTGAATAGCTTTCTTAATAAAAACTACATCTTAGGAAACGGATTTTCAGCTATAGGTTACAATAAGTCAAAGTCTATCAAAGCCTTTCTACTAGGATATTCTTTAAACAAGGTGGAAATGTCTGAATTTCAAAAGTTTTCTTTTGGAATTTCAACATTTGTAAAATTCAATTCTTTTCTTCTCAAAGAAATTATTGACTACAATAACCCTGAAGAATTATGTAAATATATTAGACAGAATAAATTGCGAGATATTGAGATAGATACTGAAAGTCATCAGGAAATTGCTTTAATAATAAACAACTTTTTCAACAACGTCTATATAACTAATACTATTTGGAAAGATAAATCTAAAAATAGTGAATTTATAAACTACTTGAATATTAATACTAGATTCAGAAAGAAGTTTGAACGTCAATTTCAAAACATTTGTACTGTAGTTACTTATTTTAAATTTAATCAAAATCAAATCCAAGAGATATATTCTAATATCAATCAGCTTTTCAAATTTACAGATATTTGTAACCAAAATACTTTTAGAAACTATAAGTTTCTTCTTGAGCTTTACAGAGAAAGAATTTCATTCTTATCGCCTGAAATAATAGAGGAAACATTGGAAATTTTAAATTCAAAAAGGATTTTCAACCAATTGTATATAAATGTTTTGAGTTTTGTTTCTTTAAAAGGTAAAAATTACATGAATAAAGATATTGATTTGAGTCTTATAGATTATGAGGATATAGACCCTTCCCATATGCGGATTATTTATTATTCAATGGAAAAAGAAAAGCAAGTTGATTTTTTAAAGAGACTTAATGCCGCTTTAAATGAAAGCTTTAGAGTGAGTGTTGTGGGTAGAATGTTAATTGAAAAGATTCCAACTAAAGGAAAAATCAGAAACAAATATATTGATAAAGTACATGAAGAAATAGAGAGCTTAAATAGTCAAAAGGTTGATAATGTTCCTATTCATATTCTTGAATATTTCCATTTGTTGTACTCAAATAAAACGGCTGACTTTGGACGTAAAAGACTAATGGAAATTACTACCGAATCTAATGTTTTAAACTTTCTAATTAACCCAGAATACTTTGAGCCAAACTTATTTGATATAAACTGGTTAAAAAAATTAAACAACAAAGAATTTCTTAAAAGGTTTTCAAAAGTAGATTATATCGAAAATAAATTGGAGGCGTATTTGATTGATAATAAAGATAATAAATTGACAGATGTTTATTTTAAAATGAAAAGATTCAGATAATTATTATAAAAAATCATTAAAACCAATCCCATGACTCCACAACAAACATTCATCAACACAGAAATCTGGATACTTACCTTCGGTGGAGCATTCCAACGTGCCAACATATACGCAGAAAACGTAAGAGAAAATCAACGTAAAGCTTTTCGTGATGCGCTAATTCATAAAGTAGAAAAAGACCTCTTACCTCAATACGAAAGTGAAGTTTCAGAAGAAAAACACATTCAGAACATTCTAGAAATTGTAGCGTATTCACATGAGCATACACCCATTTTAAAACCAGGTCAATTGTACTTTGGAGTAGCGCAAAAACTACTCAACCTTTATTTAAAGTACCAATGGTGTCTTGGTAATATTGCACAACCACCACACTTTCCGGTAGATAGAATAATCCAGCAAAAATTGAAGTTTAAGCCAATAATCAACTGGACCTCTATGAAAAGTGAGGAAAAGTATAGAAACATTATTGAATGCGCTAGAAAAGACGCAGAAGAAAAAGGAGTTTCTCTTGCTGAATGGGAGTTGGAAGAATTTACGAGAAGATAAGTTAATTGATTATAAATAAGATTCTTACTATGGAATTATCAAATAAGAACAAAGGTTTAAATGCAGAAACTGGATTGAGGGCTACGTTGGCACTAATTCCATATATTGGTGGAGCTTTAATAGAAGTAGGATTTGAACATAGAGCAAGAATTAAAAGTCAAAGAGTTTATGACTTTTTCGAGGAACTTCAAAATTATTTTGAAAATGTAAAAAGTCCCGATGTGAATAAGGAGTTTATCAATTCTTATAGGTTTAACGATATTTTCGAAGAAATAATAAATAAAGTCTCTAAAACAGATGACTTAAAAAAGAGAACTAGATTCAACCAATTACTAATTGGTACAACTACACCAAATGCAAAAATAGATCAATTTGAAATATTCTTTGAACTCACTTCCCAATTACATGAGAATCAAATATTATTACTTAAAAAGTTTTACAATGCTAAACCAGTAATACAAAAGCTTGAAAATCAGGCTAACAGATTAAATGATGAGTTAAACCAATCTAAATCGAAAGAAAACATCCTTAAACAGAAAGCTCAAGACGGAAGTATTAAGCAAAATGAATCAATTTTAGCACAAACTAAAAAGTCAGAAAAAATTGAGTCAGAAAAAATACTTACAGAAAAAAAAATGAAAGACCTAATGAGCGTTAATCGAAACGACCTTTGTGGTGTTTCTGACATTGATATGAATATTTTTGTAGATGATCTTTTAAGCAAACGCTTGATCTTAGACATATCTGAAGTTCAAATGGGTGGAAAAAGCTACTCATATGATAAATTGATTATTTCACCTTTAGGTTATCACTACATCGATTTTTTGATAGAAGAAAATAAATCATCAATTCAAGAATAAAGTTTTTAAACTCTCTTTGGTTAAATTCGAATAGATAATCACGATATTAGCAACAACAAAAACACCATGCCCGAAACAAACCGCATAGAATTCAAAGAGAAGCTCACCAAAGATTTAGATCTGGAGAAAGAAGTAATTGCTTTCCTCAACTACAATGAAGGTGGCTTTATTTATATTGGTATTGACAAAACGGGAACAGTTGTAGGTGTTGAGGATTTAGATGGTGATATGCTCAAGATCAAGGACCGCCTAAAAACCAATATTATTCCTTCCTGTATGGGGTTGTTTGATATAAGTTCGGAGGAAAAAGACGGCAAAGAAATTATTAAGATTACTGTAGCCAGTGGTTCTGAAAAACCCTATTACAAACGTAAATACGGCATGTCTGAAAAGGGGGCTTACATCCGCAATGGAACTGCAGCTGATCCCATGCCTCAAAAAATGATTGATGAATTGTTTGCCAAAAGAACTAAAACATCCATTGGTAAAATTAGATCGAGCCGTCAAGACCTCACTTTTGAGCAATTGAAAATCTATTATGAAGGAAAAGGCATTTCACTCAATAAGAATTTTGCGAAGAACCTTGAACTGTTAACTGAAAAAGGGGAATACAATTATGTCGCTTATTTAATGGCAGATGAAAATGGAACATCAATTAAGCTGGCTAAATACAATGGTTTAACAAGAGTAGATTTAGCAGAGAATCCTGATTTCGGGTATGAATCTTTAATTAAAGCGACAAAACAAGTTTTAGACAAAATAGAACTGGAAAACAGAAGCGACACAAGCATTACTTCAGCGGAACGGATAGACAAACGTCCATGGTCATCCATTGCATTGCGAGAAGCGATATTAAATGCATTTGTACACAATGATTACACAACTGAAGTACCACCAAAGTTTGAAATTTTCGATGACAGAATAGAAATCACTTCTACAGGTGGTTTGCCTAATGGTTTAAGTAAAGTAGAATTCTTTGAAGGGTTTTCAGTTCCGAGAAATAAAGAACTAATGCGTATTTTTAAAGACCTGGGATTAGTTGAGCAATTGGGTTCTGGAGTACCTAGAATTTTAGAATACTATGGAAGGGAATGTTTTAAGTTTACTGAAAACTTTTTAAGAATGACCTTCCCAAAAGAGGATGTCACCCCCCAAGTTAAAGCCCTACCAATAAAGGGAAGTAATGAAGTTACCCCCCAAGCCACCCCCCAAGTTACCCCCCAAGTCCAAAAATTAATTAATGTGCTTTCGGGAGAAATGAGTAGAGAAGAAATTCAAGCTGAATTGAATTTATCCGATAAACGCAATTATACAGATAACTATCAAAAACCAGCAATCGATTTGGAAATAATTGAAATGACTATTCCTGAAAAACCAAATAGCAGCCTACAAAAATACAGACTTACAGAAAGAGGGAAAAGATTAAAACATACACTAACTCAACATTAAACATTAATAATGAAATTTTCCGAATCACAACTAGAACTAGCATTAATTGAACTTTTAGGCCAAGAGGGAATTCCTTATGTGCCAGGAACAGAAATTGAACGTTCTGAAGATGAGGTTTTGATTAAGAAAGACCTAAAAGAGTTTTTACTCAATCAATATAAAGCTGAAAAACTGACTGAATCAGAAGCGAATCAAATCATTCGTCAACTAGAAGTGTTTTCCTCTTCTGATTTATATGAAAGCAATAAGGCCATTATGAAAATGATTTCAGATGGCTTCCCTTTAAAGCGTGAAGACCGCTCTCAAAAAGACATTTGGATTTACCTTATTGACTATTCTAAAAAGAACAACAACAATTATAAGATTGTAAATCAACTAACAATCACAGGCTACCACAAACGAATTCCCGATGGTATTTTATACATCAATGGAATTCCACTGGTTGTATTTGAACTTAAGACATCTATTAATGAAGATGTAACGATTTATAATGCTTTTGAGCAATTGACAGTACGATACAAAAGAGATATTCCTGAACTATTTAAATACAATGCATTTTGTGTAATTAGTGATGGAGTGAACACCAAATCAGGTTCTTTCTTTGCTGATTATGGATTCTTTAACGCCTGGAGAAAAGTAGAGGGATTGGACAACGAAGCCGTTGGAATAAATTCAATGTTGACGCTTATCCAAGGAATGTTTAACCAGGACCGTTTGCGTGATATCATCCGTAACTTTATTTACTTTCCTGATTCAGCTAAAAACGACGTTAAGATTGTTTGTCGCTACCCACAGTATTATGGTGCAAGAAAGTTATTCGATAATATTTTGCTCAACCGTAAACCCAAAGGAGACGGAAAAGGGGGGACATACTTTGGTACAACCGGATGTGGAAAGAGCTTTACTATGCTTTTCCTAACACGTTTGTTAATGAAAAGTAAGGAAATGTCTAGTCCTACAATCATTATCATCACCGACCGTACTGATTTAGATGATCAGTTATCTGGAGAATTCACAAATGCTAAAGGTTTTATTGGCGACAATGTGATTCAGTCGGTAACCAGCAGAACTGATTTAAGAGAGAAGTTAAAAGACAGAAATAGCGGTGGTGTTTTCTTAACAACAATACACAAGTTCAATGAGGACACGGAATTGCTTACAGAACGAACCAACGTTGTGTGTATCTCTGATGAAGCACACAGAAGTCAAATTAACCTCGATCAAAAAATAACGGTAACAGAAGATGGAGTAAAGAAAACCTATGGTTTTGCTAAACATATGCATGATTCTTTGCCCAATGCAACGTATGTAGGTTTCACAGGAACACCAATTGACGCTACACTTGATGTCTTTGGCCAAATTGTAGATTCATATACCATGACAGAATCCGTTGAAGATGGAATTACTGTTGGAATCGTTTATGAAGGTCGAGCTGCCAAGATGAGTCTAAACACACTGGCGCTTAAAGAAATCGAAGAGTATTACGAAAGCGCAGTTGCCGAGGGTGCATCCGAATACAACGTTGATAAAAGCAAAACAGAAAGCTCTAGAATGAACGTAATCCTTGGAGATCCTGACAGGTTAGAGGCAATCGCTAAGGACTTTATTGGACATTATGAAACACGTGTAAAAGAAGGTTCTACCGTTAAAGGAAAAGCAATGTTCGTTTCTTCTAGTCGATTTATCGCGTATGACTTTTATAAAAAAGTAATAGCCTTAAGACCTGAATGGGCAGAAGTAAAAATCTGTGAAGAAGGAGCTGAATTAACCGACAAAGAAAAGAAGGAAGTCAAACCTATGGCTAAAATTAAAATGATTATGACCCGTGGCCAAGATGATCCTTTAGAACTTTATGAATTACTCGGTGACAAAGCGTACAGAAAGGAATTAGACCGTCAATTCAAGAACGAGAAGTCCAACTTTAAAATTGCAATTGTTGTGGACATGTGGCTAACTGGATTTGATGTTCCTTTCTTAGACACAATGTACATCGACAAACCAGTTCAGAAGCACAATCTAATTCAAACCATTTCCAGGGTAAATAGAAACTTTGCTGGAAAAGGAAAAGGATTAATAGTCGACTATATTGGAATTAAAAAAGAGATGAACTTGGCTTTAGCAATCTATAACAATATGGAAGGTCAAAATATCGAGGATATTCAAAGTTCCGTAATTGTTGTAAAAAACCACTTAGATTTACTATCAAGATTCTTCCATGGCTTTGACGATAGAGATTACTTCATGGGAATTCCTTTAGAACAACTACATTGTTTGAATCGTGCATCTGAATTTGTACTACAAACCGAAGAAAAGAAAAAGCGTTTCATCGACATGGTAAAACGTCTAAAATCAGCTTACGATATCTGTTCAGGAGGTGAAGAACTCTCCAAAGAAAACAAAGACTACATTCACTTTTACTTAGCAATTCGTTCAATAGTCTATAAGCTTACCAAAGGCAACGCGCCAGATACAGAACAAATGAATGCTTATGTAAGAGAAAAGGTAGCAGCAGCTCTAGAAAGTGACGGTATTGAAGAAATCATCAAATTAGGTGATGAAGAAAATAAAGAGCAAGACATTTTCGATTTAAACTATCTCGCTAATATTGATAAAATTAAACTGCCCAATACCAAGATTCAATTACTTCAAAAACTTTTAGCAAAAGCCATTGGTGAAATGCGAAAAGTCAACAAAATCCAAGGAGTTGAATTCACAAAAAAGATGCAAGCTGTTGTTGAGCGATATAACGAAAGAAAAGATAATGTTTATTCAGGAGAAGAGTTTGATGCGATTGCCAACGAGCTAACAAGACTTATCATGGAGCTAAAAGACGAATTCAAGTCAGGAGATGATTTAGGAATCGACTTCGAAGAAAAAGCCTTTTACGACATCCTCAAAACCCTAGCAGAAAAATACGACTTCTCCTACCCTACCGACCGCCTACTTTTCCTCGCCAAAGAAGTAAAACAAATCGTCGACGACAAAGCCCGCTATACTGACTGGAGCGAAAGAAACGACATTCAAGCCGAACTTAAAGTTGATTTAATTATTCTTCTTGGAGATAATGACTATCCTCCAGTTGATAGAGATGAAGTGTATAAAGAGGTTTTTGAACAAGCAGAGAATTTTAAGAAGAATCGAGGGTAGGGTTAAAATATCTGACAAGTAATTTACAATTAGAAACAACGGTGGCCTATGCAATATCAAGCTGGTTATATTTTAGAAGGAGTTGAGAAAGTCTTTAGAAAGATTAAAGATGAAGAGATTTCAAGAAAGATTGAAGGTCTAAAAAGACATTTAGGAACCTTCGATTGTTTTTCAAAAATTGATTTAGAACTCCCAGAAGCTGTTGCCCCCTTGTTGGCAGTTGCTCATAATATTGTAACACGTGGAATCCCTACTATTGCTAGTCCAATTGTAGAAGATTATTATTCAAAAATAGATAATAGATTAAGAAAGGAAAATAAACCTTTTTCAATTTCTTATGAACTTGATGAAGATATTAAGTTCGAGAACCTTTTTCGTGCACTACATCCAATTGACTGCAGATACAAGGATAGAGGGGATTTCTTAGATGTCAGCCAAACAGACAGTAATTTTGAGTCAAGTTTTTTATTAGACATAATACCCAAAGAAGAATCTACATTTTCATTTTTATTACAAAAGCAACGTTCAAGAAATACCCTAGGTGCAGATGCAAAAAATCAAGGGCATGTTGACTTTAGTTTAGAAGTTCCATATTATGAAACTGAAACACACAAAAATAGATATAATAGAGAGGTTGAGATAATTAAGAACCGTCGTTATATTGTTGAGGTAGATGGTGCAAAGTACCATGAACAATTTATTGATGATTTAAAAGATTTCGAAATTGCTGAATTGAAAAATGATGTGTTTCATATTCGAGAACATAAAGTTTTTAATGATAATGAAGAATTATTAAAACGAGTTTTACAGGATTCTTACTACCAAGTTTTAAAAGCAAATCATCTATTAGCTGAGAACAATCCTTTTTATGATCTTGTACTTGGTCCAATTGGGGTTGCACGAATACAAAAGGTACTAATGCTTTTCCTACTTAAAACTAAAAGTAGCACGAATATAAAAGTTGCTTTTCTTGAAAGAGATGTAAAGTGTGCAAACATTGCTGTTCAAGATCTTAATCTATTATTAAAAAATCTTTATGCATTGAAAGGTCTTGAGTCTCCAATAATAAATCATGAGGTATTTACAGATAGGTTAAATGAATTAGAGTCTGAGGCCTTTGATTTAGTAATTGATATAAGCTTACTATCTCGATCAAATACTGTTATTTATGAAGAGAACATAAATGGCGAAAATATAGTTGAAATTCGTAATTGCCATCATGTAGAGAACTCGACAATAAACAGACTTATTTCAGCTCATAGTATAGTATATTTAGATTTAGTAAAACCAATAGGAAATGAAGAGTATGATATCGTTGTTGAAATGGAAAAAACAATGGAGTACTTTATCCAATTATTGTTTAGAAAACGAGAATTTAGAGTTGGTCAGCTCCCTATTATAGATAGAGCTTTAAAATTGAAACCTGTTATCGGATTACTCCCAACAGGTGGAGGTAAATCTTTAACTTACCAACTTGCTGCTTTTCTTCAACCTGGCGTTACTATGGTTATAGATCCTATCCGTTCATTAATGGTAGATCAATATGAATCTCTTTTAAACATTGGAGTTACTAGGGCTTCTTTCATAAATTCATCTATTTCTGGAGCCGAAAAAAGATTCAACACAAAAAAAATGATGAATGGAGAAACACAATTTATTTTTGTTTCTCCTGAACGATATGTTATAGAACACTTTAGAAAAAGTCTAGAAACCGCACATTTCAACAAGGTAAACTTTGCCTACGGAATAATTGACGAGGTTCATTGTGTAAGTGAATGGGGCCATGATTTTAGAACAGCTTATCTTGATTTGGGTAAAAACCTTACTGAATACACTAAAACATTATGTGGTCGTAGTTTGCCCATATTTGGTTTAACTGCAACCGCATCTTATGATGTGTTAGCTGACATTGAGCGTGAACTAGATATTCATGAAGAAGATGGTAACGCCTTGGTAAGGTATGAGAATACGGTTCGCGATGAAGTTAATTATCAAGTTATAAAAGTTAATTCAAATGTTAGCGGTGAAACATTCGCCCATACTAATGAAGTAAAACAAATCATCGCTGAACAAAAACAGAATGTAATAGTTCAATTATTTCATAAACAGAGGTTTTTTCTGGATCTGATAAATTCAGATAGTTTTATGGAAAAAAATGTAGAAAAATCTTTCAATGAGTTCCTACCTGAATCTGTTAGACAAGAAATTGAAAACGATAATAGTAAAGAAGATTACTTATCGGATAAGCTCAAAGAGCTAAAATTATCTGAACTAAATTTATTACCTGAGAATATAGCAACTGTTGTTTTCTGTCCACATAGACACGGAAGTTTAGGTGTGTTTGATATTAAAGCTGAAGTTTCTAATGCTTTAGGTAGAAAGATAGGTTTTTTTGTTGGTGGTGATGATGAAAGGCTAGACAAGGAATCCTTTGATAACCTAAGGTCATTTAAAGAGAATGAATTAGATGTAATGGTTGCTACAAAAGCATTCGGGATGGGTATTGACAAAGAAAATGTTAGAAATACCATTCACATTAATATACCCCAATCTATAGAATCCTATGTCCAAGAAGCTGGAAGAGCCGGAAGAGATAAGAAAATGTCATTATCAACAATATTATTCAATAATGAAAAGGTAAATATCGACAATGGAAATAACTTAATCATGGATTTCTGTTTAGATGAAGATGTACTAGATTATTTCCATAGAAACTCTTTTAAAGGTAAAATTAAAGAACAACAAACCATTTATGAATTAAGAAGTCGAGTTACCCATCCTAGTAGACGCAAATTAGAAGTCTTACAACAATCTTTAAATAAGAATTTTAATGTGAATATTGCATTGAGTATTTCGAGAAACAATACTAGATATATTTATGTTAGAGATGTAAATGAAGATATTAATATTGGAACAATAGACCTACATAGAATATGTAATTATCCCGAACAAAGTTATACGCACAAAGAAGATCAATTAAAAATTTTGAACAGTATTACTAATTATGTTCGAGAACTTAATTTACCACAAAATGAAGCAGCTGCATTATTAAATAAAAAAGAAGGAACACAAAGTTCGATAGGGATTGAAAACCAATTAAATGAAATGCAATTAGGTGAAGAGCGGGTTCTTAATGTTTCCTTTAATAATAAATATGTTTCGATAGAAAAAAATGAATATAATGAATTTAGCTTAAACCTTTATCATGAGCAATACTTTTTCAAAGTTGACGAAATAAAAATCATTATTGACGAGGAGATAGTAAAGAAAGAAGAGCTGAAAAATCAATTATCGGATGCTATTAAATATGGTAAATCTTTTGAAGAGTTTATTATATCAATTGATTCGGATGAAAACATTCAAGAGTTATTTAGAAAACAAACAATTGAGCGTGCTTACTATCTTCCTAGAGTCCAATCAGACACCTCTAAAGGTGTTTATAGATTAGTATCTTTAGGAATTGTAGATACATACACCATTGATTATCAAAATAGTTTATATAAACTAACTTTCACCAAACGTGAACAAGGATATTATTTTGAACAACTGAATAAATTATCAGCTCGATACAGTTCTAAAACTGCTGCAGACAAATTAGTTAATGATTTAATAGTAGAAACAGAGGATCTAATCAAAGAGGGAAAGAAAACAGAGATGAGTGTATGTTTAGAAGCACTCACGGATTACATATATGATAAAGTTGCTAAAAAAAGAAAAAGAGCATCCCAAGATATGTTCGGAATGTGCGAAATGGCATTAGAGCAAGACTCTCTGTTTGAACAGAACCTTAAGATTAAAGAACATATTTTTTATTACTTCAACGCCAAATATTCAAGATTAGATAATTTAGCATTAGTAAATAACAAGGAGGTTTCTGCATCTCTTCCTAACGAGAGTATAGATACAAATGACGATACTAGGAGAATTTTATTCTATTACATTAATCTTTTGGATGAGGATGAAACCGCCAGCTACAGAAATAACCTTAAACACCTTAGAGGAGCATGTATGCGGATGTTACGCGTGAGACCCGATGAACCTGTTTTTAAAATTCTAAAAGGCATAACATTATTGGTTTTGAGTGAAACATCTCCTTTTCTATTAAAGGAAGCACACGAAGAAATAGTTTCCGGATTGAAAATTTGGAAGGAAAGAGACATTAAGGAAAATATTCATGAGATTTTCGAATGGATAATACAATACGTTAAAGAAAAAAATAACGACAAATCTATAATAATCACATTAAAACAAATGGAAACTGATTTTTATATTCATTACTTTAGTGAATGGACGAATAAATTCAGAATCAGTTTCACAAAAAACCTTACACCAGATGGAAGAGAATAAAATAAATGCATTAGAAGCATTACATATAGAATTATCTAAGTTAAGTCCAGTAATTACTCACCTTGAGAAAACAGTAGAATTAACACGTTTAATAGCGGATATTCCTACAAAACATGTTGCTTTTATAAAGGCCCAAGAGGAGAAGGAAGCAAATTTTAAAAATGAGTTGTTAGCTATCTCTAAAGAAGAGAATACTTTACTTTCTAATTCCTTTAAAAAGATAACCTCAACAATTGATGGTTTACTTGAAGATTTAAAATCATCAAGAGATACGTCAAATTCTTATGAAACAAGGATTAAAGAGCTGTTAGCGCAAATAGAAAAGATAGATTTCCCAACTCGATTAACCAGTATTGAAGGTGATGTAAGCACAATTGCTTCTGGATTCAACAACGTCCAAGGAGCAGTACAAAATCTTCAAAAGGATATAAATGATATAGATAAATACCAAAGAGAGAAGTTAAATAAAATTGATACTGATTTAAAGGATCAGTCCACAGTTTTCACATCTAAATTTGAGAAGTTAAGTAAAGAGAATAAACTACTCAAAGGTCTTGTATTGTCCCAAATCTTATTAATAATATTTCTAGGAATTGGGATATTTATAAAGTAACAACGTTTAATATAATCACACCTTATGCCATCAAGATTAGAAAAAGTAAAGAATTGTTTCCAAAACATGGATTTAAATGGTTTGAAGAAACTATTAATTCATGAGGATAAACTTTTACAAGCGCGTCATAAAGTCTTTTTTGAGGCTATTGGTGATTTGTTTAAAACATTAAAAAATAAGGGAAATGATTCGTTACTACTTTATTCAGCAACTGGTTACGATTTTTCTAATAATCAAAAACCAGCAATTCAATTCATAGGCAACAGCGCATTCGACATAATTGATAAAAAAATCCTTGGCGACTATTTTGAGTTAATCATCTATGAAGCGGAAGAGGTAATTACTTTTGAAATTGGTAAGACGATAATCCCTGATCATGGCTTGATGCGAGAAGGGAAACTATTTAAATTATTTATAGATGAAGTTGATAAACTACCACAATTTCAAAATAAAGAACTTATAGCTGATTACGAAGAAGGCAGTCAAGCAATTAAAGAGCTTAATCAATTAAAAGTAGAAGTAAGAGAACTTTCAGAATATGTCAATTGGATTGAAAAATATAACTCGCTTTTTGAAAGAAACTTATTTTACGACAAAAAAGGCATTACCAGTTTTCATAAGTTCTTCAGGACATTTCTGCGAATAAGAAAGTTAAAATACCTCAATTATGAAATGTATAAATTTGTTGCCAAAAAGGGTTATCTCGAATTCTTAGAATTAGATACTACCAAGAAAGAAGAAATGATTCCTTGGCTCTGCAGATACGAAAGAGTGCCTATTTGGCTAATTCCATATTATAACAAATCTATTGAAACCACTTTAAAAAAGGAATATTTTGAATTTGAGGGTTGTAAAATCAAGATAGATGATTTAGGTGAGATATTAAAATTCATTCATTATTTTACTATTTACAAAGATCACTACGAAAAAGAATTCCATCTGATGAGATTTGATTATCAATTCCAATTATATGACAGTTATCATCATCCTAAATACGTAGGTTTTTTTGAGTTAGTCTCAAAGAAGTTAGGAATACCAACCAAACCCATAAAAATAAGAAATGGAGAAGACCCAATCGAAAGCCATCATCATTTATGGGCCTTCTTTAGATAAATCTGTCCTATTTTAAAAATACAGAAAACCACCTAATTCAAGTGTACCATCTCCGAATGAATAAATCTACTCTCCGCAACCAACAACTGAAGATTTTTTGGTTACACAACTTCGTATAAATTGGTGTCTTCTAAAGATTTGATGGCACAGGAAATAAGGTCTTCAATCGTCAACACCTCCCTGCTCAAAAAATATAAAAACAAGCCTATACAAAGCTCCGTTGCACTACGGGCTTGTTTA
>Ga0265293_10004215_pt1 | contig 25609 bp, 19 predicted proteins | sample Munlanlewell138R_FD_192505 | JGI IMG/M metagenome (GOLD analysis project Ga0265293, IMG submission 192505) | Leachate microbial communities from a municipal landfill in Southern Ontario, Canada - Leachate well 138R | ecosystem: Engineered > Solid waste > Landfill > Unclassified | place: Canada...
GGACAACCAACTGGAGAAAAATGCCCTGATTGCCAGAGCCTTCTCATTAAAGATCGTCAGGGAAAAATAATCTGCAGCCAAAAGAGTTGTGGCTTTCAAAAATAGTTTATTATTTACTTAAAAAAAAGCCCCTAAAATAGGGGCTTTTTTTTATTTAATTGCTACTTATTTTTTAGCACTTTTCTTTTTTGAAACTTTTTTCTTAACAGTCGCTTTTTTTCTAGTTGCTTGCGTTGTCGAAGTATTCTTCTCTGTCGCCGCCCAACGAAAAGGCCTATTCTTTAAAATATTTAATATTTGACCAGCCATTAAATTAAAAAATTTTAAATAAAGTCCACTGTCGCTGAGAGTTGACTTAACTGTTGACAACAAGCCTTCAGCATTATTTATGATTCGGTCAGCCTTATCGACTAAACGCTTAGCCTTACTAACAGTTGCAATAACATAATACAAAGCCCAACAGATAAAAAAAGTTAAGACGGCAATGCAAACCATTAAAACTAAATTTAAAATGTCCCCTGAAGTTTCAAACATATTTTTTGAAAATTAAAAATTTCTAATTTGAGCACTAAATTTTTCTTCTAAATATTTAACCAATTCTTTTTGAATTTCCTCTACTTCTTCTGAGCGCAGAGTGCGATCTTCGGCTTGATAACTAAGATGAAAAGCTAAACTTTTTTTATCCTCTCCTAATTGACCACCTTGATAAGTATCAAATAACTCAACGGCAGTAATTAATGGATTGAATTTTTTTATTTCCTTTCTTAAATCATTATACAACATTCCACCGCTAACGACAAAGGCTAAATCTCGCTCAACTGCTGGGTACTTAGAAGGTGCTTGATATTTATGAACCGGACAGACTGCTAACAAGGCTTCAATTTCAACTAAGCTTAATTCGGCCACCACTGCCTTCATTTTTAAACCAAATTCTTTAGCTGCCGAAGCAGAAATAACTGTTATCATTCCCAAGTCTCGATCATTTAAGCGCACCCTGACCGTTTGACTAGGGTCACCATAAGAACTTAAATCTTCAGGAACAACAAACTCTGGCTCCCAATTTTTCCCAAACAAATTTTCAAACAAAGATTCTACCCAACCCTTCACGACCGAAAAATTATCCAAATCTTCTTTGCTTGCCAAAAGTAAACCTAAGCGTTTTTGTTGATATGGAAGACGGTCATTATCATCACCAGCTTTATCAAAAATCCCAGGAGTATCAAAATAAACACGCCCAATTTCAAAAAAAGCTAAACGAGAAAAGTTGAATTGATTAGTACGAACATTATTTAATAAATTGACAGCTAAATTTTGACGCAAATAATCATATTGATCAGACAAAGGGTTGGCTAATTTCAAATAAGCACTCTCACCTAGCCCTAACTTCTTTAAATGATGATGACTGACAAAACTATAATTTTGAACTTCAGTTAAGTTTAAAGAACCAGACAAAAAATCCTCTAATTTTCTTTCCAAATCTAAATCGGCTAGTCTAATCGGCGGAATTAAAGACGCCATTGGGGCTAAAGAAGGCAAATTGTCGTAACCCCAGAAACGAAGAATCTCTTCTAAAATATCCTCCTTTAAACGAACATCTTTCGCTGCCCGCCAACTAGGAATTAAAACTGACAACACCCCGTTGTCGTTAGTAAGAGAAAAGCCTAGTCGCTCCAAAATAGAAACAACTTTCGTAGCGGGAATTTCTTGGCCGGCCCGCTCATTAATCCAGTCAAGACTTAAAGATACAGGCTCTACCGATAAATTAAATTTTCTCTGATCAGAAATTTTGCTAATAACCTTTACCCCTGGAACTATCTGTTTCAGAAGAGAATAGAAGCGACGCAAAGCAATTTCCGCCAAGTTTGGATCTAAAGATTTTTCAAAACGCATTGAAGCCTCAGTTCGCACTCCAAGTTTAGCGGCTGTTTTGCGAATAGAAACTGCTTCAAAGTTGGCCGCCTCTAAAATTATTTCATTAGTCGTCAAAGAAACACCACTATCTTTTCCACCCATAACTCCAGCGACTGCAATCGGTTGCTCCCCGTCAGTAATCACTAACATTTCTTCGTCTAATTCTTTTTCTTGGCCATCTAATAAAACTAGCTGTTCTTTTTTCTTAGCCAAGCGAATAGTAATTTTATCAACCAGCGCCCGATCAAAAGCGTGAAGCGGCTGACCAGTTTCTAGCATTACATAATTAGTCAAATCAACGATATTATTAATTGGTCGAACGCCTACTGCCTGCAAACGATCCTTAAGCCATTGCGGCGATTCAGCAACCTCGACTCCTCCAAAAGCTAAAGCCAAATAACGCTGACACAATCGGGTATCCTCTACTTTAACATTTAAACTTTCTTCCCCCTCAATTATTTCTGGTTCTAATAATTCTGAATAATCCTTAAGTGGAGCCTCATAGATTACGCCCAACTCTCGAGCTAAGCCATAGTGGCCCCAAAGATCAGAACGATTAGATAAAGACTTATTATCAATCTCTAAAACTACATCGGTTAATTTTAAATATTTTGCCAGTGGCTCTCCAATCTTGGCATTTTTATTTAAAACCATAATGCCTTCATGATTGTCCCCTAGGCCTAACTCATCCTCAGCACAAATCATTCCCCGGGAAACAACCCCACGCAAAGATGATTCTTTTATTTCTAAACCATTTGGCAGCACCGCTCCTAAAGTAGCAACTGCTACTAATTGACCAGCGGCAACATTAGGCGCTCCACAAACAATTGTTAGAACTTCCGACTTAATATCAACTTGTGTAACCCGCAGACGATCGGCATTGGGATGCGGTTCTACCGCCAATACTTTAGCAACAATAACTCCAGGCCACTGAGAATCTTGCTTTTTAAGCCCCTCGACCTCAACTGTATGTTTAGTAAATTTTGAAGCCACCTCTTCAGGAGTCGCCGTCTTAGGTAGTTTAATAAAGTCGTTTAACCAGTCGTAAGAAATTAACATAAATAGATTAACTCATTAAAATTGTTCTAAAAATCTTTTATCACCACTCATCAAAAGACGAGCATCGTCAATACCATATTTCAGCATTACCAAACGCGAAAGACCAAAACCAAAAGCAAAGCCAGAATATTTTTCTGGGTCTACCCCACCAGCTCGAAGCACATCAGGGTGAATTAAACCACAGCCTAAAATTTCCAACCACCCCGACCCCTTACAAACTCGACAACCTTTTCCTGCGCACAAAAAACAAGTGTACTCACCATTAGACCCGGGCTCAACAAAAGGATAAAACTTAGGACGCATTCGTAATTTTGTATTTGGCCCATAAAGTTTTTTCCCAACAATTTCACAAAAACTTTTTAAGTGAGCAAAATTAATATTCTCACCAACCATTAAACCCTCTAGTTGATAAAAGGTATGTTCGTGACGAGCGTCAGTAGCTTCATTCCTAAAAGTGCGGCCAGGAATAATTGCCTTTAAAGGAGCGCCATATTTTTTTAAAGCCCTAACTTGAGCGTTGGAGGTTTGCGTACGCATTAGCAAATCATAATCCCCGTCTTCATTTTTTTTATCAACATAAAAAGTGTCTTGCATATCGCGAGCCGGATGATGTTTAGAAACATTCAAAGCTTCGAAGTTATAATAATCGCTCTCTAACTCTGGCCCATCTAAAATCATAAAACCCAAGGAAGTGAAAAGATCTTCAATCTCTCGCCGCACCAAGGTTAAAGGATGAAGGTGACCAACATCCACTTTTTTACCAGGCAAAGTTAAATCGGAGATAAGGTTTTCGTTTTTAACAGGACTTAGCTTAGACTGCGCTTCTTTAAACTTAAGAGTCAACTCACTTTTTAATTTATTAACAGCTGCACCAAATTCTTTTCGAGTCTCACCTTCTAAATTTTTTATTTGCCCCATTAATTCAGCCAGTTCGCCTTTACGCGACAAAAAACGATGTTCAAAATCATCTAATTCTTTAGACGTCTTTACGAGTTCTAGGGCGACTAAAAAAGTTTTTTCAAAATTAATTAATTGTTCTTTCATATAAGTAGCTAAGGTCGGTTCTTGCTAGGCCGAGTTAAAATTGCCTCAACAATTATAAATAGAGTTATTAAAATTATTAAATTAAGCCAGGTAAATAAACTCTCCGATAACAACCAAAGGAGAGTAGTTACAAAAAAAGAAAAAAGAGAGGCCTGACGATAAGCATTGCGCACCGAATAAAAAGCCAATTCATATCTCAAGGCGACAAAACGAACGAGAAATCCGAGTAGCGCTGCTAAACCAAATAAGGTTAAAAATAGGGATCCGTAAAAAAACAGAAAACCAAGCCAGTTTGTGCTTTCTGGATTAATACTGCTGGCAATATAAAGAAAAATAGTTGCACAAGCAGCAGTTGCCGCGGAAATAACTAACAAATAACGCTTTAGAGTCATAAAATCGTTTCTTTTAGTTTATTGAGTTCAAGTTGATAGGCGGCTAATTTTTCTTTTTCCTGATCAACTATTTTAGCTGGAGCTCGACTTACAAATTCCTGATTAGCGAGGCGCTCACTTAAATTAAAAATTAATTTTTCTAGAACCTCCCGTTCTTTAGTAATTCGGGCCGCTTCTTTTTCAGGATCAATGGCTGCAAGCAAATAAAAAATTGTATCTTGAACTACGACTGTTATAGCATTTTCGGGCTTAGGATCTTCATTAACAAAAGTTAAAGAAGAAAGACCAGTTTTTAGCTTAGTAATCAGCTCTGCTCCAAGAGCAATATCTTTCTGATTATTGACGGAAAAAACTAAAGCTTCCAGTTGAACCCCGGGTGCAATTTTATTAGCACTCCGAGAATTCCGAATAGCCACAATCAAATCACGCCAAAAAGTAAAAGTCGACTTAGCTTGTTCGTCTACAGCCAAATTAAAGGTCGGCCATTGCTCAATCATTAAAACTCCCGTCTGAAAACTTTGCCATATTTTTTCAGTAACAAACGGAATAAAAGGGTGCCAAAGACGCAAAATTGCTAACAATAAATAATTAAGGATTTCAGTTTTTCCGCCTTCAATTTTAGCAATCTCTAAATACCAATCAGCCAACTTATCACGGGTAAATTCAGTTAAAATTTCAGCCGCTAAGGAAAATTCAAAGTTATCTAAACGCTTGCGAACCTCAGAAATAGTAATACTGAGTTCAGCCAAAATCCAGCGATCAGCAATTGTCTTTGGCTCCGGATCAGAATTTAATTGACATTCCGCCACCCCTGGCTGCGCTAATATATAACGAGCGATATTCCATAACTTATTAATAAAATTGCGTTTTGCTTCCACCTTGTCAGCACTATAACGACTATCGTTGCCAGGAGTACTACCCATTAGAAGAGACAGGCGCAGAGCATCGGCGCCATATTCATTGATCGCCACTAAAGGATCAACGCCGTTCCCTTTGCTTTTACTCATTTTTTTACCATGCTTATCTAAAATCGTTCCGTGCAAATAGACTGACTCAAAAGGCGTTTCACCTAAAGCAAACATTGACATCATTACCATCCGAGAAACCCATAGGGTTAAAATTTCATAGCCAGTTTCTAAAACTTGAGTTGGATGAAAATTAGCCAAATCTCCAAATTTTTTACCATCTCGATAATTATCTGGCCATCCCAAAGTAGAAAATGTCCACATCCCCGAAGAAAACCAAGTATCTAAAGTATCAACGTCCTGAACCCAACCCTCACCTTCGGGCGCTTTTAAATCGCAATAAATTTCGGCGCCACGATACCAAACTGGAATAGGGTGGCCAAACCAAATTTGTCGAGAGATACACCAATCGTGAAGATTACTCATCCAATCCTGATAACGCTTATTAAATCTCTCTGGAATAAATTTTAGAGTTCCTTCTTGAGCAACCGCCAGAGCTTTCTCTTTTAAAGATTTACCTCCCAGGCGCTCTAAAGGACAGTCGACACTAACAAACCATTGTTTTGAAGGTAATGGTTCAATTGGAGTATCACAACGATAACAAGTAGAGATATTATGAATAACTTCTTCTTCGCTAATAAGTAAACCCTTCTCTTTAAGCTCAGCAATTAACTTTTCGCGAGCGTCCTTAACACTCAGGCCAGAGTAGTTACCAAATCCCTCTCTTATTAAGCCCTGCTCATTGATAACCTTAATAACCGCCAAGTCGTTTTCTTGAGCCATCTGCCAATCAACCATCGAATGTGCCGGAGTAACTCCTAGAGCACCCGTGCCAAAATCAGGGTCAACGTTGCGATCACCAATAATCTTAATAGTTAATTTCTGGCCAACAAAATCAAAACTAAACTCTTGACCAAGATATTTTTGATAACGTTCATCTTTTGGATTAACTGCTACTGCTGTATCACCTAATTTTGTTTCCGGCCTGGTAGTCGAAATTGTAATTGGAAAATCGGGTGCATATTTAAAAGTGTAGAGCTTAGTTGTTTGCTCACTATATTCAACCTCGTCATCAGCTAAAGTTGATTGACAATGCGGACACCAATTGACAATCCGTTCGCCACGATAAATTGCCCCTTCTTGATACATTTCAACAAACAAGCGATTAACAGCTTTTTGACGTGCCTGATCTAAAGTAAAAGCTTCACGAGACCAATCCAAAGAAGCACCAAGTTTACGCATTTGCCCTAAGATTTCTGATTGCGTGTTTCTTAAAAATTCCCAAATTTTTTCTAAAAGAATTTCTTTACCTAAATCATGTCTAGTTTGCCCGGTTTCTTCAAAAATTTTCTTCTCCACCACCATTTGCGTCGCAATTGCCGCATGATCAGTCCCTGGAAGCCAGAGAGTGCGATACCCATTCATTCGCTTATAACGAATAAGCAGATCTTCAATCGCGAGCATAGCGCTATGACCAATATGTAATTTTGCCGTAATGTTCGGAGGCGGCAAAATAATCGTATAAGTTTGAGCAGTCTTTGGTAAAGGGGCATTATCTGGATTAAAAAAACCAGAAGATTCCCACAACCGATAGATATCATTTTCGTTTTCCTGTGGCACATAGGCCTTGGCGAGTTCTTTCTTCATACTAATCAAAAATACCAGAAAACTAGCTGCCAGTCAATAAAAATCAGGGTTTTAGACACTTGACTAAGTTTATCTGGCGGGTTATATTAGGAAACTAACTATTTTTGATTCCATGTTAAATATCGATGAACAATTTTTAAACCGTTTAATGAAGAGTCAAACGCCCCTTATCGTTTTTCCGGCTGACTGGCCCGGAGAAGCGGTTGCAGTTAGTGCTACTTTATTTCAACTATTAGAAAAATTAGGGAAGCAGCCAACCCTAGCAGCGCCTCCTTCTTGGCGCCAAAAAACTTGGAATTTTCTACCAAGTTTAAAAAAAATAAAACATCAACTGGAATCTTCACAGCCTCTAATAATTAGCTTACCGGCCAAAGAAGCTGAGGTCGCCCGAATAAAATATAACTACGATGGGGAACAATTAAAGTTTTTTATTTTTCCTAAAGAAAGACCCCTCGATGCTAAAAGTGTTAAAACAGAAAACGGCCTACCACCACATGATTTGATTATTGTTGTTGGCGCCGTTGATTTGGATGTCTTAGGCAATATTTATACAGATAATATCGAATTATTTTATAAAACCGACATTATAAATTTAGATTGCCAGGCAGAAAATGAAGAATTTGGTCAAATAAATTTAGTTGATTTAAGCGCTGCCACTATTAGCGAAATTCTATATTCTGCTCTTTCAGAGAATGAACGTCGTTTAATTAACAACGAAATAGCTACTAGCTTACTGGCCGGCATAATTTCTGGAACGAAAAGTTTTAAAAACAACCACCTAACCCCTAAAACTTTGGAATTAGCATCTTTGCTAATAGCGGCCGGAGGAGAACGAGAAAAAATAGTTAATCAATTATACCGCTCCCGTAATTTTTCTACTTTAAAATTATGGGGAAAAGTTTTAGCCGGCTTAAAATCGGAATTAAACAGCGCCTTAATCTGGTCTTATATCCACCAGGAAGATTTTAAAAATACTGGTGCCAATGCTGAAAACTTAATTGATATCATCGACGAGCTAATCACCAACATTCCTGAAGCCAGAGTAATTACTTTAATTTTTGAAGATCCTGAAAAAAACGGACAATTAAAAACAATCTTATCCGCCTCTAAAAACATGGACGCTCTCAAATTACTTAAGGAATACAAACCTCAAGGTAATTTTCGCCTCGCTCAAGCTTTGCTTTCAAAAACAGATAAAATACCACTAGAAATTGAGAAATACTTAGACAGTTTAAAACAACAATTGTCTACTTGGTTAAATATTTAAAACTCTCCTCACTTGATTTGTTATTTAACGGATGATATATCTTATAAAGAACTTTGGCGCCCATGGCTCAGTGGTTAGAGCACCGCTCTTATAAAGCGGGGGTCGATGGTTCGATTCCATCTGGGCGCACTTTTTAAAACTAAAAATATTTACTTTTAGCTCTATTATTGTTAATATTAAAATGGCCAATAAACGCGGGCTCGTAGCTCAGTTGGTTAGAGCGCTACGTTGACATCGTAGAGGTCTGCAGTTCGAGTCTGCACGGGCCCACCGCAATTTTTTATTATGCTCAACAATCTATTTAATAAACCCAGCCAAGCAACGATTCAAGAAAACAGTCGTCCAGCCATCAATGACTGGTCTAACGATCAGAGTCACGATTATCAACTAGCTATTGATGTTTATCAAACCCCCAGTCAAATAATTATCCGGGCAATTGTTCCTGGTGCTGAACCTGAAGATTTAAAAATTTCCTTACACAACGACCTCTTAACAATTAAGTACCAAAAAGACGACGATCAGGATATTCCAGAAGAAGATTATTTTTATAGAGAATGTTTTTTTGGTCATTGCCACCGCTCTTTAATTTTGCCGGCAGAAGTGGATAATCGAGAAATTAGCGCCAATGTCGAAAACGGAATTCTTACCATTACTTTAAAGCGTTTAGATTACGAACAAGACCAAAATCAAGAAATCGAAATTGCTTATTAATTATTATGAATACTCCTAATTTTTCTGAACTCCTAGACAGTCAAAAAGCTGATGAGGAAAATTTTTCTCCAAAAGATTTAATCAATTATTTATTGACTATCTAGCAAGAAACAACCAAATATGAAAAAATTAGAAAAGCTGCCGCCAAAGAAAAAAATTTTAATCTCCTTGGGGGCTTTTTTATTAACCATTTTAATTGCCGTGGGCATTTCTTTTTTAGCCTGGCAATCTCAAGCCGATAAAATAAACCCTGGCACAATGGTAGGGCCAATTCCTGTTGGTAAAAAATCATTAAAGGAGGCTCGAGCCTTAATTAAAGAAGAACTACAAAACTGGGAACAGCGCGGCTTAATGGCTCGTCATAATAACATTAAAATAGCTATACCGGCGGCTGCCCAATTCAACGTTGAAGCAAGCTTGCCAATTTTTGTTTGGCAACAAGAAAAAATTGATCAATTTTTAAAAGAAAATTTAAGCGCTAATTCTTGGGGCCAATATTTAATAAGCTATTTCAGCCCCACTCATCTAAACACCTTCTACGAGCTCGACGAAGAATTATTTAAAAAATACCTAACGGACAATTTAAGTGAGCTGACCATCACCCCTCAAAATGCAAGTTTTATGATTCGCGAAGATTTGGGAGGAAAATGGGAATTTGTAATTTTACCAGAACGTATCGGTCGACAAATAAACTTTGACTCAGCCTTAAAAACTTTTCATAAAAATTTAACTAATTTAGATAATAAGGAAATAGTTTTATTTACCGAAACAGTTCGCCCAAAAATTTATATCTCGGATTTAGAGGGGTTAAGTGAAAAAGCTGAAACTTTGGTTAAAAGAGGCTCCCTAACTTTAATAATGCCAACAGAGATTGAAAACGCGACCAGCACCTGGACTATAGCGACCAGCACTATCGCCAGCTGGATTGTTCCTCAATTTACAAGCGACCCCCCAACAATAGATTTAGATTTTGAAAAAATTAAAAGCTATTTAGAAGAAAAAATTGCTCCGGAAATTAACCAAGAACCACAAACGCCCCGCTATCAATTAGAAGAAAAACGTTTAACTGGATGGTCTCCATCAGCAATTGGAAAAAAATTAAATACCGAAGCTAGCGTAAAAACTATTTATGAAAATTATTTAAAAAATAATATTAGCGAGGCCCAGCTCAGTGTAGACATACTTCTGCCGGAAATAAAAAGTGGTGAAAACCCTTTAAGAATTGAGGAGATTGTTGGAGTCGGACAATCAAACTTTGTCGGCTCTTCTAAAAACAGGCGGCACAACATTAAAATCGGCGCCGACACGCTACACGGGTTACTGATCGCCCCTGGCGAAGAATTTTCTTTAATTAAATCCCTCGGCGACATGGACGCTAGTGCTGGCTATCTGCCAGAATATGTAATTAAAGGAGACAAAACAGTCCTTGAATATGGAGGCGGACTTTGCCAAGTAGCCACAACTATTTTTAGATCCGCCCTCGGGACAGGACTACCCATTACTATGCGTCAGAACCATTCTTACCGAGTAAGTTATTATGAGCCAGCAGGAATGGATGCTACTATTTACGACCCCCTACCAGACGTTCGCTTTATTAATGACACCCCAGACTATATATTAATTCAATCACGAATTGAGGGTGATAATCTTTATTTTGATTTTTGGGGTAAATCAGACGGGCGCCAAGCAACAACCACAACGCCGGTAATCTTTAACATTGTTAAACCGGCGCCAACCAAAATCGTTGAAACAACTGACCTGAAGCCTGGAGAAAAAAAATGTACCGAAAGCTCCCACAATGGCGCTGATACTTATTTTGACTATACCGTAATTTACCCTAGCGGCGAAGAAAAAACTGAACGTTTCAAATCTCACTATGTCCCCTGGCAAGCCATTTGTTTGGTGGGCGTAGATCCAGAGAAAGAAACAGAAGAAGAATTGAAAGTAGAAACAGAAGAAGAGAATAATGATTCCGAAAATAAAGCCAGTTCAACGCCAGAGCTAACCCAATAAATCAAAAACAAAGCGCCCCCTTTTTTAAGGGGGCGCTTTTATTTTAAAAAGATCGACTCAAACGGGCAGGCAAGAAAATCTCTTCTAGGAATCCCCGAGCCTATGACAGAATACCATTTTTGATATCCTCTCACAGGCCCAAAAAACCCTAGTAAGAAAATCCCCATGCTTGTCGTGCCTAACCCGTTTCAATCGACCTTGGCTAACAACCGAATTGCTAACGATTTAAGATATCACACTGAGAATTCTTTGTCAAGCCCCTAGTAAACAGACGTTTACCTAAGGGCCCCTTCTTAAATAAATTTCCTTATTATTAGCAATAATATTAATAGTACCCAACTCATCTGTACGCAAGATATCCCCAGCCGTCTTTTGAAGTCTTGTTAAAACTTCCGGACGCGGATGAAAAAATTTATTATTCTTTCCAACTGAAATAACAGCAATTGTTGGTCTAACTATTTTTAAAAATTTCTCTTGACTCGCTGTAAGCGAACCATGATGACCAACTTTTAAAAGATCATAAGCCCCCAACCCCTCATCAATTAAAATGTTTTCAATTGCCTCTCCTGCGTCCCCCATAAACAAAAACTTACGCTCCCCACAAACAAGCTCGCTCACTAAAGATTGATCATTTACCTCCCGACTAACAGCTGCGCTTAAAATATTAACTCGGCAATATTTTCCCAAAGAAAAAGAATCTGACGCTTTAACTTGATACTTCTTAATTTTATCTTTTTTTAAATCAGCAAACCACTCCTTAATAAAATTATTTTCTTCAGATGCCGTCCCATACATTACTTGAGTCAAATGATAGCGCCCGCCAAGCTCAATTAAACCAAGGAGGTGATCGTCGTGTTCATGAGTTAACAAAACAAAATCTAAATGACGATGCCACCAAGGCAGAGCACTATTAATTTCTGAGAGAATAGACTTATCGGGACCACCATCAATTAGCAGAGTTTTCTTATCTCCAGTAACAATTAAAATTGCATCCCCTTGGCCAACCGAAAAAAAAGAAATCTTAACTGAACCTAAAGGCGGGTAAAGAGAAAACTGGTTAAAAAAATTAACCGCCGCCAGAAAAAAAATAAGGCCAAAAACAAGAAAGCGCTTCATTATCTTAACCTAGCACAAGCGTAATCAATTTTTCCTCAATTACAAAAAACGCCCAGAAACTGGACGATTTTTGTATAATTTTTAAATGGTTTAAAAATAATTATTTTTTCTTTTTCGGGGCGGCTTTCTTAGCAACTTTTTTTACCACCTTTTTTGCGGCTGCTTTTTTAGGAGCAGCTTTTTTAGCAACTTTTTTTACCACCTTTTTTGCGGCTGCTTTTTTAGGAGCAGCTTTCTTAGCAACTTTTTTTACCACCTTTTTTGCGGCTGCTTTTTTAGGAGCAGCTTTCTTAGCAACTTTTTTCTTTGCTGGCATATTTTCACCTCCTTTCAGTCGGAACTAATTTAAAATTTTTTGAAAAAATTATATCGACCATTAAACTTAATTTAATTATACTCCGAGATGAAAACGATAGCAATAGTTTTTTATTTTTTTAAACGCTCAAAAAAATATTTTTCTAATTCTAAAATTTTAATTCTCTCTTGAGTCATTGTATCGCGATCACGAACAGTCACTGAATCATCATCTAAACTATCAAAATCAAGGGTCACACAGAAAGGCGTACCAATTTCATCTTGACGTCGATAGCGCTTACCCACATTACCATTATCATCAAACTCACAAGAAAAATTTAAACGCAAATTTTCATAAACCTTTCTGGCGGCGGCTACTAACTCTGGTTTATTTTTTAAAAGTGGGAAAACGGCAATTGTCACTGGTGCTAAATTAACTGGCAACCTTAAAACTACCCGAGTTTCTTTTTCAGAAATTTTTTCTTCGCAATAAGCTGACAAAAGAACAACTAAAAAACAACGATCCAAACCAAAACTCGGCTCCAAAACATGTGGGGTTAAACGACGATTTGAGGCCACATCAAAATATTCTAACTTTTCATTAGAAAATTGACTGTGCTGCTTTAAATCAAAGTCACCACGATGGGCCAAGCCACACAACTCTTTAAAGCCTCCGAAAGGCATATCATATTCTAAATCAATTGTTTTCTGAGAATAATGAGACAGCTTTTCTTTAGGGTGCTCGTATTGGCGAATTTTTTCAGGATTAATACCAAGATCATCAATAAAAAAGTTTTCTTGCTCTTTTAAGAGCTCACTAAAAATCGGTTGCCAATCTTTTTCTGGATCGATAAAATATTCCAATTCCATTTGCTCAAATTCTCGAGTTCTAAAAATAAAATTGCCAACGATAATTTCATTACGAAAAGCTTTACCAATTTGAGCAACGCCAAAAGGCAACTTAGGGCGCATAACATCAACAATATTTTTAAATTCAGCAAAAATTGCCCCAGCTGTTTCTGGACGCAAATAAACGGAATCATCAACGCCATTCATTTCAGTTTTAAACATCATGTTAAAAAATCTCGCGGCACTCCATTTTTTTGCTCCGCAAGCCGGGCAAGGAATTTCTAAGAGAGCTTTATTTAAAGCATCTAAATCTCCTTCCAAATCTTGACCGGTGGCTTCTACCACTAAATGATCAGCGCGCCAACGCTTACGGCATTTTTTACAATCAACCATTGCGTCATTAAAACCGCCAATGTGCCCACTAGCCTCCCAAAGACGCGATGGCAAAATAATTGGACCATCTAGCCCATAAACCTCATCTCGACTTGAAACGAAGCGGTCCCACCACTGTTTTTTTATTTTATTTTTTAAAGTAACTCCATAAGGACCATAGCTATAAGAGCCAGATAAACCGCCATAAATTTCTCCAGCCGAAAAAACAAAACCTCGACGCTTACAAAGAGAAACTATTTTTTCCATTAAATCGTTAATATTTTCTGACATATTACATTTCTTCTAAATAAATAAGTCCCAACAAATCAAAACCATTTTTTAAAACCTGACTGAAAGAATGCACTAATCGCAAACGCCCCGAAGCTACTTGTGGCGGGGATTTTAGAATTGGTCGCTGCTGATAATAATCATTAAAAGCTTGAGCCAGTTCAAACAAATAACGAGCGATTACTGAAGGGTCGCGATCAGTTGCCGCCTTATCTAGCGCTTCGGAATAACGTTCTAACTTTAAAGCAAAGACAAGCTCAGGCTCTTCATAATTTGGCGCCTGAACAGAATTTAAAAAATTATTACCCTTAGCCAACAGACTAGAAGCCCGCGCACCAGTGTATTGTAAATAAGCAGCCGTGTAACCATCGAAACGCAAGGACTCGGCAATATCAAAAGTAATAACTTTATCAGCGGCGATTTTTATCATTTCAAACTTCAAGGCGCTCACCGCCAAAGCACGAGCGGTTTTAAAAATCTTGTCCTCACTCCATTTATCGTGGCGCTTCTCAATCTCTTGACGCGCCCGTATTTCCGCCTCATCTAAAACTTCTTGGAAAGTAATCACGTTCCCGGTGCGAGAAGACATCATTCCACTCTTTAAAGTTAAAAAGTCATAACTTAAATGCGTCATTTTCTCTTGATAACCCATCCGTCGCAAGACTGCGAACAGCTGCTGAAAATATAAACTCTGGCGAACATCCACAACATAAATTGATTCTGATAAATCATATTTGGAAAACTTAGCCGAAGCTAAGGCCAAATCAGCAACCGCATAAAGAGCTGTCCCATCTGAACGAATAATCGGCAAGACTCCTAAATTTTCTGATTCTAAATCAGCAATTACCGCTCCTTCGCTATTTTTTAAAATCCCTCTATCAAGTAGCTCTTCCTTTATTTTAAGGCCACGATCAATAAAATCACTTTCGTAAAAAGTATCTTTGAAGCGAATATTTAAAATTTCATAAACACTATTAAAATAGTCAATACTCCACTGCCTGGTTTCCTGCCACAACTCATAAACCTCTCCTTGACGACCCTCAATTAATTTCATGATTTCACTCACCTCTTTTTTAGCTTGTTCGTCTTCGCCAATTAACTTAACAGATTCAGCATAGCAACGACCCAGTAAATACCCCTTTGGCTCAAGCGCTAAATGGTATTTTTTTTGACGCTGCCAATTCCAAATTGTTTTTGCCGTATGAATGCCAAAATCATTAATATAAGAAACCGGGATAACTCTTTCTCCAGACGCTGCTAAAATTTTAGTAACAGCATCTCCATAAGAAATGTTACGCAAATGCCCAACGTGTAATTCTTTGTGGGTGTTGCCGTTAGAATACTCAATCATCACTGCCGCCTCTGACTTCTTAGATTGAGAGCCAAAGCGGTCTCCTGCTTTTATAATTTCAGCCCCAACCTCAAGCACGAAAATGTCAGGATTTAAAAAGAAATTTAAATAAGGACCGACCGAACGAACCTCTTTAATTGCGGCTGGCAATTTTTTAGAATTATTCAGCTCAGCTGCCAGTTTAATAGCTAAAAGAGGGGCCGCCTCTTTTCTTTTTGCTGCCTCACTAAATAAAGGCCAACTGAGGTGACCTAACTTGGTTTCTGGAGGATAAACAAAATCAGTCACCTGGCAACTAAGGCTTTCCGCTAACAAATGTTTTACTTTTTCTAGATAAGTCATAAAAGGTAAATCTGCCCACAAAAGCAGCGAGAGCAACAATTTGGAATACTCCCGTTAAATATGCTACAATGTTAACAAATCTATAAGCGTTTTTCAATCTCTAAGCGCTAACCCAAAAATTTATTTTTTCTTAAATTTTAAAAAAATTTTAACTCTATGCATATCCATCGCCCCATCTTAAGCGCTGCTTGGCGTTTAGCGCTTAGCCGAAAAAAACTCTGGATTTTCGGCTTCTTTGCTCTCTTGGTTTTCGTTGGCGGCGAATACCAAATTATTAATCAGTCTCTTAGTGATAGTCTGGGGGCAAATATTTATGATCGCCTACTAGCCAACAACAGCATCCCCTCCGAACTCTGGCCTTCTCTTCTGAGCGCTTTAAGCGTTGACTGGGCAACCAGCTTAGCGGTTATTCTTTTAATCCTTTTAGTTGGCGGCCTCTTGTTTTTAGTTTTATGGTTATCAGTTAAATCCCAGATTGCCTTAATAAATTGGACAAAAAAAGACCGCCTAGGCGAGACCAAAGAAGAAATTAGTTTATGGGAAGCTTTTACTAAAAAAGATGGTTGTTTTTGGCGCGTTTTAGCTACCAGCGTTTTTATAGAAATCGCTATTTTTGCCGCTAGCGTTTTCTTAAGCATTCCTTTGATTTTTCTGTATTTCCAAGATTCTCTTTGGGCGGTAGCAACCTATACCCTCTTTTTCTTAATTCTTATTCCGACTATCCTCTCCTTCTCTCTTTTAGCTAAATACGCCATGGCTGAAATTGTTCTAGAAAAAAAAGGTTTTACGGCTAGCATAATCAAAGCCTGGAGTTTGTTTAAAAATAACTGGTTGGTAAGTTTAGAAATGGCTCTAATCCTTTTCTTCATCAACTTCACTGTCAGCCTTATCACTATTTTCATCCTAACTTTTATTGCTCTACCTATCATGTTAACCCTGATGCTCTTTGGCTTATCTGCCCCTTTAGCTATTCTTGTTTTACTTTCCTTTTTATTCTTGGCTCTAGTAGCTTCTTTCTTAATGACTTTTCAAACTGCTGCTTGGACCAATCTCTATTTAGAAATCAAGGACCACAGCGTTGTTGCTAAAATAGAGCGTCTCTTAAAATCTAAGCCCAAAAAAGTAAAATCATCTGTCAAAACAAAAGCGGCGATCGTTCCTAAAAAAATTATTAGCAAGACAGTTTCTAAAAAAACTCAATCAAAAGCAAAAAAAACGAATTCCAAAAAAAATTCTTAACTTATGAGCCTTAACTCAATTGACAATCTGATTACCGACGAAGAGCCGGAGGAGGGTTCAGCTTTAGACAAATTCTCTCACAAACAAAAAGAAATTAAAGCTCGAGAGATTGAACGCCAAACCGAACGACAAGCTAAACTTCTCGGACTTCCTTATATTAATTTAAATGGCTTCCCTATTAGTAGTGAAGCTTTAAGTTTAATAGAGGAAATAAAAGCTAGGGATTTAAATCTGGCTTGTTTTTATTATGATGGCAAAAATTTTAGACTTGCAACCACTAACCCGACTGAGGAAGTGGTTAATTTTTTAAAGAGTCTTGAAAAAAAATTATACGCCGAAGGAAAAATGTTTTTTGTTTCAGAAAACAGCTTAAATTATGCAATTAGTTTATACAAAAACCTCCCAAAAATAGTCCCTTATACAGGAACCGTTGAAATTAGCCCGCAAAAATTAAAAGAATTTCAAGCTGATTTAAGCGATTACCGAAAACTCAACGAAAGGATTAATGAAGTAAATATCAGCGATGTTGTTACTTTAATTTTGGCAGCAGCAATTCGCTCAGAATCTAGCGATATTCACATTGAAACTGAGGCAAAGGGAGTTATTATTCGTTTAAGAATTGATGGCGTTTTACATGAGGCAGCCGTTATTACCAGGGATAAATGGCAGCGTATTGTGACTCGTCTAAAAATTCTAGCCAAGGTAAAGATTAATATCACTAAACAACCTCAAGATGGCCGATTTAGCGTCCGCCTCGATGATCACAAAATTGACATCCGTTCATCTTTTCTCCCCACATCCTTCGGAGAAAGCGTAGTTTTGCGTCTGCTCGACTCTTCAGCTCAATCACTTTCTTTTGAACGCTTAGGACTAAGACCAGAAAATTTAAAAATACTTAAAGAGCAGATTAAAAAACCTAACGGCATGATTTTAACAACCGGACCGACCGGCTCTGGAAAAACTACCACTCTTTATGCGATTCTAAATGAATTAAATAATCCAAACATAAAAATCATTACCTTAGAAAACCCTATTGAATATCAACTACCTGGTATTAACCAAAGTCAAATTTCTGAAGAGAAAGGATATACTTTTTCCGAAGCTTTACGTTCGGTCTTACGCCAAGATCCAAATATTTTAATGATTGGAGAAATTCGTGATTCAGAAACAGCAAAAATTTCTCTACAATCTTCAATTACTGGGCACCTAGTCCTTTCCACCACACACACCAATGATGCCTCTGGAGTTATTCCCCGCTTATTGGATTTAGGCGTTGAGGCCTATCTCTTGCCTCCCGCTCTAAATGTTGTTATCGGCCAACGCCTAGTGCGTCGTCTCTGTCCCCATTGTCGCCAGGTTCACAATCTAAACGAGACTGAAAAAGAGCAAATTAATAAAATCATTGGTGTCATCTCTCCAAAATCGGGAATAAGTCTGCCAGACAAACTTCCTCCCCTTTGGAAAGCAGGCAAAGGTTGCGAACACTGCAGTTATACTGGTTATCGAGGGCGAATTGGAATTTATGAGCTGTTTACAATGGATGAAAAGTTAAAACAACTAACCATTGATCGGGCCCCCTCTTTTAAAATTTTACAACAAGCAATCGAAAACGGGATGACGACAATGCTCCAAGACGGAATCCTTAAATGTTTTGAAGGGATTACTTCGGTTGCTGAAGTCTACCGCGTTATTGGTGATTTTGACTATATCAACGAACTCTACGATATTGTTATTTCTCAGACTATTGGTAGAGGTTTAATAATTAAAGAAGAAGATTTAAAAAAAGCTGAAAAAGCACCAAACGACATTTCAAAAATATCCGAACAAGTTAAAATAATTTCTCCTCGAGAAATTGTTAATTTAATCATGTCGCTAGCAATCATTAAAGATGCTGGTGATGTCCACATTGAACCAACGGATAATTTAGTAAAGGTTCGTTTTAGAATTGACGGCGTCTTACACGACATTATTAATCTCCCCAAAACTTCTTATTTGCCCGTTCTTGGCGAAATGAAAATTTTAGCTGGTTTCGCAACCAACATTAAAAGAGCTGCCATTGACGGCCGTTTCAGCCTACATCTACCTAAACAAAAAATGGATTGCCGTATTTCAATTATTTCTGGTGGCTATGGCGAGACAATTGTTATCCGCTTATTATCAGCAGCAGCAGCTAACTTAAATTTAGAAAATCTTGGCGTTAGCGGCCCATCTCTTTCATCTCTTAAAAGGGCCATGTTAAAAACCAAGGGGATTATCATTACCACCGGCCCGACCGGCTCTGGAAAAACAACAACCTTATACGCAATTCTAAATAAACTAAACCGACCCGACATTAAAATTATTACCGTAGAAGACCCAATTGAGTATCAACTAGCTGGCACAATTCAAACTCAAATTAACACGGAACAAGGTTACACTTTTGCCTCGGCCATGCGCTCTCTGTTGCGCCAAAACCCAAACATCATGATGATTGGCGAAATCCGCGATACGGAGACAGCTAAAGTCTCCATTGAGGCAGCTTCAACTGGACACTTAGTTTTATCAACCATTCATGCTAATTCAGCTGCCGGAGCAATTTCCCGTTTTTCCGGACTAGGAGTGGAACGCCAAGCGCTGGCTAATACTTTAGAGTTTTCTATTGGTCAAAGATTAGTCCGCCGCCTCTGCCCACATTGCCGACAAACCGCTACTGTTGACGATGATACTCTAAGTCGAGTCCGCAGTATTTTATTACAAATAAAAAATCCTGAAATTAAAATTCCTAAAGATCTAATCTTTTACACAGCCACCGGTTGTGACAAATGTAACCAAATTGGTTATAAAGGGCGCGTAGGAATTTATGAAACAATTACAGTTACGCCTTCTATTATGAAATTAATTCAAAGCGACCTTATAACTGACTACGAAATTGAACAAGCGGCCATCAATGAGGGTATGGTGCCAATGATAGTTGACGGCTTATTAAAGGCTTTAGCTGGTGAAACCAGCCTTGATGAAGTTTTTCGAGTAATCTAAATTTATGACAGACAAAAAATTTTTTAAGAAACTAATTAATGATTATAGAGATCAATCAAAATCACGACGAGCTATTATTGCCGCTTCTTCACCAGTTTTATTTGAAGCAAAAAATACAATTTTTTCTCTTCACCGTGACGAACTAAAAGAAGCCCACGAAAGCCTAAAACGAGCAACTAAAGCTTTAAAAATGCTCCAAAATAATTATTCTCTAGCCCGGTTAGAAGAAGAGGGGGCCTACAAAGCAGCTGTTGAAGAATTTACCGAAGCTTCTTTTTTAGAACAAGTTATCTCTAAGAAAAAACTTGGTGCTAACTTAGAAATAAATCTGAACTATGAAGCTTATTTGGGTGGTCTATGTGATTTAGTTGGCGAACTTGTTCGTCTTGGCACTAACCAAGCGGCCGCCGGAAAACTGGAGGCGCCCGCCAAATTAAAAATTATTGCAGCTGAAATTTTAGCAATCCTAGCACCGGCAAATTTTACTGGCTATCTGCGAACAAAGTATGATCAGGCTAATAGTCATTTGCGCAAATTAGAACAAATGGCTTACGAAATTCGTTTACGCCAAAATTCATGAGCTTGATTGCCATCTTCTCCGATCTTCATGACAATCTAAATAATTTAGACCTCTTCCTCACTAGGGTTCGCGCCCAAAAAGTTACAACACTCGTCTTTCTTGGTGACTTAACAAGCGCTGAAACTTTAGATTATTTAAGTTCTAAGTGGGAAAAGCGGATTTACTTAGTTGGCGGCAATGCTGATTTTTTTAAAGCCACTGACTGTAAAAAACACTCACAACTTATTTATAAAGCTGACTATCTAGATTTCAATTATGGGAACTTTCGCTTTTTAATTGCCCACAAACCACTTGATTTAAAAAAAATCTTAACCCTTAATTCTACTTATGATTTTGCCTTTTACGGACACACCCACACGCCTTGGATTAAAAATGAAAACGGCGTAATTATTGCTAATCCTGGCAACTTAAAAGATGGCTTCGGCCAAGCAACTTATGCACTCTTAGATACAGAAAATGGTCATCTGGAATTAAAAAGATTAAACGACTAAAAAAACGGCTCCAATTTGGAACCGTTTTTTTTATTTCATTTTTCTTAAACATTCCCCTGTATAACTCCCCTTAGTCTTAGCTATTTGGGTCGGAGTGCCAGCAGCTACTAAATAACCACCTCTCTTTCCACCCTCTGGCCCTAAATCAATCAGCCAATCACAGGTTTTAATTAAATCTAAATTATGTTCAATTACTAAAACGGTGTTCCCTTGCTCCACTAAAAGATTAAGAACTTTCAACAGGCGATCAATGTCAGCAAAATGAAGACCCGTTGTTGGTTCATCTAAAATATAAAGGGTTTTTCCGGTCGAACGCCTGGACAGTTCCGTTGCCAACTTAATCCGCTGTGCTTCTCCGCCAGAAAGGGTCGTCGCTGCTTGACCTAATTTTATATAACCCAAACCAACTTCATCCAAAATTTTCAACTTATGGCACAAGGCACTCTGATCCCGAAAAAAAAGAAGAGCCTCCTTAACTGTTAAATTAAGAACTTCAAAAATATTCTTCCCCTGATATTTAACCGCTAAAACCTTGGCTTTAAAGCGTTGGCCGCCACAAACATCACAATTTAAATAAACATCAGCTAAAAACTGCATCTCTACTTTTATCACCCCATCACCTCGACAAGTTTCGCAACGCCCCCCAGGAACATTAAAGGAAAAATCGCCAGCACTTAAACCTCGGGTCTTAGCTTCTGGAATGTTAGCATATAAATCACGGATATAAGAAAAAATGCCTGTGTAAGTTGCTGGATTAGATCTAGGTGTGCGCCCAATCGGCGACTGATCAATATCAATCACCTTGTCAATATTTTCCAGGCCAACTATTTTTTGATGTTTGCCTGGATTATCTTTAGCGCGATAAAAATGACGACTCAAAGATTTAGCCAAAATATCTTTCATTAGCGTTGATTTTCCAGATCCAGAAACCCCAGTAATGGCTACCAATTTACCCAAAGGTAAGTTAATATCGATATTTTTTAAATTATGCTCGCTCGCTCCAACTATTTTTAAAAACTTACCAGTTCCCAAATGCTCGCGACCGCGTGATTGAATCTTTTTTCGTCCGGATAAATAATCACCAGTTAAAGATTTCTGGCAATTAACAATCTCAGCAGGCGGTCCAGCATAAATAATTTCGCCTCCATATTCACCGGCACCAGGACCAATGTCAATCAAGTAATCAGCGGCGCGCATCATACTAGAATCGTGCTCGACTACAATAACGGTATTACCGTTATCACGTAAATTCTTTAAAATTTCAATCAATTGCTGGTTATCTCTTTCATGCAAACCAATCGACGGCTCATCTAAAATATAAATCACCCCACTTAAATTAGTGCCAGCCTGAGTAGCCAATCTTAAGCGCTGAGCCTCACCTCCAGAGAGAGTAGCTGCTCCGCGCGACAAACTCAGGTAACCCAAACCGACCTTCTTTAGAAACATTATCTTTTTTAAAACCTCTTCTAAAATTGGTTTTGTTACCGCCGTTAAACCGTTTTTTGCAATTAGCCATTTCTGAAGTAATTCTTCAAAAGAATCTAAATCAAGGTTAGTTAAATCAGCTAAATTATAATTATGAAATTTAACCGCCAGAGCTTCTACTTTTAAACGAGCCCCTTTACAAGAACAACACTCAAAGGAAAGCATTGCTTTTTCGAGTTCTTGTTTAACGAAATTAGAACGGGTTGACCGATAGCGTTCATTTAAATAATTAATCAACCCATCAAAATACTGATCACCTCTTAACAAAACCTTCCTTTGGGTATCTTTTAAATCTTTAATTTCCGTATCCAAGGTAAAACCATGCCTACCGGCTAAAGCCGATAAATCATTCATTAATTCTTGTTGCCGGTTAGAATTGTTAAAAGGCAAAACTTTAATCGCCCCCTGAGCCAAGCTTAATTTTGGATTAAAGACCAAGCTTTCCTCTACCAACAATTCTGTTCCCAAGCCTGTGCAAGTCGGGCAAGCGCCAGCACTAGAGTTAAAAGAAAAATCACGCGCCTCTAAGGGCAAACGACGGTAACTGCAGCGAGAACACTCCCAACCGCTACCCCCCTTAATTGCCTCAGGGCTATCTTTTTGGCCTTTAATTTTTTTTAATTTAGCTCCACAATCAGGACAAAAGGGTTGACCCGCCCGAGCATAAAGCAAACGTAGATAATCATAAATCTCGGTAATTGTTCCTACTGTAGAGCGTGGGTTATTGCCGATAGTCCGCTGATCGATAGAAATTGCTGGCGACAAACCCTCAATAATATCAACCTCTGGACGATCGCTAAGATTTATAAATTGGCGTGCATAAGAAGATAAAGACTCAACATAGCGCCTTTGTCCTTCTGCATAAATAGTATCAAAAGCTAATGATGACTTGCCTGAGCCAGACAAACCAGTAATCACCACCAACTGATTGCGCGGAATAGTCAAACTTAAATTTTTTAAATTGTTAGCGCGCGCTCCTTTTATTTTGATAAAATCAACTGCCATAAAGCCAAAAAATTAAAAAATTATTAGACTATATTATAAAGGAGAATAAGCAATAAAACAAGAGGGGCAAACTAAAAAAAACAGGCTTTTGGCCCATTTTTTATTAAATATCATCATTAAAAGAGTGGTTCTAAAAATTTTATCACTCCTAAAAGTAAGCGATTCGGCCAATTTATCTTTTGCTTTTGATAAACAAAAGGAATTGCTGTTTTTTTCCAATCAGTAAAAATCTTTAATAAATCATTGAGAGGCGCTTTTTGAGAAAAAAAGACTCCCGCTTCAAAATTTAAACCAAAAGATAAAATATCTAAATTCTGCGAACCAACCACCGCTTCCTCATCATCAATAATCATTAATTTAGAATGATTCATGGTCGATAAAAAATAACATTTTACCCCTAAAGCACCTAGGCGAATAGCATTTAAATAATTAACTTTATTTAATAAAGAGTAATCAGTATTTTTAGGAATTAAAATTTCTACTAAAACCCCACGACTTAAAGCACCATCAATAAGAGCTAATAGCCAACGCGGGGGAGCGAGATAAGGTGAGGCTATTTTTACGCTTTTCTGAGCACTAGAAATTTTTTCTCGATAATAACTGTCCAAATAATAAGATTTACGTGAACGCGGCCAATTATCAACTAACCAGGCCTTAATTTTTCGAGATAAAGCTTTCTCTGAGTAACTCAAAATATCAGGATCTTTTCCTCCAGAAATTTTATAAGTATAAGCAAAACTTTTGATGATAGGCTTAACCACCGCTCCAGAGACTCTCATTGTTAAATCATTCCAATTCTGAGTATTCTTTTTAATGTTGGCGCCGCCAACAAATGCCAGCTTCTTATCAACAACTAATATTTTCCGATGACTACGATAAAGAAGATGGCTAAAAAAATGCAAATCTACGCCCGCATTTTTTAATTTTTTAATTGCTTCTTTTGATAAATTACGACTTCCGAAAGCATCTAAAACAATCGCCACTTTAATTCCCGACTCTGCTTTTGACACCAGCAAACTAATAAAATCATGAGTTTTGTCCGTATCCGCCAAAAAAATATACATCTCTAAAAAAACAGATTCTTGGGCCTTAATAATTGCTTGATACATTCCTGACCAAACACTTACTGATTTTTTATAAAAGTGATAAATCATTAATTAGCCAAAAGGCGTTTAATTTTAGGGATTTGCTTCTTGGTGGCGAGATAACCGACGGCAATCATCTTATCTAAACTATCATTACTTAAAAGTTTCCGCGGCCCCTGATCAATAAAAGCAGAGAGGTCGGGGCTAATTACCAAATCAGCTTCTTGAATTGAGGTTTGAGCTAAGTGATAAAGAGCGATTCGCGAACTACGCAAAGCAGTTTTTACCAAATTAAATTCTTCATTAACAAATTCGTGACGATGATACAAATTAACCGCCAAGACCACGTCAGCTCCGGACTCTTTTAGTGTTTTAACGGGCACGGGGTCGCTTAAACCACCATCAACAAAATAACGATTTTTTATTTTAAAAGGCTCAAAAATTAAGGGCACCGAACAGCTAGCACAGACAGCCTTTGCCAAAGAACCACTTTTAATAATTTTACTTACGCCACCACTTAGGTCGGTAGTCGCTATCCGCAAGGGAATTTTAACATTAGAAAAAGTTTGATTTCTAAAAATTTCTTTAAGGATTCTTTCAAGCGCTCCCCTCTTAACCAAACCTGAAGATAAACGTAAATCAGTCAAACCAATTTTTTTAAAAAAATCAGCACGACTAATAAGATACTCACTGGTAGCCAGAGAATCTAAAGACGAGGCGTAACAGGCGGCCACCAAAGAACCAATAGAAGCACCACTAATAAAATCTATTTTAATTCCAGCTTCTTCTAAAGCCTTTAAAACCCCTAACAAAGCAACCCCTCGCTGAGCGCCGCTGCCTAAAGCCAAACCTAATTTTTTAGAATTATTTTTTTTAAGCATTTTTTAATTATACCGCTATTAGAATAGAAAAACAAAAAAATAGGCTTTTCAGCCTATCTTTTTATTTTGTAGTCCCTAGGGGAATTATCGCGCTCGCTTTTTGCCATAACGCAAAAAGCTCACTTGTCCAGAGTTGGCGTCCAATATGCCCCCGGCATATTGTCCGACGCTCTCCTTTTCACTCAAGCTTCCGCTCTCGTTCAAGAA
>Ga0265293_10004216_pt1 | contig 25597 bp, 17 predicted proteins | sample Munlanlewell138R_FD_192505 | JGI IMG/M metagenome (GOLD analysis project Ga0265293, IMG submission 192505) | Leachate microbial communities from a municipal landfill in Southern Ontario, Canada - Leachate well 138R | ecosystem: Engineered > Solid waste > Landfill > Unclassified | place: Canada...
ATGGTGGTGCTTATGGCTAACGAGCGATTTGACTTCATCGTATATAGGGGTTTTGGGTTTAAGTTTTCACAGCCAAATATACAATTTATTTATTAAAGTTAGCGCCATTACCCCTCGGGGGAGACCGAAATAAAACTTGTTTTATTTCAGAGGGAGGACTAGTGGATGCCCAATTTGCCTATAATTTCAGAATTTGACCACATTTGTAGAGCGCCATTCGGTGTTGGTATTTCCTCACTCCCAACAACTCCAAAAATTCACTCTATAAAACCAATCAAATTTCCTGTATTATTATTCCACAAAAATTTATGATTTAATTAATCAGAACTATTTTGAATTCAGTTAATACGCTTACTCCAAAAAATCTTACTACCGATTTTCTAATCATAGGCTCAGGAATTGCAGGTTTGAGTTACGCTTACAAGGTTGCTGAATATTTTTTTAAGAAGGGGGAAGTAGTATCGGTAACTATAGTAACTAAAGACAAAATCGAAGAAAGCAATACTAAGTATGCACAAGGTGGTATTGCAGCGGTTACAACAAGCTCAGATACTTTCGACAAACACATAGAAGATACACTTATTGCCGGCGATGGATTATGTGATAAGGAGGTTGTGAAAATGGTAGTTGAACAGGCCCCAGTTCGCATAAATGAACTTATTGAATGGGGTACTAACTTCGATAAAGACATCCAAAATCAATATGATTTGGCCAAAGAAGGTGGACATTCTGAACATAGAATTTTGCACTACAAAGATATTACTGGCAACGAGATTGAACGAGCTCTTATTCATAAGGTTGAAAATCACCCATTCATCACTATTCTAAATCATCACTTTGCTATAGATGTGATTACTCAACATCATTTAGGCGAAGAAGTAACTCGTTCAACTCCTGATAAAAGATGCTATGGAGTATATGTTTTAGATAGGAAAAAGGATGAGATATTTACCTTACTCTCTAAAATCACATTATTAGCCACGGGGGGGGTAGGGCAAGCGTATACAAATACTACCAATCCCGTTGTAGCAACAGGTGATGGTATTGCGATGGCATATCGAGCAAAAGCTGAAATTGCAGGTATGGAGTTTCTGCAATTTCATCCAACGTCGTTGTACAACCCAGAAGACAATCCCTCATTCTTGATATCGGAAGCCGTTAGAGGTGCCGGCGCAATCTTGAGAAATGCTAAGGGCTATGCTTTTATGAAAGACTATGACGAACGAAAAGATTTAGCTCCACGCGATATTGTAGCGCGATCTATAGATGCAGAAATGAAAAAATCAGGCAATTCTTTCGTTTTTCTAGACACGACGGGAATTGATATCAATAAATTTAAAAATCACTTTCCTACTATCTTTAAAAAGTGTGCATCTATTGGGATTGATGTAACCAAAGATTTTATCCCCGTGGTGCCTGCCGCACATTATTTATGTGGTGGTATTCAGGTAGATAAAAAAGCTCAAACTAGTATAGAGAATCTTTTCGCCTCTGGTGAATGTGCTTATACCGGTTTACATGGCGCGAATAGGTTGGCTTCTAATTCTTTAGTTGAAGCTTTAGTGTATTCGCATAATGCTTTTCTTTGTGGAGTTGATAAAGTGAAAGAAATTTCATTTCAAGCAGATATCCCAAATTGGAAGAATGAAGGGGATATTATTCAAGATGAGGAAATGATTGTGGCTACCATCAAAAAGGAGCTACAAAGCGTGTTGAGCAATTATGTAGGTATAGTGCGGTCGAATGACCGTTTAGAGCGAGCCATTTCACGGCTCAAATTGATTTATTATGAGTCGGAAGAGCTGTACAATCGCTCGAAATTAACAGTGGCAATCTGCGAACTTAGAAATTTGCGGAGTATTTCATATCTCATTACCCGAGCCGCCAAAGCTAGAAAGGACAACATCGGCCTTCACTTTAATATTGATAATAAATAAGGCTTTTAGGAATTAACCTCATTATACCGAAAACAATCGGTTGTGTGATCGTTTACTAAACCGCAAGCTTGCATGTAGGCGTACATGATGGTACTGCCAACAAATTTAAATCCGCGTTTTTTTAAATCCTTACTCAACGCATCCGATTCAGGGGTAGTGGCAGGTACTTGGCTTTTAGAATCCCAAGTATTTATGATGGGTTTACCACCAACAAACTGCCATACATAGGTATCAAAACTGCCAAACTCTTTCTGAATCTCTAGAAATAGCTGTGCATTGGTTACTGCGCCACGAACTTTTAGTTTATTTCGAATAATTCCTTCGAACTGAAGGAGCTCTTGAATTTTAGTTTCATCAAACTGAGCTACTATTTCGGGATTGAAATCTGCAAACGATTTCCTATAACCTTCTCTACGCTTTAAAATAGTAGCCCAACTAAGGCCTGCTTGGGCGCCTTCTAAAATGAGGAACTCGAAAAGTGTACGATCGTCATGTACGGGAACGCCCCATTCTTCATCGTGATAGGCAGTGTACTCTTGAAATTGATTGTTTGCCCATGCGCATCGTATTGGCTCATTCATACTGTTTTTATAAAATTATAAATTATGTTCTTCCTCAAAAAATAAGGAAAATTATTAGTTACCTTCTAGTACTCACTATCATCACATATACAATTTTAAATCGAAGTAGCTTATGCAATGGGAATCAACTGTCCGTGAACTTGCGGAAAAAAGTGGAATTAGCCAAAGTCTGGCAAAACAGATTATTCTGCTTACCGAAATATTAGAAGAAATAGCTGAAAAACAGTTTGGGGCAAAGTTTGTTGAAACGTTAGGCATGTTACCACTTCTTGCTAGTGCAGCTTTAGACGAAGCTAATGCAGATGCCCATAAAGAGATTAAAGAATTTGTAGCTGAATTAGAATTAAGCGAAGCCAAAGACATCCTTCGTGTATGCACGATGTTTTTTCATCTGGTAAATTCGTTAGAGCAACACGAAATTAGTAGAATTAACCGCGAACGTGAATTTCAGGAAACTATAGATAATCCACGCAAAGAAAGTATTGCTGAAGCAGTGTTCAGCATAAAAGAGGCGGGCTATAGTTTTGAGGAGGCTCTCGGAATTTTCCAACAAATGGATATTCAACCTACCATTACAGCACATCCAACAGAAGCTCGCCGACGCAGTGTACTTACCAAGCAGCACGATATAACAAGAGAAATAAATGCTCTGGGTACTCAAGAACTCACTGAAGACGAAACTCGAGTGCTTAAAAAAGATATTAGAAATCAGCTGAATTTATTGCTGATGACCGATGAAGTTCGCGCCGAGCGTATGTCGGTTGAGGATGAAGTGGAAAATGGATTGTATTTTTTCACTCATACCATTTGGGATACCATTCCTAAAATATACCAAGACATTCGCTTAGCACTTGAAAGCTATTATGGGCAATCGGCTGATCTACCCACAATTTTAAAATATCGTTCGTGGATTGGCAGCGATAGAGATGGAAATCCCAATGTTACCTCGTCGGTAACTTGGCAAACCATTCTTGAGCAGCGCCGTACAGTTCTGAACTTGTACTTGACTGAGCTAGATCAACTCCGCCGATATTTAAGTGTTTCCTATAAACAAACAGATATTTCACAAGCATTGAAGCAATCGCTTCATAATGAGGAAATTGAGAATCCATTAAGCGAGGTGTTTGAGCGTAGATATCAGCAAGAGCCGTATCGTCGTAAAGTCACTCATATACGCCAGAAAATACAAAAGCAAATAGCTGCTCTGGAAGGTGATAAAGCTCAAATATTAAAGAGTGCACGTGAATACACTGCAAGTACATTTATCGAAGAGCTAGTACTTATAAAAAATAGCTTGATTGAAAATGGGCTAAAAGAATTAGCTGAACAAGGTAGGCTGCAGAAGATATTAGACCGCGCTAGAACCTTCGGTTTCCACATGAACGCTTTAGATGTGCGCCAACATAGCCAACTGCATGAACAAGCTTTAGAAGAGATTTTAAGCCAAGCAAATGTTGTTAAAAATTACTCTAAGCTAACCGAAGAAGAAAAGATAGAGCTTCTTGTTAAAGAGTTAGCAAATCCGAGACCATTAACTTCAATTCGAACAAAACGAACTGAAGTTACAGAGAAAGTACTTTCTGTATTTGAAGAAATTCGCGATATGCTTGAGCTAGATCCAAATTCTTTTGGCTGTTATATCATCAGTATGACACATGGTGTTAGTGACATGCTAGAAGTTATGCTTCTTGCTAAAGAAACAGATTTATGGGCACTTACAAATGGTGGTGTTGTAACCCCATTAGATGTTGTTCCACTATTCGAAACTATTGAAGATTTAGAAGTAAGTAGCGAGTTAATGGCTCGAATGTATGAGCATCCTTTGTTTATTAAACACATCAAAGCTCGTAATAACTTCCAAGAAATAATGCTAGGTTATTCGGATAGTAATAAAGATGGTGGCTACTGGATGGCTAACTGGGCTTTAGACAAAGCACAGTATGAACTTGGCACAGTGTGTAGAAAATATAATATTGATTTTAGACTTTTTCATGGCCGTGGCGGTACTATTGGGCGAGGTGGTGGCCAGAGTAATAAAGCGATTATAGCTATGCCACCCGTAAGTAATAATGGAAAAATTCGCTTCACAGAACAGGGCGAGGTTCTTTCATTTAGATATTCGCTAGCAAGTATTGCTCATAGGCATTTAGAGCAAATTGTAAACGCAATGGCTCAAGTTACTGTAGCTCAAAAAACTAAAACAGGTTTCTTATCGGGTAAAAATGAGAAAGTGATAATGGATGAGTTGTCAGAAATAACAATGAATTCTTATCGCGATTTAATTGACGATAATGATTTTTGGGGATGGTATTTAAGCATCACACCTGTTGAACATATTGGGAAATTACCCATTGCCTCGCGGCCAGTTTCAAGAGGAAGTTCTGGAAGTTTAGAACTTGAAAACTTACGAGCAATACCTTGGGTTTTTGCATGGACACAAGTTCGATATAATGTACCAGGTTGGTACGGTATAGGCGAAGGATTGAGTAAAATGCTAGAAAAATCACCCGAGGTTAAAAGCACCATAAATGAATGGTTTGAGTCGTGGGTGTTTTTTAAGACAGTGCTTAATAACAGCCAACGCGAGTTAGCAAGAACCCATTTAAAAACGGCTGCTATTTATAATTCGGAAGAAAATAAATTCCATAAAATAATTGCAGCAGATATGGCAAAAGCTGAGAAATGTATCTCTGAAATTACAGGAGTTACGAATCTTTTAGACCATAATCCTGTTATTCAGAAATCTATTAAGTTTAGGAATCCTTTTACTTATCCACTCAATTTTATTCAAGCTGAGTTGTTGCAAAGATGGAATGTGGCCACAACCGATGAGGAAAGAAAGGAATTAACTGAAACGTTATTTTTAAACATAAACGGTATAGCGGCAGCTATGCAAAGTACTGGGTAATAAGTAACAGTAATAAAGAAATTAATTAAACTAATGTGAGTTTTGAGTAAAGGAGCATTCTCTTTACCATAACACACTACTCAAAAATGAACCTTATGAAAAAGTCAGAAATTAAAATACAAAAAGCCGAAACAAGCCGAATTCAAGAAATAGATTTCGATAATTTAGATTTTGGCCGCAAACTTTCAGATCACATGTTTGTAATGGAATATGATAATGGAGTTTGGCATGATGCTGAGGTAAAACCTTACGGACCTATTCAGATTGAGCCCGCACTAAATACCTTACACTACGGGCAAGCCATTTTTGAAGGCATGAAGGCTTTTTATGTAGATGAAAACACGGTTAATATATATCGTCCCGAAGAGCATCACGCTCGTTTCAATAATACAGCACGCAGAATGTGTATTCCTGAAACAGATTACGATACATTTATTTCTGCTTTAGAAGAATTAGTAAAAATAGATAACCAATGGATACCAAAAAAGCAGGGAACAGCGCTCTATATCCGTCCATTTATTTTTGCGTCAGATAACTTTTTAGCTGCTCGAACTTCTACTAAATTTAGCTACTATATTATTACATCGCCTGTGGGCGCTTATTATCCAGAAGGATTTAATCCCGTAAAACTTACTACAACCGACGAATATGTACGTGCTGTTGAAGGCGGTACAGGAGAAGCAAAAACTGCAGGAAATTATGCGGCTAGTTTTTTACCTGCCCAAAAAGCACAAGAAGCTGGCTACACTCAAGTACTTTGGTTAGATGCTAAAGAGCACAAATACGTGGAAGAAGTGGGAACTATGAATATCCACTTTATGATTAACGATACTCTTATTACCCCAGCATTATCAGGTTCTATTTTGCCAGGTGTTACTCGTCGCTCTGTGATAGCATTAGCTAAAGAATGGGGCATAAAAGTGGAAGAGCGAAAAATTTCTATAGATGAAGTGTACGAAGCGCATGCAGATGGCTCGCTTCAGGAAATTTTTGGCTCTGGTACAGCAGCTGTAATTTCTCCTGTAGGTTTGATTCATCATAAAGGAAATAGCATCGAAATTAATAACAACGAAACGGGACCGATGGCAAAACGTATGTTTGCTGAAATTACCGACATTCAATACGGACGTAAAGAAGACAGGCACGGCTGGGTACATTCTGTAAAGATATAATCGAGGATGCAGATAGAATGGTATAAAATATTAGCTGTTGGCTCTGGTGGATTCATTGGAGCTACTAGCCGTTATCTTTTGGCAAAGGGGGTAGAGCTTTACCTCCCGGCTTCTAATTTTCCATTCGGTATTGCTGCCGTAAATATTCTAGGTTGTTTTTTAATAGGTTTACTTGCCGGAGTTTTTGAGCTTAAACAATGGGTGAATCCAGAGTTTAGGCTCTTTATTTTTGTGGGATTACTAGGCGGCTTTACAACCTTCTCCACTTTTATAAATGATAGTTTTATGCTTTGGGGTAGGGGAGAAGTTGCCCTTAGCATCCTAAATATTGGAGCTCAAGTTATACTCGGCCTAGCATTTGTTTGGCTAGGGTTCGCCTTAATAAGATGGTTTTCTTAGTAATGCTACTCAAACGAATCTTCGGTTAGGGTAAACCAGTTTATGCGAGGTAGAAATAGAATAAGAAAACAACACCGGATGTAGTTGGGTATAAAGGTAGGTGAAGCCGTCTTTTAGCAATGGTTTTTAATACATTCAACCTAATACCCCGAATTTCTATCCACTTCATTTATCATCTTCATTCCTGAAAGTGCTCTTTTGTAGTTTTCTAAAAGAACAGTAGCGCCTTCCTCAGGGTCGGTAACGGCAGCAATATGAGGTGTAATCATAATTTTAGGACGATTCCAAAATAGATGATTCTGAGGCAAAGGTTCTTCAACAAAAACATCTAAACAAGCGCCCACTAACTGCTGAGTATCCAATCCATAAACTAAATCTTCCTCTACCAAATGTTCGCCGCGACCAATATTTATAAGATATGCTGGTTTCTTTAATTTTTTAAACACCTCTAAATCTAAAATACCGTGAGTTTGTTCGGTAAGAGGGAGCAGGCAAACCAATATATTTGTTTGTGATAAGAAGGTATCCTTTTCAGAAGCATCGTAACAAGTTACGCCATCAATATCTTTTTTTGATGCAGACCAGCCCACTACTTTGTAACCATTTAACAAAAGTAACTTGGCAGCTGCCTTGCCCATTTCGCCCAAACCCATAATACCAATTACGCTATTCTTTTTTGAAACGGGATTATGCTTACTCCAATGAGCTTCTCTTTTTTGATCTACATAGCGGGGAATATGATTGCGATAGTTGAGTACAGCGTTCAAAGTGTATTCAGCTATTTCGTTTTGCAGAGAGGGAGTTATGATGCGAGAGATTGGAATATGAGCTGGCAAACTCTCATCGTTTAATAGGTGATTTACACCAGCTCCCAAAGAACTCACTGCTTGTAAATTGGGATAATTACCCAGCACATGTTTTGGATGATTCCAACAAACTGCAAAAGTGACAGCATCCTTATCTTTAACCCTTGGCCAAATTTCAATATCTAAATCAGGGTCTTTTTCTAATAAAATTTCTTTCCAGATTTCATTGTCTCTGTTTGGGTTGATAAATAATAAAGACATTGGCTGATCCTATTTTTGTGTACAAACTTTAATTGGTAGAAGGGTGTAGTATAACACTTGTCTTATAAAAAATGATTCGAAACTATCACTCAATACGAATATTTTTGAAAAAATTATTTACCTAAGAAATTCTAATTATGGTAACCCAAAAACTAATAAAACAGCCTAGCCTATGGGATCTTTAACTTTAAAATTCTTCAAGTTAAAACGAACAATGTCGCCCGGTTTCCACGTTTGATCTGAGGTCTTTAGCAGAATACTATGGGTTTCTGAATTGTCAGAAGGTTCGAGGCCACTATCGCATGTTTTACAGCGGTTACAACCCACTCTTAGCTGCATATGGTCGCCTAAGTACATACATTTTTCAACCATTCCACAGAGGTGTGGTTCTTCGGCATTACAGAAAACAGTTTCTTCTGCTCTAAAAAATAGATTAACCGTTTCTCTACTATTAATAAGAGGGCAATCAGACGGCTCAGAAACAAAGCCAAATGGTGTTTTAAAACCACCAGGTTCAACTGTTGCAACTACATTATTTGATTTACCAAACAGCTCAGCTACATAGGCAGAATTGGGCTCGTTATAAAGAGTATTCGGCGTATCAATTTGTAGCAACTTCCCGTCGTGCATAACCGCGATTTTATCAGCCGTTGAGAAAGCATCTTTTGTATCGTGGGTTACAAGAATAGCGGTAATACCCACCGATTTTATAATTTGTTGAACTTCTTCGCGTACCTGGTCACGTAAAATCGTATCAAGGTTACTGAATGGCTCGTCCATTAGAAGGAGCTCAGGGCGAGGTGCAAGGGCTCTAGCTAAAGCTACACGTTGCTGCTGCCCACCAGAAAGTTGGTGAGGATATTTTTTCACATCCTCTTTCAAGCCAGTTAATTCTAATGTTTCAAAAACTCGTACTTCAGCATCTTTCTTTTTTAGACCTTTTAAGCCGAAAGCAACATTTTGGAAGATGGTAAGATGTGGGAATAAAGCATAATCTTGAAAAACCATTCCAGTTTTTCTCTTATTGGCTGCTAGCGATTTTCGGCCACTAACAATAATCTCTCCATCAAGGCGAATGTTGCCTGTATCAGGATGTTCTAAACCAGCGATTAGGCGCAATAGAGTTGTTTTACCAGAGCCACTTTCGCCTACAAGTGCTAAAACCTCTCCCTTTTTTAAAGAAAAGGAAACGTGGTCAACCGCAAAGCTATCAGCATTAGGGTATCGCTTACTAATATTGCTTAATTCTATAATGGCCATATTATTTATTCTTACTAATCATATTATTCAACAGTATAATTGGAATCATTCCTGTTAAAACCACTATTAATGAGGCGTTTGCTGATTCTGCAATCATCTCATTTGTTGCCATATCAAAAGCTTTTGTTGCTAGAGTATGAAAATTGAAAGGGCGCAGTATTAATGTTAATGGTAGCTCTTTCAAAATATCTACAAAGGCGAGTAAAATAGCACCAGCGATGCTAGTTTTTATAAGGGGAAGGTCTATTTTCCACAAAGTGCGTAGTGGAGATGCCCCCAAAGAACGGGCGGCTTCATTCACAGAAGCTCCAGTTTTTTGAAAACCAGCGTCGATAGCATTATAACCTACTGCCATGAACCGTATAATATACGCAAAAACAAGTATAAATAATGTTCCTGACAAAATCATGCCACCTTGGTTGGCAAACACCCATATAAAAAATCGATCTATGCTCATCATGGGTATCATTACGCCCACCGCAATTACGGCCCCAGGTATGGTATATCCCAACGAAGCCATGCGTGCTATGTGGCGAGTCCATATTAAAGGACTTAAACGAATAGCATAAAGTAGAAAAATAGATAGCACAGCAATGGCGATAGCAGAGCCTATGGCTAAAGAGAAACTCCTTATAATTAGAATGATAAATTCTGAATTAATAACATTTTGCCAAGTTAAAGAAACCCAATAGAAAAGCTGCATTAGTGGGGAAATGAAACTTACCATTAAAACAAAGGCACTGAGCCCAGTATAAAACCAGCGGCTACTTCTGTGCTTTGTTTCTATACGTATAGCTGGATTTTCCTTATTGCTTTGGGTGGCCCAAACACGCTTTCCTCGTTGTAAATTTTCAAGTAGAATGAGTAAAAGAACAATCAATGTTAAAAATGCAGATAGGTAAATTGCGGCATTAATATCGCCAAAGGAAAACCAAACTCTGAAAATACCAGAGGTGAACGTGTCTACACCAAAATATTTTACAGTACCATAATCGTTTAGCACTTCCATACCAACCAAAGCAACACCACCCGCAACAGCAGGGCGAGCCATAGGCAATGCAATTTTACTAAATACACGTAATTGACTACTTCCTAATAGAAGAGCTGCTTCTTGTAGATGATTAGATTGACGCATAAAAGAAGAACGACAAATCACGTATACATAAGGGAAGAGGCTTATGGATAGTATAAATATAGCGCCTGGCATATTCATGATATCTATAATTGGTCCAGTAAAATGTATATCAAAATTATTTCTGAGGAAGGTTTGAACGGGGCCAGTGTATTCCAAAATTCCCACATAACTATAGCCCATCATATACGACGGAAAAGCTAAAGGAAGTATAAGGAGCCACTCAAAATATTTACGCCCAGGAAATTCATAGATAGAAACTAGCCACGCCATGCTTACACCAATAATAAAGGTGAAAACGGCAACGCCAATAAGTAGAATAATAGAGTTTAAAAAATAGGAGGGCAGTAAATTGGTGACAATATGATCCCAATGCTCCCCCGGTGTATCGAATAGCTTAATTAAAATGGTGAATACAGGTGTTAATACTAATAGAAGTATTACAATTGCACCACCGGTCCATTTATTCCACCAGTAGGTGGTATTTTTTGACATTTCGAGTTTAACCTGAAATTATTTCCAGCCAGCTTTGTCAAATATTTTAACGGCTTCGCTGTTGTATTCGCCGAGTTTAGAAAGCTCTACAGTGTCGGCTTTAAAATCTCCCCATGTTTTCAATATCTTAGCTTTTGTAGCATTTGGATTGATGGGATACTCATAATTTAGATTAGCTAGAGTTTGCTGGGCATTTTCGTCAGATAGGAATTCCATTAGTTTAATGGCATTCTCTTTATTAGGCGCATATTTAGTTACGCCAATTCCACTAATGTTAATGTGAGTTCCTCTACCATCTTGATTCGGAAAAATAATACCCACTGATTCGCCAGCTTTACGCTCTTCTTCAATCTCTGAATTCAGCATTAAGCCGATATAATACGTATTCAATACCGCAATGTCGCCTTCGCCAGAAGCTACCGCTTTTACTTGGTCACGATCACTTCCTTTAGGATTTCTAGCCATATTCGCAACCACTCCTTCTACCCAGTTTGCAGCTTTTTCATTGCCATCAGCAACAATTATAGAGGCTAATAAAGATTGGTTGTAGATGTTTTCTGAGGAACGAATTAAAACCTTTCCTTTCCATTTAGGGTCGGCAAGATCTTCATAGTTTTTAATATCATTAGGGTTCACACGATCTTTGGCGTAGGCAATAATTCGCGCACGATAAGTCATTCCATACCAGTAGCCATCTTTTTCACGAAATCTTTCAGGAATATTGGCATCTAAAATATCTGAAGAAATGGGCTGAAGTAAATCTTTTGATTGTGCTCGGTATAAACGTCCAGCATCAACAGTAATTAAAATATCAGCTTTAGAATCTTTCCCTTCTGTTTCTAGACGCTGTATTAATTCATCGGCACTCGCATTTACTATGTTTACCTTAATGCCTGTTTCTTTTGTGAATTTAGAGAAAAGCTCATCATCTGCCTTATAGTGGCGGTGAGTATAAACATTCACTACGTCTTTATCGGAAGAGCCTCCACAGGAGAACATAAAGGTGAGTGATACTGCAATTAAACCAAGTTTTAAAAATCTATTCATTTCGAGAGTTTGTTATATAAAAATCTTAAGAATTGAAAGGTACACTTATTTAGACTTATTATAAACAAGATGAAGTAGGTTTTCTTAATTTGTGTGAGTTTTTACACAGTTATTGAAAAATTATGACATATTGCCGATGTAAAGCTACTATTTATAGACTATACAGTAGCTCAAAATTTAAATACTTTTTTTATATCTCGGTGAAATAGTGGTTAAAGAATCAAATTTATTTTTGGAAATCGACTTCTACTAGAAAAAGTAGAGGGCTTTAACCAAATCACAACTTAATAATTACATCTTTTACTTAGACCATTTACACAAAGTTACAACCGGCCAAATACTCATATTATTACAAATAAGGGTAGTATTTATCCCTTTTGTTATAAAACTTGAAGTAATAATAGGGGCTGAATTGAGTTCATATTATGGAAAGGGGCTAATTGTAAAAATGATTAGCAGTAATTTCATTCAACAGTATAAAGAAATACATTATATAGTAATGGTTACAAATAAAGAATTAAGGACGTAGATATCATCAATGCAGAATTATTATATGTTTAAGAAAGAGAGTTTAAGCAAAAGCTCAAAATGCGTAACAGTATTAACACTAGCATTACTTTTATTTGGTATGAAAGTAGGGCTTGCCCAATCAATCTCCCCAGAAAGCGGCTTTTACAGCAACCAGGTTCAAGCTGATTTACTAGATGTCCCAACCTCATATTCGGCTTACTACACCTTAGATGGGAGCGTACCAAATACGAGTAGTCCTGTGTTTGCAAATCCAATTGCTCTTACTAAAACCACGGCTCTAAGTGTAGCACTATTTTCGCCAGACTTAAGCGATACGGTTTATTTGTTTCGCAATTATTTAATAAATGAGCCTACTGAGCTTCCTGTATTAACTATTACTTCCGATCCAGAAGGCTGGTTCTCTCCCGAAACAGGAATTTATGTAGATGGAGTGAATGGAATTCCAGGATATTGCAGAGATACACCTAAAAACTGGAATCAAGAGTGGGAGCGCCCTGCTCACTTAGAATTTTTTGAACAAAACAGAGCAGAAGGTTTTGCCATTAATGCGGGGATACAAATTGGTGGTGGATGTACTCGTATTTATGATCAGAAACCATTGGGTATTTATTTTAGGAAACAATATGGTGAGAGCAGATTAAATTATCACCTATTTAAAGACAAAAATATAAATAGCTTTAACCGACTCGCTTTGCGGAATGGTGGCCAAGATTGGCACCGCGCAATGATTAGAAACGAATCTATTCAAGCAATTGTACGCGACCATATGGATGTGGCTTACCAAGCCTTTAAGCCTGTAGTGGTATTTCTAAATGGCGATTATTGGGGAATTCATATTCTAATCGAGAAAAAGAATGAAGATTTCATAGAATCGAATTACGGCTTTAATGCAGACTCGCTCGATATTCTTAAGAATCGAAATACTGTTAAAGAAGGAAGTGCCGACCATTATAATGCAATGATAGATTTTATGGAGAATAATGATTTATCTGTTGAAGCTAATTATCAGTGGGTAGCTGATCAAATGGATATAAGCCAGTTTATAGATTATCAGATTGCGGAGATATTTTTTGCTAACGGAGACTGGCCTTCTGGCAATATTATATTTTGGCGCCCACAAAGGCCTGATGGAAAATGGAGATGGCTCATGTACGACATGGATATGTCGATGGGAAGCCATGGCAATGGAGTGTACGACAGTAATAATTTAGAATTTGTTACTTCGCCAGTTAAAACAAATTCTACAAATGATCCTTGGGCTACATTGGTTCTACGCAAGCTGCTTGAAAATACAGAGTTTAGAAATACTTTTATACAACGTTATAATGTACACATGCAAACTACCTTTGATAAGGCGAAAATGCAGGCTGTATTTGATAGTACCACTGCTTTAATTGCCTCTGAAGTACCTGCGCACATGGCACGCTGGGATAAGGCTTTTAGATTAGGTAAATCAAATTGGGAAAATCATCTAGGAATTATAGAAGAATTTATTCAGAAAAGAGAATACCATGCCCGCCAACATTTGAATTACAAATTCAGATCGACCATATATAGAAGAAGTAAATTGGATGTGATGGTTGAACCCGCAGAGGCAGGTGTTGTACGTGTAGAGAACCAAATTATAGATCCATCTAAAGGCGTAATTTTATATAATAATATCCCATCTCATATTAAAGCAGATCCGGCACCTGGTTACACATTTACGGGCTGGAGTGGCTATGCAACGGGGACAGATATAAATACCCAAGTTACAACTCAAGACGGGCAAAATACTTCACTAACAGCCCATTTTACACGGAATAAGATTTCGAAAACAGATGTTGTAATTAATGAAGTGAATTATCGCTCTGCCGATACTCATAACACTGAAGATTGGGTCGAGTTTTATAATAATTCAGGGCGATCGGTAGACATTAGCGGCTGGTACTTCTCCGATGAAAAGGATACTCATAAATTTATCTTTCCTGCATCTACTGTTTTAGAAGCCGATTCGTATTTAGTGTTAACTCAGAATAAAGTAGCATTCAATACCTTTTTCCCAAATGTGACAAACACTGTAGGGGATATGGATTTTGGATTGTCTAGAACTGGAGAGTTAATCCGATTGTTTAATAATGCGGGGCAAATTGTAGACTCGCTTACTTACAAAAATGTAGCTCCATGGCCTACTGATGTAGATGGGATGGGTGCAACTATAGCGCTTGTAAATCCAGGTTTAGACAATTCAGATGGACGTAATTGGGCAACTTCGTATAACCATGGCACGCCCGGCGCACCAAACTCGGATGTGTTAGTGAGTAACGAAAAAGAGATTGTTAATGAGCTTCCCAAAACAATTAAATTGGAGCAAAACTATCCTAATCCATTTAACCCAACTACAACTATTTCATACGCCTTAAATAGTACGGGTAAAGTAACCTTAACAATTTTTGATGCTACAGGTAAAAAGGTTGATGTATTGGTTAATGAAAGGAAATCGGCAGGGGCACATAATGTTACTTGGAATGCAAGTAATGGAACCCTTTCGAGCGGTGTTTACTTCTATAGATTAGAGGCAAATGGCGAAATTATCACAAAGAAATTAACGCTGATTAAGTAGGATGAGGAATTAGGGATTAGGAATTAGGAATTAGGAATTAGGAATTAGGGATTAGGGAATTGGGGAATCGGAACTCAGAATATGAACCCGAGTTCTCAGGAAGGATTAGGTATAAGGCGCTTCAGAAGCGTATTCAGCTCCAAAGGAGCGACATATCTATTTTGGTGACCAAGTCTCCCTTTTCATGTTGCTCCGCTGGAGCTTGGCTGGGTGGTGGCGTATTATTTTGCTATTAATATATAGCCACTCTGTGGCTAGAAATATTCAAAAAATAACAATCCATGCCATCCGCATAATTCCTCAAATCCATCAAGAATCCCAACCCTGTCAGAGTTAACTACCTACCAAAATCCGAGATTCAAAAACGATGATTGTCGCCACATCGGGACGATGGGTTTTTGGTTTATCCCAAAAAAAAAGCTCACCCAGAAAAACTGAATGAGCTATTAAAAACTAAATTTAAAGAAATGACTTTTATTTAATCAGCGTCATTTTCTTGATTTGACGGCTACCATTTGCTGTAATTTGGTAAATGTATAATCCACTTGGGTATTGAGCAGCTTCAAAATTCACAGTATGAAAACCCGCAGCTTTCTGTTGATCTACCAAAGTAGCAACGTGTTGGCCTAACATATTGAATACATCAAGGCGAACATTAGAGGCTTTATCAATTCCAAATCGAATGCTTGTAGTAGGGTTGAAGGGATTCGGGTAATTTTGAGAAAGGCTGATACCTATCGGCAATTCATTAGTATTTTCTTCATTAGCAGTACCTGTAGATTTCTCAGGTACGGTGATGGAGTTTTGTTGCAAGGTTACGTTTTCGGTGGAAGCTAAAGCTCTACCTTCTAAGGTAGCACCTGTTGCAAAAGTGACTTGTGTATGCGCCATGATGGTTCCTTTCATTACAGAAGTGGTTCCAAAAGTTGCCGCAGAACCTACTTGCCAGAATATATTTCCAGCTTTCGCGCCATTGGTAAGAAATACCTTTCTATCTGATGTCATGTTAAAACTAGAAGCAATCTGGAATATCCACACTGCATCTTCATTCCCACCTGCATCAAGTGTCAAGTCACCAGCAGAAACCTCTAAAGTACCAGTAGATTTATATAAACTTGGGTACAAGGTTTGTCCACCAATATTCCCAGCTATTCCAATAGGTGCTACGGTTCGGCCAGCAGCATCGTTATAAGCTATTGTTAGATCGCCCATGGCTGTGGTTAACATAGCAGCTGATGCAATAGAACCAGCAGGACCTGAGGCATCTACAGCAAAGATATTACCTGTCACTTCACCTTCAGTTAAGTCGATGAATGTTCCTGATGATGGTGTTAATCCTACATCTCCTTTTACGGCAGAGGATGGAACGTTAGTTACTGCTGCATAAGCAATGATTGCAAAAGTATCTAGCAATCCAAGATCAACAGGGTCTGGACCTTGAGGTATTGCCTCCCAAGTAGTAAAACTTGACATGGTTGAGAAGTCACTAGTTCCCTCACCATTTATAGCAGCAACACGCCAGTAATAGGTAGTGTTAAAGTTTAAACTATCAACAAAATGAACGGTATCCACAAGCTGAGATTGGTCGTAAGTTGTAGTTGTAAAGCTAGAAGTATCAGAAATCTGTAAATGATAAGTAGCTGCATTTTCGGATGCATTCCACAGAAGCATTACGTTGTGTGGTTGATTAACAGCAGCACTATCTGGTAATGATTGTATAGGAGTAGCAGGCTGAGCAAAAGCTGCTGTTGAAAGCAGTATTGTCATCGCCAGAGTTAGGCTAAAAATGCTTAAACCTCTGGTAAATAAATTTAAGTGTTTAAAAGTGGTAAAAAAGTTCATGGGTATCCTTGTTCAATATGGTTTAAGAAAAATAATTTTCGATTGAGTTAACAGAATGAAATGATAGCCTGCTGTATCAAAGGGTGGGCGAAACAATGGTGTTTCCTTCAAGAGTAACTGCTGCAATACGGGCTAATAATCTTCCTTCAATAGTAGCACCGGTGTTCAAAGAGATGGATTGGTCTGCCATAATAGTACCCTTCATTACTGAAGTTGTTCCAAGTGAGGCAGAAGTTCCTACTTGCCAGAAAATATTCGTTGCTTTTGCACCACCTGCTAATATTACTTTACGCCCAGAACTGGTAGAAAATGTTGAAGCTATTTGTATGATAAAGGTAGCATTGGAGTTTCCTTTGGCATCAAAAGTAAGATCACCAGATGAAATTTCGAGCGAACCACTAGATTTGTATAATCCAGGTGTAAGTGTGAGTCCACCAATATTACCATCTAGCAAAACGATGTCTGTTGATGTTCTACCTGCGGCGTCGTTATAGGCAGTAGTTAAATCACCTTTTGCACTTATTAATTTGGTTGGTGTAGGGGATGCATAATCAGAGCCATATACTTTGCCTGTAATTTGAGCAGAAGTAGCTTGCTCATCACCACTAGTATATATTAGTGAGAATCCTGTTATAAAAGAGCTTGCTGCTGGGCTTAAACCGATGTTTCCTGTGATGGCAGTGGTTGGATTGTTAGATATGCCCGAACCCGCCAAGATTGCATAATTGCCAGCTGTTCTAAGATTTACTGTTAATTGATTTACTGTTTGAATTGGGATGATGATATCATCTTTAGTACTGGTGCTGGAGTCTTTGCAACCGCCAATAAACACTACCATAAATAAAGTGGCGAGTGTGATTGTCTGTGATAAACGTTTATGTAATTTCATTTTAATATCTTCATTTTCCCTTACTTGAGGGAGAGTCGTGAATTAATTTTCACAGCACAAAATGACGAATATCCGTTCAATTATTGTTACATAACACTGTAAAAGAGTTACATATATCACATGTTTATTAAATACACTCTAGGTTTTGTAGGCGTTTTTTCTTCAGTTGTTTATAGAAAGTAGGGGTTAAACCAGTAACCTTTTTAAACTGACCCGATAAATGGGCAACACTACTATAGTGTAGCTTGTAGGAGATTTCGGTGAGATTTAACTCATCATAAAGCAGTAGTTCTTTAACCTTTTCTATTTTATGGATAATGATAAATTGCTGGATGGTAATCCCTTTCACTTCCGAGAATGTGTTAGCTAGATAGGTATAATCGAGACCTAATTTTTCACTGATGTAGTCTGAGTAGTTTACATTAGGTATTTCATCGGTATGGTGAATCATTTCAACGATGACACTTACAATTCTTTCAATTAAAATACTTTTTTTGTCATCTAGTAATTCCAACCCAGATTTTAGAAGATTAGCCTTAAGTTTCTCACGCTGCTGAATGGTTATATCTTCTAATACTTCTGCCATTCCAAGATCAACAATAATATATTTAAGGCCTAGCTTCTTTAACTCTTCCTTAACCATCATTTTACAGCGCAAACTGACCATATATTTGATGTATAGCTTCATTATTGGATTGTTTAGTTATTTGGGTGCTAGAATAAACTCTCTATTAACAAACTAACTAAAACGTGAGAAAATTACCCCTAACTATTTCCTTCCCATTCTTCTAAAAATTGTTGAACAAAAGTCTCCATAAATTGGTGGCGTTTTTCCGCAATTTCTTTAGCTGCTGCAGTATTTAGCCTATCTTTAAGTAGAAATAGTTTCTCATAAAAATGATTGATTGTAGAACCTTTATCATTTTTGTAGGCAGTAAACGAAGAATGTAAAACGGGTGGTTTATCAGGATTGTAGAGCTCTCTCTTTTTATAGCCACCATAGGCAAAAGCTCGAGCTATACCGATAGCGCCAATTGCATTCAGTCGATCTGCATCTTGTACAATTTTACCTTCTAAAGTGCGCATAGGAGTTTCTACCCCAGCCCCTTTATACGAAAGATCTTTTATAATTTCACAAACCTCAGCAATTACAGGCTCCTCAGCTTGGATGCTTTCGAGCCAAGCCCTCGCTACCTTTGGCCCAACGGTAGCATCACCGCCATGGAATTTATGATCGGCTATGTCATGTAGAAGTGCTGCAAGCTCAACTACCATGAGGTTTACATTCTCTCCATTAGAAAGCCGACGCGCCATATCCCACACTTGTTTAATATGCCACCAATCATGCCCAGAACCTTCACCTTCTAGTTCTTTTTTTACATAAACCGCTGTTTTATTAATAATAGATTGGGAAGCTGAGTTTTGCATACAAAATAGAATGAATGTGAAATTTTAAATAGAATTTTTGGGATGTAGGTGCATTAACTAAGCTATTATTAATTAATTAAGCTATCTAGCACATCCTCTAGATTGAAAGTAGCTCTAACATCGTTATATCGAGCTATATTTCCATCGGGATCTATTAATATATAAAAGGGGATTCCACCACCTTTGTAGCTTTTAAATGTGGCTTCATTAAACCCATTACCGCCATAAAGCTGTACCCACGGATTTTTAAATCGAGCTATATCAGCAACCCAAGTATCATAGTTTAGTTCATTAGAAATGCCAATAATCTCGAAATCATCTCTAGAGTACTTGTTATAGATGTTTCTCATTTTAGGGAATTCATCGAGGCAAGGCTGGCACCATCCCGCCCAAAAATCGAGTAGAACATATTTACCGAGATAGTCGTCCATGCTGTGGTTATTTCCATCAATATCTTTTAAAGTAAATGGAATGGCTTTGGAACCAGGCGAAATGGCTTTTATCTCCTTGTAGAAATAAGTTAAAAAGTTGGTGTAAGTAGTATAGTCAGAATATTCAGCCAAATAATTATGATAGGTTGGTTCAGCCACATCCATTGGTAATTCACCAATTCGTTCCGCCACTAGATGCATTCTTGCATAAGCTTTAGCTTTTCTATCTGGTATAGCATCAATTACTTCTAGCCGCTTACTGTCCAATTCAGCTAAGGCAATTCGTTTGATATCAATTTCAGCTAGATTTGTACCATATTCATTTCTAACCTTATCATAAATCCCAAAAGTTCGGGCGTAGTAATGGGCAAAATCTCGGATGCCAGCACGTTGAGCAACAAGAGCATCAAGTTCGAAAAAACCGTCTTTCAACGCTTCTTCTAGTACCAAAGCTCGCTCTCTGTCTGCATTAAAATTCGGTACTTTAAATTGATACTCAACAAACTTAATCTTGTTAACATACAGTTCCCCTAAAACTTTAAGCCGAATATTTTCAAAAGGAGTGCCATTAAGGTGTTTTTCAGCTAGTTGTAATTTCTTCTTACTCAACGCTAAAGCCTCGTTTGGAAATCCATCTCTAAATTTATTCATCTCAATTTCAATAGCAGCATCCAACCCATTAATCTGAGTCAAGTAGTTAGAATAATGGTGATAGGATGAGTCTCTATCTGGTTTTACCACTACTTGGTTTGGAAAGGAAGCTCTTTCAATTTCAATATTTAGAGTGTTACCAGTTTCTGCATATATAGGAAGGCTTTGGTCATCAATAGTTAGCCAAACCACTTTATTAGTGTCTACCTGTAAGTTCAGTTCAAAGCCCCCGCTCTCATTTACAGGAATTGAGACTCTATTTTTGGGAGCATATTTATAGTGAATAGGGCTTTGTTCAATATAAAAATCTGCATCTCCCAAGTAATCAATACTTCCCCTTAACGTAAAATTATTTTTATTTTGTGTATCATTAGAGCATGATATTGCTATAGTTGAAAAAATAAAAAAGCTTAAAATTAGTTGTTTAAGGGGCATTATTGCTAATTTGGTTGTAAGTGAGAGTTCTATGATTGCGTAGAATAACAACTACTATATGATAATAAATTTCATGTGTTGAACCTTATTTAAAAAAATTTTAAAAATAATAGGAAAGAGTTTGTAACAAGTTAGCTACAAAGCACTCTTGTAAGTAAATAAAGAACACACTGTATGTACTTGATAGGTAACGCAGTTAAAAAACTTTTTACTAGTAGAGATTAGCATTAAAACATATATAGAGTAAATACTATGATACAAAGCAACTATAACAAAGGCCTAGAAGAAAAGATAGAACGATATATTAACGGTGAGTTAAATATTGAGCAAGTTGATGAACTTTGGGTAGAGTTAATTCAAGATGAATATTACCTCGACTACATGAAAAGTGTAGCCAACCTAAAGGAAATTATTTTAACAAAAAGAGCACAAGCAGCTAAACCGAAAGTACTACCCCTACGTAGATATGCGAGTTACGCCGCTGCTGTGGCAACCCTTTTGATTGTTAGTGTTATTGGAGTTATGAATTACCAATCTTCATTCGACACTCGTTTAGATCAGCCTATACAACTAAATAATGAATCTGTAAAACCTATATCAGACATTAGTTTAGATGTAGTTAGAGCTGCTGAAGACCCAACAGCAATAGTTAATGAGGTAGTTAAAAGAGCGATAAAGCTTGCTTCTGAAGGTAATGCTGCAGAAGCAATATTGTTACTTCAAAACGAAATAGAAATAACAACTCAGCCGGTTACAATAGCTGAGCTAGCTTTAAGTCTAGGTTCTATTCAGTATAACCACGGAGATTATAAAGCTTCTATAACAAATTTTAAGAAAGTTATTAGCCAAGAAGGTATTAGTGTAATAACACGCGAAAAAGGGTATTACTTTTTAGGTAATGCACACTTTCAGCTTAATGAGCTTGCAGAAGCAGAGAATGCTTTTATGGAAGCGTATACTTTGGACGGCTCGTATAGCAGAGCTGCTAAACGTTATGTTGATGCACTAGGAGCTCTTGCAAGGTAGCTTCGAATCTATATTTAAGATCTTCCTAAATCCCCTAAACCTCTAAGGCCCTCTTGGTCATAGAGGTTTTTTTATTGATCCCAGTCGAAGGTTAAAAAAGGGTAGCATCCCAAAAAGTGTGTATTTATTGTTATGAATTAAGATTATGAATTAACTTTTCCAAAGTTAAATTATTTTTTTCATCTAAATGGGAGCTGTCTAAAGCTTTGGAAAAGTTATAGACATAGCCATGGCCCAAAATGAGGAAACTAGATTTTTTCTAGAACAAACATAGCCCCGATATTTATCTCGGGGTAAACAGATTTAATAAAGGCATCGGTGGGTAGGGCTATTTTATAAAAGATGCGTACGAATCCACCGAAATTTCAGCAAAATTCAATTTTGAGACACATTGTGAGATATCTATTGTTGCCACAGACTGTTTGCACACTCTACTTAAACAATCTATTATTCTAGAATGGGCTCATTAATAAAACTGACCTTTACGCAGAGAAAATCCAGCCAACAAAATGAGCAAAAGAAGTGCAGGATATAGTATTATAGCATTATCAGGTTTATTGGTTACAGCACTTGGGTTGCCAATTAATGAATATGCTCCCCAATAATGTGGGTTTGCATTTCCTTTTTGAAGTTGGTTTAATTTGGCTAATCTCATTGCCTCACTTTTAGAATAACCTTTGTTTAAGTAGCTATAAAAATCAGTTGCAAAAACAGAGGCAATATGATCATTTACCGACCAAATATTAAGAGCTAAGCTTTTTGCTCCAGCGTATTTTAAAGCTCTACTTATTCCCATAATACCAGTTCCCTGCATATATCCACCTGAGCCTGAACTACATGAATTCAACATAATAAGCTCGTTATCAAGCTTTATATCAAATAGTTCGTAAGCATATAGTGCATTTCCGTTCGTGTTGTGTGTACTGTCCTCATCCGAGTTTTTCAGATATATAATGGAGAACAAAGGATCTTGTTCAGAAACCTCACTGTGAGTTGCGAGGTGAACAATTTTAGACTCACCAATTTCACGGGTAAAGTTTTGTTTGGTGGCCCTATCACCGGTATAGATGTTTTTATTTGTAGCTGAAAAAACAGAAAGTGATTTTTCGATTTGTTGAACTTCCTGAGTTGCGTAGGGAAGGGAGGGAAGTAGCTCATTTGCAAAATCACTGAAATTAGAAATTGCAAATGCAGAGAAATCATTCTTGGTATTAGAATGAGGTAGACGATTATTGTAGATATAATCGGCAAGAGAAGTGAAATATTCAAATGTGAAATCTTCGATCATAAAATGTGAACTACCAAAACTGATATCGCTGTTTGGAACCTTGGTAGGCAATACCTCGAGAGGAATACGATATAGATAATTATCTGGAACTACTGATATTCTATCTACAGAAGCAGGTATACCATCTAAGGCTAAGGTTTGATATATCTTATATAAACTATTTAAAGAAGTGGTTGCACCTGCTAAACTATTAGCCGCATACTCAAAAAGCTCTCTATTTTCTTTGTCTAGTTCAATAATTTTAGTGTTTATAGCTGCTGTAGAAATTGTACTTACATAAAGCTTATTGTTAAGTTCTGTGAAATGGATGAGTAGCTCATTATAATTTAATTGAGATTGAACTCGCCAAATTGGAACTTTATCTGGCTCTGATACTTGATTTATTTTTGAGGAAATATGGTGTCTTTCTGCCGATAAGCGTCCAATTTCCGCCTTAATAGGCAAGCGGTTTTCGGATGACGAACTTAGATATTTACTTCGCAGGGCCTGGATTCTATTATTAAGTGTATTATCTGCAATAAGATCTTCTTCACTTAATTTCGCAGCACGTAAAAGGGGGCTATTATATAAGGCAGCAGCATTTATATTTTTGAATTGATTTAAATACTCAAGCGCTTTTTTATTATCTCCCATTTCGTGTAACAAGTTTACTATTATTTCAAAAGCATCAAGGTATTCATGTCCAGCAAGCCAACGTCCTGTTTGAGTGTCTGTAGTTCCCTTTACCCGTTCAATCACCTGCTCCATCACTGGTTCAAAATAAGCAAAAGCCTCCCGTTTAAGCCCTTGTTGACTTAAGTATAGAGTTCTTAAAGAATGGTATTTTGTTAAAATATCGAAGCCAAGATTATCTAAAGAATATATTTTAATCTGATTGAAAAGCTCGTTTGCACTTTCGAATTCATTTTTTTTCAAAGCAATTTCAGCAAGACCTATTAATGAAGTAACATACAATTGTGTATTGGTATTTGTAAGAGCATTCTCTTTAACTTTATTTAGCAAAACGGTTGCTTTAGAAAGAGAGTCTTCTTGTGTATAAATGGTGCTTTTGTTTATCTGTACTTTATCTAAGTAATAGGAGTCTGCAATTCTCTCATATATTTCTTCCGCAATACTATATTGCGGAAGTGCTTTTTCAGTATCATGATATAGATACCAATAAAAGAAACCCAAATCAGCATGAAGAGATGCTAGGCCGCTCGAGTCAAGCTTTTGTGTGGCTAATTCAGTTGCCTTTTCCATATAAGGCATGGCTGATAGCGAATCACCAATAGAAGTGTAATACATGAATAGATTCCTATAAATACCTAACGAAACTCTATATTCGTTATTAGAATCACTAACTTTGTTTTGGTCAGGTAAGGCTTTTAAAAGGATTGAGACATACTTTTTATGTTCACCTAATTTCAAGTAACACAATGAGAGATTAGTTAATAACTGGCTAGGATCGCCTGAAAAATTATGGTCATCTTCTAATGCCTCAAGCACCTCCTTTGCTTCCTGATACTTACCTATCCTGTATAAATAACTGCTTTGGCGTAATAAAATATCATCTAACATTTCCTTTTTACTATAATAAGTTGCTAAAGGAATAGAGAAATTTCTTTGAAGAAATAATGACTCATCAAACCGGCCAAGCATTGCTAGTGAATAATCAATACCACTTAGAGTTCTAAGTTTTAAATCAGAATTTGGGAAAAGTCGCGAATTAGTAAAGCCCCTAAAATTTTCAAGTATAACTATATAATCATCTATCTCATAAGCAGTTTTAAATAGACTAAATTCTATAATCGAATAGTATAGTGAGGGGTCATTACTATGTTTTAATGACAAGAAGTATTGAGAATAATGTTTCAAATCTTCTTTAGAAAATAACTCTAGAGATTTGGAGTAAGTTAAGAGAAAGAAAAGTAGAATGGACTCCTCTTTAGAGGTGCTAAAGTTATAAGTCACTTTATTTCTTTGTAATACATTCTCAAAAAGGGATTTATGCTCATCTGGAAAAAAACCTCCCCATTTTTCAAAAAAGACTTCTTTAAAATGTGATCTATTTGAGAAGTCATCTTCTAGAATTAGATAATTTAGGGCAATAGCAAGAGAGCCTGTATTGCTTGCATATTCAGATAATCTATCTTTTTTCTTTGTAGCCCTATCAGATATATCAGAGCCACAGGAATTCTTATCAAATAGTTTTTTCAAAAGAGGTAAAACAGAGTTTTGAATTACATCTTGAACTTGGTCATTGATTACGCAGCTAGAAGAATAGACCTCATTTAAAGCCCAAAAGTTAAGCTCTACATCTTGTCCGTTCTTAATGTTTTGCAGATAGGATATAGCTTGTTCATTAACCTCTTGTTGAGTTTCAGAACTGTTAATATTAAACAGTAATAAAAAATAAAGTAATACTGCCATTTCTGTCCATTATTTATCTGATAATAAGGCTGAAAAGACATTATATATAATTAAATTTTAGGTG
>Ga0265293_10004217_pt1 | contig 25589 bp, 20 predicted proteins | sample Munlanlewell138R_FD_192505 | JGI IMG/M metagenome (GOLD analysis project Ga0265293, IMG submission 192505) | Leachate microbial communities from a municipal landfill in Southern Ontario, Canada - Leachate well 138R | ecosystem: Engineered > Solid waste > Landfill > Unclassified | place: Canada...
CACGCACCCCGCAACAAACCACCCTGCCCGCTTCTGGCGCCCACGACCCCAAGGCGCATCCCTACAGCCGCCTGCCCTACTTGGGGCAAGCCCAGGGCACCTTCTTGCTCTTCGACGACACCGACGACCTGGTTTTCATCGACCAGCACGCCGCCCACGAGCGCGTGACCTACGAGCGCCTGCGCCAGCAATACCAGCAGGGCCAGGTGCAAACCCAGCGCCTCCTCATGCCGCAACACGTCGACCTAGGGCCCGCCGAAGCCGACCGCATCCTCTCCATGGCACCGGAGCTGGAGCGCTTGGGGCTCACCGTCGAGGCCTCGGGTCCCGAACGCGTGGCCATCCGCGCCGTGCCCGCCGCCCTCGGCAACGCGGCGCCAGACCGCCTGTTGGCCGACATGGTGCTCGCCCTCGAAGAGCGCCGCACGGGCTCCAAAGGTGAAACCGACGACCACACCCTGGCCACCATGGCCTGCCACGCCTCCATCCGCGCCGGCAAAGTCCTCACCGCCGACGAGGTCCACGCCCTGCTGCGCGCCATGGACGCCATCGACTTTGCAGGGCACTGCCCCCACGGCCGCCCGGTGGCCTTTCGCATCCCCTGGAGCGAGATCCGCCGCCGCGTCCAGCGAACCTAACGCGCCTTGTCACGCCCCTGCCACGACATCCCCGTCTTCGTCATCGCCGGTCCCACCGCATCGGGAAAGACCGCCCTGGCCATCGCCCTGGCCCAGCGCCTCAACGCCGAGCTGGTGGGCGCGGACTCCATGCAGGTCTACCGCCACATGGACATCGGCACCGCCAAGCCCACCGCCGACGAGCTCGCGGGCATCCCCCACCACCTCATCGACGTGGTCGACCCCAGCACCCCCTACGACGCGGCGCGCTACGCCACCGACGCCGACCGCGCCATCGCCGACATCCACCGGCGCGGCAAGCGCGTCATCCTGGTGGGCGGCACCGGGCTCTACATCCGCGTGCTCCTGCGCGGCCTCCAAAGCGGACCGCCCCCCGACGACGCCCTGCGCCAACGCCTCACCGACGAGGCCCGCGACCTGGGCTGGCCCGCCCTCCACCAGCGCCTGCGAGACATCGACCCCGCAGCCGCGCAACGCCTCCACCCCAACGACGGCGTCCGCATCGTCCGCGCCCTGGAGGTCTTCGCGCAGACCGGCATCCCCCTCACCGAATGGCAGGCCCAGCACCGCTTCGCCCAGCACCGCTATCCCCACCGCTTCCACGTCCTCGACTGGCCCCGCGAAGCCCTCAATCGCCGCATCGACACCCGGGTGACGCACATGATGGAACAGGGCTTTCTCGGCGAAGTGCAAGCGCTCCTCGGCGCGGGTTACGCCCACGATCTCAAGCCCATGCAAGCCCTGGGATACCGCCAGCTCTGCGCGCACCTCCTGGGCAACACGGCGTTAGCAGAGGCCACCGAGCAGATCAAAACCGAGACCCGCCGCTTTGCCAAACGCCAAGGCACCTGGTTCCGCTCCGAAGCCAACGCGCTCGCTACGCCGCCGGATGTCGACGCGCTTTTCCAGAGTGCCGACGCATTTTTTGGCGCACATCCGCGCTGAATTTCACGGCATAGAAGGCTGCAGGTCCACCACCAGGCGCGTGGTCTGCTGGGGATGGATCACCACGTTTTTGCGCAGGGGCTCGCGCATGTCTGGGTGGGTGAAGACCACCAGGTGACGGCCCGCAGGCAACGAGATGCCCAGCAGGGGCGTGGTACCCAGGGGCTTGTTGCCGACGCGCACTTCGGCCCAAGGGATGGCGTTGACGTCGAGGGTGCCGGTGCGCACCCGGGGCTTGGCGGTGTCGGTCTCCGGGGGAGGGGCGTCGGCTTCGGGGGCCGCAGACAAAGGCGGTGTTGCGGGGGCTGTCGCCTGAGGGACCGCGTCGGCGGAGACCGGCGCAGGCGGCGCGTCGGGGTCGGCGGGGACGCGCTGAGAGAGGCGCAGTTCTGCGGGCATCTCCGGCGAGGAAGGCGATGCGACGGGCGTGTGAAACAGCCACAAGAAACCGAGGATCGCCAAGAAGGTCACGCCCATGGAGATCCACGCGATGCGGCGGTAGCGGGCCGCCATGACCTTGGGAGACGGCGGCACCCGGCTGGGCGCGCGGTGCAACAGGGATTTGCGCGCAGGCGGCACCGGATCGCTGAGAGCGGCCACGAAGTCTCCCAGGGCCGCGTCGGACAACGGGCCGTCGAACGCGTCGTTGAGGATGGCGAGCACGTCCTCGCGGAACTCGGTCGCCGTGGCGTAGCGCGCTGCGGGGTCAAAGGCCACCGCGCGGTCGATGCACCGCACCAGCGCCGGGCTGTACCAAGGGGCGACATCTCCCAAGGAGGGGTAGCGCGTCCCTGACGACAGCGTGTCGAGGATGGCGTTGCCCTGCCCGCCGGAGGGATGCTGTCCCGCCAGCAGTTCGAAGAGGCTCACGCCCAAGGAGAAGAGATCGCTGCGCGGGTCCGCCGCCTGGCCGCGCACTTGCTCCGGCGACAAGTAGGGCAGCTTGCCCTGGGGCGGGTGCTCATCTGCGGGCGACTCGCTCTCTAAGGCCGCCGAGACGCCAAAGTCGCACAGCCGCACCTCGCCGTTGGTGCCGACGAGGATGTTCTCGGGGGAGACGTCCTGGTGCACCACCGGGGGCGACGCCTCGTGGGCGCTGCGCAGGCCGAGCAACACCGCAGCGGCAACGGTGAGCACCCACTCCGGCGGCAACACCACCCCGCGCACGGCGCAGCGGCTGGTCACCTGGGCCAGGTCCATGCCCGACACCAGGGACATCACCAGGAAGGCCTCTCCGTCTACCTCGCCGAAGTCCAGCAGCGAGACGATGTTGTCGTGGCGCAGGCGTTCCAACAGCCGGGCTTCGGCCAGCAGCATTTGGGCCTGACGCGGGTCGGTGCGCGTCGACGCGTTCAAGCGCTTGAGCACCACGCGCTCTCCCGGGGTGCGCGGATGCGCCGACCGGGCGATGTAGAGCTCGGCCATGCCCCCCGATGCCAGGGTTTGTTCAATGGTGTAGGCGCCAAAGGGCATGGGCAGCACAGAGGACATCAAGGCAGCAATGACACTGTCGCTGGTTCTACGCTGACCAGTTCGCAGTCCTTGGGGAGGTCGGGCACCAACACCGCAAACTCGGGGCGCCTGCCCGGTGCAGCGCGCAGCGGCGTGTCGGTGCGGACCTGGGCAATGATTTGCGCGGCGTCAAAATCGGTCCAAGACGACTTGGGCGCCGAGAGCACCACGGTGGCGGTGCCGCTCGAAAATCGGGCGTTGGGCATGCGCGGTTCCGAGACAATGGGGATGTCTGTGAAGGCGCGCTGTTCGCGCTTGGGCGCCAGGGTCAAGCGCACGCGGTATCCCTCGCGCTGAAACGCCACCCCTTCGACAAAGGTTAGCTGTATCGGCACATCCAATGGGCCCGCTACCAAGTAGCCGACGTCCAGTGCCTCGGTTTCGATGAACTCCAGTGCGCGCACCAGGGAGGCCGCGCCGCGCACGTGGACATTCGACGGATGCACCTCCGGTGTCCGGGAAAGCAACAGGTGTCCCGGCACATCGCCAATGGCGTGCAGGCGCACCGGCAGTGTCGCCGTCACCACCTTTTCGAGGCGCACTGGAATGCCTTCGGGGCGGATGTCCAGCACTTCCACGTCGTGCAGTTCCAAGTCCTGCGCATCGAAAAAATAGGTGAAGGAGCCCGCTTCTTTGCGGTCGCGCAAGTCCATGGTCACCATCAGGGCGGGTTCGGCGCGCAGGGCATTGACCCGCGACGCCCGGCCGCGGATGTGCACGCGAATCGACGCCACCCGCGAACTGGTCAGGGCGAGGTTGGCCTCGGCGGGCGGGGCGATCACGTTGACATCAAGGTCGACCCAGCCGTCGGATTTTTCCTGCGTGCGCACCCCGACGAAGAGCCCCAGGGCGATCAGCAGCGCGATGAGTTTGGTCTCGCGGTTTTGCACGAAGACCATCTGGGCAAAGTCATTCAAGCGTTCCAGCATCGGCGAACTCATCGGTTTTGTCCCTTCTTCGCCGTGTGCTTCTTGGCGTTGCGCGCTCCACTGGATAACAAATTTTTGCGCCGCGTGGACTCGGACGAAAAGAGCAGCAGCAGGTTTTGGCGCAGCTCGCCAATGCTGATGTCGCGCGTCAATTCGCCGCGATAGGCGATGGAGACGGTGCCGCGCTCTTCGGAGATCACCACGCCCACCGCATCGGTTTGCTCGGAGATGCCGATGGCCGCGCGATGACGCGTCCCCAATGACTTGTCGATTTTGGGATTCGACGACAGGGGCAAGAAAGCACCCGCCTCCAGAATTTGGTAATTGCGGATGAGCACCGCCCCGTCGTGGAGCGCGTTTTCGGCGCTGGGCACAAAGATGGCGCAGAGGAGTTCGCGGCAGACATTGGCCTCCAGGCGCGTCCCGGCGGCGGCGACAAACTCCACCAGGGAGGCCTCGCGCTCAAAGATGATGAGCCCGCCGATTTTGGCCCGGGTCAGGCGTTCGGCGGCCTGCACGACCTCCTCGAGGATGGCGGTCTGCTTGGCCCGGGTAAACCAGGCGAAGCGCCCCAGCCGCACCAGGGCGCGGCGGATGTCGTCCTGGAAGATGATGAGGATGAAGAGCACCACCACCGACATGAACTGATCGAGCAGCAGGTAGGTGGTAACAAAGCCGAACTGGCGGCTGAACACGTACAGCAAAATAAAGAAGAGCAGCCCCACGGCCATGGGCACGGTGCGGGTGCCGCGCACCAAGCGCAGCAAGATGTAGACGAGGTAAAAGACGATGACGAGGTCGAGGATGGCCACCCAGATGCTTTCGTCGGTGGGCAAGGCGCTGCGAAAAAAATCAAGCATGGGCGTGGGTCACTTCTGCGGGATGTCGCGCGATGGCCAGGGCCACTTGGGCGGTTTGTTTCATGACGGCGACGTCGTGAACGCGAATGGCGGCAACCCCTGCAACGGCGCTCCAGGCCACGGCCGCGGCGGTTCCGCCCAATCGCTGGGTGACGTCGGCACCGCACAGCGCGCCGATGAACGACTTGCGCGACGGGCCCACCAACACCGGAAAGCCCAGCGCCACCATCTCGGGCAAGCGCCGCAACAGCTCCAGATTCTGCGCCGCTGTCTTGGCGAAGCCGATGCCGGGATCCAGCCAGATGTCGCCGGCCGGCACACCGATGTTTTGCGCGCGCCGAGCGGCCTGCAGCAGCTCGTCGTTGACCGTCTTCACGACGTCGTCGTACTGGCAGAGGGATTGCATGGTGGCCGGGGTGCCGCGCGAATGCATCAGCACCAACCCAGCGCCGTGCGCCGCCGCCAATTGCGCCAACGCGTCGCCACCGCGCAGCGCCGAGACATCGTTAATGATGTTGGCCCCCGCCTGCAGGGCAGCCTGCGCCACTTCGGGCTTGGTGGTGTCGACAGAGAGCAACACGTCGCTCTCCGCACGCAGCGCCGCAATGACCGGCACGACGCGAGAGCGCTCGGTCGCCGCGTCCACCGGTGCGCTCCCCGGCCGGGTGGATTCGCCGCCCACATCGATGATATCGGCGCCTTCGGCGATCATTTGGCGCCCTTTGCGCAAGGCCTGTTCCAACGTGGCGTGTTGCCCGCCATCCGAAAAGGAATCCGGGGTGACATTGAGCACGCCCATGATGCGCAGGGGCCGCAAATGGTGGGAATCTTTCATGAAGCGACCATACAACGCATCCCCAGACGACACAAACTTTCTTCCAGGGCGAACGGAAATTCGAGCGCTGTTTTTCAGGGAAATGCGCGGGGGTCGGGATAGGTGATCTCGGTGGAGATATTGCTGGCGGCGAGGATCTCGTCGATGCGCGTGCCGTCCAGGCTTTCGTTGGCCAACAGCTCCTCGGTGATGGCGCGCAGGGCCGCGAGGTTTTTGGTGATGAGCGCCTTGGCGCGGTGGTACTCGGTCATCACGATTTTCTTGACCTCTTCGTCGATGGCCTCAGCGGTCTTCTCGGAGAACTCTTGGTGCTGTGCGATTTCGCGCCCCAGAAAGATCGCCTCTTCTTTTTTGCCGTAGTACAGCGGGCCGAGCCGCTCGTTCATGCCCCACTCGCACACCATGCGGCGCGCGATGCTCGTGGCGCTTTGGATATCGTGCCCCGCCCCTGTGGAGAGCTCGTTGAACTCAATTTCTTCGGCCACGCGACCGCCCATCAGCACCGCGATGCGCCCCAGTGAGAAGGTGCGCGTGAGGTTCATGCGGTCTTCGGTGGGCAACTGCTGGGTGAGCCCTAAGGCCCGTCCCCGGGGCACAATGGTGACCTTGTGCACGGGGTCGCTGCCCGCCACCAGCTTGGCCACCAGGGTGTGTCCGGCCTCGTGCACCGCGGTGACGCGGCGGTCGTGCTCGCTGATAATCATGGAGCGCCGCTCGGTGCCCATCAGCACTTTGTCCTTGGCCTCTTCAAAGTCGGACATCTCGACCACGTCTTTGCCGTGGCGCGCCGCCAGCAACGCGGCTTCGTTGACCAGGTTTTCGAGGTCGGCGCCCGAGAAGCCCGGCGTGCCGCGAGCGAGCACCGACAAGTCGACCGAGGAGGCGATGGGGGTGCGCTTGGTGTGCACCGCCAAAATGCCCTCGCGTCCCCGCACATCGGGGTTGGGCACCACGATGCGGCGATCAAAGCGCCCCGGTCGCAGCAAGGCGGGGTCCAGTACATCGGGGCGGTTGGTGGCGGCCACAATAATGACACCGTCGTTGGCCTCAAAGCCGTCCATCTCCACCAGGAGTTGGTTGAGGGTTTGTTCGCGCTCGTCGTGTCCCCCGCCCAGGCCCGCGCCGCGTTGGCGGCCCACGGCGTCAATTTCGTCGATGAACACGATGCAGGGCGCATTTTTTTTGCCCTGCTCAAACAGGTCGCGCACCCGGGAGGCGCCCACGCCGACAAACATCTCCACAAAGTCGGAGCCGCTGATGGAGAAGAAGGGCACCCCGGCCTCGCCGGCGATGGCCTTGGCCAGCAACGTTTTTCCGGTGCCGGGACCGCCCATGAGCAAGACGCCCTTGGGAATGCGGCCGCCCAGCCGCTGAAACTTTTTGGGGTCTTTGAGAAACTCGATAATTTCTTCGAGTTCGTCGCGCGCTTCGTCGATGCCCGCCACGTCTTTGAACGTCACCTTGCGCGAGTGGTCGGACATCATGCGGGCGCGGCTCTTGCCGAAATTCATCGCCTTGCCACCGCCCGATTGGATTTGGCGCATGAAGAAGAAAAACAGCGCGATGAAGATGATGATGGGCAGCCACGACAGCAGCAGCGTTTGAAAGATGCCCTCGTCGTCGGGCTCTTTGTAGTGCACTGTCGCCTTGCTCGTCATGAGCTGGTTCATCTCGGCGTCGGGCTCGATGCCCAGCGCGTACACCGTTTGCGCCGCCCCGTTTTCGGTTTTGCGCTCGTAGGTGTACTTGCGGCCGCTGACGGTAATTTGGGTGATGCGATCGTTGTTTAGGTCGGTTTGAAACTCACTGAAGGGGACGGCGGTTTCGGGTTGATCACTGCTGATGTAGGCCACCACGACAATGACGATAAAAATAAGAATGGCCCAAAGAAATCCGGTTTTCAGTTTCTGATTCACTGTTTTGCTCTATCGATTCGGGTGTTGATATCCGATTTTGGAGTTGCTTTTTTTTGGTTGCACGCGATGCGGTTGTTCATAAAACAGGGGCTGTGTAACATGCCTCTTTATCCAATACAAATTCTAACCGCTCTATATGACATATCAAGTGTGTCCCCAAAACGCGGCGGCATCTAGGTCGCGCAAAGGGCTCTGCGGCGCCACTTCCCAGTGGATCTCCGCGCCTGTGCCGCGTCCCCGAGTCAACGCGCAGGACAGCACCTGTGTTCCCGAGGCCAACACCGGCACCATCGGCCGGTAAAACGGGGGAACCCGCAACGCCGCCAACCGCCGCGCCACCGATTTTTGCGAATGGGCAAAGCGGTCGCCATTGCGCCACGTGCGGAGCTGCCACGGCGCCGCGAGCGAACGACTGTCGCCGCACACCGCGGCATCGACAATGCAGGAAACGCCGAGCTGCGGCAGCGATGCCCGTCCCGCTGGACAAATCGCCACCGCTGCGTCCACCGCGGCTTGGGGCGCCGCCGAAAAAAAGTACAGATCGCCAAAGCTCACCCACGACACGACGCCAGCGGGAAACTCGATGCACCGCGTCCGACCGCCCGTCTCCATCGCCTGCAACAGCGACCGCACGTGGTGGCGTTGCAAGCGCCGCGTCGAGCCGTGCAGGCGCGCATACAACTCGCGGACCAACTGCGACCGGGCCCCCGGCGACAGCGCCGCCCACTCGGAGCGCCGCACCCGCAGACCACCGGCGAAGCGCAGCTCCCGCACCGCATGCGCCAACTGCGGCAGCAACGCACAGGCCGCCAAGTGCTGCGCGACATCTTGTGACAACTGGGCCACACGCACCGCAGCGCCCGGCACCAGCGCCTCCATCATCGGCAGCAACTGCTGGCGCACGCCCACGCGCATGAAACGCGCATTGTCGTTGCTGGGATCGGAGACCCACCGCAGATCCGCGGCGCGCAACCGGGCTTGTATGTCGCTTCGGCGCAGCGACAGCAACGGGCGCACCAGCGCAAGGTGTTCTCCCAAGGGGCGCACGTGGGGGATGCCGCGCAGGCCCGTCATACCCGTACCGCGCAGGATGCGCAGCAACACGGTTTCGGCTTGATCGTCCAACGTGTGCCCCGTGGCCACAACGGCACAACCCCGGCGCAGCGCCACCTCGGTGAGCCATTCGTAACGGCGCTCCCGGGCCCACTCCTGCAGGTTTCCCGCGGGGGCCACACCGGCGACACCGACGCGCTCCGCCGCCACGCCAAAGCGCTCCGCCGCCGCGCGCACCACCGCCCACTCGGCGTCGATGTCCGGACGCAGACCGTGATCGACAAAGGCGACCACCGCGTCTTCTGGCGCGCACACCGACATGGTCAGCAGCAACAAACCCATGGAATCCGAGCCGCCGGACACCGCCAACAGCACGCGCGGTGGCGAATCCGAAGGGCCTGCCGCGTCCGACAAGGCCTGCCGCAACAACGCCGCTGCACGCCGCCATTGCTTCTCATCTGCAAAATGTGACTCGGTTTTCATCGTCCGCGCTCTCTTCCGTGCGATGCTACTTTTTCGAATCCCAATTACAACTTTATTTCACCGCCAAGGCCATGTAACATCGAACGCACCCGATAACCCCCTGACAGCACGGACACAGCATGAGCGACACCCCACAACAACACTCCACAGTCATCACCAGGGTTTCCAGCCCCAAAGTGCCCGAAGGACACGCCACGATGAGCTACACCGCGGTGACCAGCCATCCCGAGATGGCCCACGCCTTCGCCAGCCAGCTCCTCTACTTGGCGGGCCAGCTCATCCCCGACAAGCGCCTCACCCTCGAAGACCTCATCGCCATCTGCCGCATCGCCCTGCCCCAAGCCGAGCACCCCCTGCAAATCCTCGAGGGCCGCCACCTGCGCGGGCGCATCTCCGAGCAGCTCTCCCGGGCGCGCCGCTACGGCGAACCCTTCAGCATTCTCGTCCTCAAATGGGACACGACGCCCTCGCGCGATCTCCACGAGTCTGTCATCGACACCCTGTGCGAACGCATGCGCCAAACCGACATCATCTTCACCTTTAAAAAACGCATTATCTTGATGCTGCCGCACACCGAAGAGCAGGCCAGCATCTTGCTCCTCACCCGCATCCGCAACTTGCTGGCGGCCATCCAACCCCCCAACGCCCTCACCGCCATCGAGCGCCTCTCCTTCCCCTGCCCCAGCATCACCAAGGCCTCGCAAGTCCTCGATTGGGCCGAAGAGCAACTGCGCTAACGCGCCCGCCAACAGCCGACTGTCAACCGCCAACCGCCGCGCAAGCGCGCTGTGCCACCTTCAAAATGCAGGCAAAAAAAAACCCCGAAAACAGCGTTTTCAGGGTTGCATTCAATGAGCGGGGTGGACGGGACTCGAACCCGCGGCCTCCGGCGTGACAGGCCGGCGTTATAACCAACTTAACTACCACCCCTCAATTTTCAAACAAACCGCAAGCGCGTTGTCTGCGGCGTCTTGGGCGAAGCAGGGGTCGAACCTACGACATCCAGCTTGTAAGGCTGGCGCTCTGCCAACTGAGCTATTCGCCCGAGCAAGTGCGACGCTTCTAGCACCCGCATTCTGCAGTGTCAATCGTATTTTTTTCATTTTCGTGCACCAAAATTCGCGCCAAATCTCACCGACAAACACCGCCAAAAAACAGTCGCACTGAATACAGGGCTTGCCAGTCTGTTCCGATTGAAATAAGGACTCCGCGCGGCCACTTTCATGGGCCGAAACCCGAAATACGCATTGTGTGAAACCCGTGTTTTGGCTATTGTGAACCCCTAGACACTCAGCCAGCCGAACAACAAAAACAAAGACAATATGACAGTAGAAGACACCACGAAAACAGCTCGCATTATTTCCATTTCCAACCAAAAGGGCGGCGTTGGAAAAACCACGACCGCCATCAATCTCGGTGCCTCCTTGGCCGCCGCCGAAAAATCCGTCCTCGTCGTCGACCTCGATCCCCAGGCCAACGCCTCCTCGGGTCTGGGTGTCTCCGATCGCGACGCCACCAGCAACAGCTACCACGTCCTCATCGGCGCCATCTCTGCCGACGAAGCCGTGCACACCACCTCCCTCGACTTCCTCGATGTCCTGCCCGCGCACCGCGACTTGGCCGGCGCCGAAGTCGAACTCGTCTCCGAGGAAAACCGCGCCACGCGCCTCAAAGACGCCCTGGAGCCCCTGCGCGAACGCTACGATTTCATCATCATCGACTGCCCGCCCTCCTTGGGCATGCTCACCCTCAACGCCCTGGTCGCCGCCGACGCCGTCATCGTGCCCCTGCAGTGCGAGTACTACGCCCTCGAGGGCCTCTCGCGCCTCCTCGAAACCATCGGCATGCTCCGCGCCGACCTCAACAACACCCTCGAAGTCGATGGCATCGTGCTCACCATGTACGATGCGCGCAACAACTTGTCCCAACAGGTCGAGCGCGAAGTGCGCGAAAACTTCGACGGCCGCGTGTTTCAAACCGTTATCCCGCGCAACGTACGCCTCTCCGAATCACCGTCCTTTGGCAAGCCCGCCATCCTCTACGATCTGCGCTCCAAAGGTTCACAGCAGTACCTCGCATTTGCCAGGGAATATCTCGAAAGCCGTTGTTCATGAGCAGCGAACGAAGCAAAAACAAAGGCAGGGTCGCCCTGGGCAAGGGCCTCGAAGCCCTGATTCCCGGTGCCAAAACCACCGCGTCGTCGCCGCCACCGCGCGACTACTTCCAGTGCCCCGTTGCCCGCATACAACCCGACCCCAACCAGCCGCGCCAAAACTTCAACAAGGCCGCCCTCGACGAGCTGGTCGCCTCCATCAAGGAACAAGGCATCATCCAGCCCCTCATCGTCAAAACCATCGCGGGCGACAAATACGAGCTCATCGCCGGAGAGCGGCGCTGGCGTGCGGCGCAACTCGCGGGCCTCAAAGAGGTCCCGGTGCTCATCAAAGACGTCACCGCGGCCCAGGCCTTTGAGATGGCCCTGGTCGAAAACATCCAGCGCGAAGACCTCAACGCCATCGAAGAAGCCGAAGCCATTCGCCGCCTCCTCGAAGAACACCGCTACACCCAGGCCCAAATCGCCACGCGCATCGGCCGCGATCGCTCCACCGTGGCCAACAGCCTGCGCTTGCTCAACCTGCCCCTCGACGTCAAGCAAATGGTGCTCGATCGAAAGCTCACCGAGGGACACGCCCGCGCCGTACTCCAGGCGGGCACCGACGACCACATGCTGTCCCTGGCCAAAATGATCATCGCCAAGGGCTGGTCGGTGCGCGAAACCGAGCGACAAGCGCGCCTCATCTCCCAAGGTCCAGCCAAGGCCACCGCTGCCGCAGTCAAGGCGGTGCAACCCCCATCCCCGCAAGTCGCGACCCTCACCGAAAAGCTCCAACGCGCCCTCGGCGCCCGGGTGGTCATCCACGACACCAAGGGCAAGGGACGCCTCGAGATCCACTACGCGAACTACGAAGAGCTCGACACCGTCATCGACAAAATTTTGCGTTAAAGAGCTGTGCGCGGACGCGCTTAATCTTCGCGGCGCTCCGAGATGGCGAGCCCGGATTGCCCGACGCCTTCCACCAGGCATCGCGTGGCTTCCATGTCGGCATCCACCATCATGGTCACGAGCTCGGCAAACGAGGTGCGGGGCGTCCACCCCAGCGTCTGCCGGGCCAACGTGGCGTCGCCTTGCAGCATCTCCACTTCGGCGGGGCGAAAATAACGCGGGTCCACCGCCACGCGCACCTGCCCTGTCTGCGCGCAGACGCCCTCTTCATCGAGGCCGCTGCCGCGCCACTCAATGGGCATGCCCGCCGCCTGAAACGACGCCTCGCAAAATTCCCGCACCGATCGCGAGTCGCCGGTGGCGATGACGTAATCGCGCGGGACGTCTTGCTGCAGCATGCGCCACATGGCCTCGACATAATCGCCCGCAAAGCCCCAGTCGCGCCGCGCATCCAAATTGCCCAGGTACAAACGCTGTTGCAGCCCGTACTTGATGTGGGCCACGGCGCGCGTGATTTTGCGCGTCACAAAGGTTTCGCCGCGACGCGGGGACTCGTGGTTAAACAGGATGCCGTTCACCGCATACATGTCGTAGGACTCGCGGTAATTCACCGTCACATAGAAGGCATAGGCCTTGGCGCAGGCATAGGGAGAGCGCGGCCGGAAGGGCGTGGTCTCGCGCTGCGGGGTCTCCACCACTTGGCCGAAGAGCTCCGAAGAAGACGCCTGGTAAAAGCGCGTTTGCAACCCGTTGTCGCGGATGGCCTCCAGCAGGCGCACCGTTCCTAGGCCTGTGATCTCGCCGGTGTATTCGGGAATGGCGAAGCTCACCCCCACGTGGGACTGGGCCCCGAGATTGTACACCTCATCGGGCTGCACCATGCGCAAAATGCGGTTCAAGCTCGACGCGTCATTGAGGTCGCCGTAGTGCAGCGTGAAGCGGCGATTCTCCACGTGCGGGTCCTCGTAAATGGCGTCGACGCGCGTGGTGTTAAACGACGAAGAGCGGCGCTTGACCCCGTGCACTTCGTATCCCTTTTGCAGCAAAAATTCGGCGAGATAAGAGCCGTCTTGTCCGGTAACACCCGTAATCAACGCAGTGCGCGACATCTTGCGTCCTCCTCATGGCGGGCTGGTTGTGACACCCGCAAGTCCTGGTTAGTCCGTGACATTTTCGTACCAGATGCCAGGCCCTTGCACCATACGCAATCCGGCAGAGGCGCGATATGGCCTGTGCGTATCGGCCTTGGGCCACTTCGATTTGTCCGTCTGTTTGCGCAACTCCACAGGGTCACCGGTGCCGCGGTGCACAAACTGCACCGTGGGCGGGTACTTGTCGATGTGCGAAAAACGATACCCCACCTTGTCGCGCTCGATGATTTTGTACTGCTGCACCACGTAGCCCGGCACGCCGAGCTGGGTGATCACCTCGGTGCCCTTGGGCAAGTCCGCGTTGGGGATGACGCGCACCGGGAAGGGCGACGTGCCCACCACCTTGCGGAGCATCGTCACGGTGTAGGGGCGCTCCGGGGCCCGAATCTCCGCGCGCACCACGCCATCGGCCACCACAAAATGCAACACCACCGGGTACGCAAAGGGGTTGCGGATTTTCAAATCCAGCGCGGGATAGTCCACCGTGGCGTCCAGCCCGAGCTTGATGTACGAGCTGGGGCGCGAATGCGTCTTGCGCTCCTCAATGATCAATCCGGTAAAAAAAGATGCCGCGTACAGCGTGGAGGCAATTTGGCACGCGCCGCCGCCCATCCCCTCGACAATGGCCCCGCCAGCGATCACCGGGGCATAGCGAAACCCCCGGGCCTCCGTGCGGTCGCCCACCACCCCGTTGTAGGAGAGCACCTCGCCGGGCAAGATGATCTCGCCGTCCAGCTTCGATGCTGCCAAGATCAAATTGTGGGTGCGATCGGCGTCCTTCTTCATCCGCGAGTGCGGCGTTTCGTAAAACCCCGCCACCGCATCGGCGCGAATGCCCGACAGCGCCGCCAGGGTGACCTCGGGCACCAGCGGGACCAGCGCTATTTCCACCTCGCTCTGCCCGGCGCGCAACGCGGCATCCAGGCGCCGCAGCGATTCGTACACATCGAGCGAACGGCCCGGCACCTCGGCGTCGATTTTGCCGTCTTGAAAATTGAAGCGCGCGTTGGTCGATTTGACGTCGAGCATCTCCTTGAGCACCACCAGGGCTTCCACCGCGGCATCGGAGCGCAGACCGATGGGCATGGGGATGTCCACCACACCGCGTGGGCGCGCACGGCGGCGATTGTACCGCGCGGCCGATGAGTTAACGGTGCGCAGCTCGCCCAGCAACTCGGAGAGCGAGCGCATATCGACCTCGGCCCCCAGGGCGCCCCAGGTGGTCCGGTGCGCAAAGTCACCGCTCTTCAGGGTAACGGACTGCTGCATCAAGCGCCGGGCTTCGTGCATCAAGGCCGCCGATGTGTCGCCGTCGCCGTCGGCCGCCACGCCCCCCACCCGAATGTCGGTAACGGGCTGCGCGTCGCGGCTGCGCGGGTCTAGCAAAATGAACGCGCTCAGCGCCCCCAACAGCACCAGCAACACGAGCAGCGCCGCATCCCGCGCCAAGGGCCACCACGGACGCGCGCGGTATCGCCGCACAGGCGCCTGCACACACTGGAGGATTTTTTGAAACCGGTGAAACATCATATGCCGCCTGCTCTGTATCACAAAGGCTTGCGCATTCCAGCCAGGTTTCTTAGGTATATCCCATGTTCAAACCGACCGCCAAACGCGCCGCCACCTTGTTGCTGGGGCTCTGCCTCGCTCTCGCCCTGCCCTTCTGCAGCGACGCCTGCAGCGAAAAAACCGCCGAAAGCACCAGCGCTCCTCCCGCGGGACAAACCGTGCGCTGCCCGGTGTGCGATCTCGAATTCGACGCGGCCAAAGCGCGGGCGCAAGCCACCCACGACGGCACCGCCTACTACTTTTTGCTCGAAGATCACCAGCAGGCGTTTGTGGCCAACCCCCATGCGTTTCTGGAGTCGGCCGACACAAAATGAAGAGATCGGGCTAGGCCCCTTTGGCGCGCAAGGCGTCGAGCACGGCGAAGATCATGCCCGGTCGCAGATAACGCCCCGCCGTGTACTTAATGGCGGTGCCGAGCACCAGATCGTACAGAGCGTTCACATCGACACCATACTTTTGGCAAGGCTGGCGCACCAGGGCGGCAAAGGCGTCGCGCTCGTTGGGGGTCTTGGGAGAGACGCGCAAGTCGGGCAGCAGCACCTTGGCCGCTACCAGCGCCGACAACAGGGCCTCGGCGTGCTCCGAAGAGGCGACCTCAGCGGCAACCACGTCTGTCGCTGTTACCGGGCACGAGCCGTTGAATCCCTCGGGCGCCGCAAAGGGGATGCGGGTCTCGGTATACAGGTTGTGGTAGGTGAGCAGCAGCAATTCGCGCGTTTCGGCGTACATCTCCTGCTGCACCATGGCGGTCATGACGGAGTAGTTAACGCCCGTCCACACATCGTGCGCCTGAAAGTTGTCGGCCGACAGCGGCATGCCGTCGAACTTGACGAGATTGGCCGCACCGATGCGCGGGCTGTTGGCGCGATAATTGACCGCAAACACTTTTTGCAAGGCGCTCTTTTTGCGCTCGCTGGACAAAATGGCGGGCAGGCCCAGCATCGACAAATAGGTGTCGGCCAAGAGCTGGTCCGCGAAAATATCGTCGCTGTCCAACTGGCGCTTGGCGTGAAAGCCGCTGCCCCACATCGCCCCGCCCAACTGCGCGAGTTGTTCTTTTTTGGCCGCGCGGTTTTCGGCGTGCATGCGGCCATTGTCCTCGGGAACATTGAGCCAGTCGTTGACGGCCGCAAGCATGGCGTCGGCGCTGTCGCCCGAAGCGGCGAGCCCCAAGTCGGTCAGCAACTTCGGCAGCGCGGCTTCGGCGTTGGGCGCCAAGTCAGCCCGCGTGATGGGGGTGACGTAAAAGCGGTAGTAGCCCTCTTTCTCGTCGTAGAGGCTGTTGTGGATGACCTCCGCTGCGGCGGTGGCCTGCGCTTCGGCATCTTCGGCGCCCGCCTTGCCCAGCTCGCGCAAAATCGCCGCGTAGGCCCGCAACCCCGCCACCCACAACGTGCCGCAGTACACGGAGATGCCGTGGGAGGACAGGTTGTCGAAGGTGTCGTCGGTGCCCCGGGTCAAGGGCAAGAGCTGCCCGGGTTCGATCAGCGATGAGAGATAGCGGATGCTCTCGCTCACGGCCTCGAAGCAGTCTTCGAGCACCGCGCGATCGCCCGTGGTGCGGAAGTGACGCCAGACCATGAGCACAAACTTGGGGGCCAAGTCCTTCCACTCTTTGACGTTGTGCCAATCGTAGGCATCGGGCAGCGGTTCGAAGGGCGTCCCCAAGTCGTGAATCACGGCGCCGCGCACCGCCCGGGGACCCGCAAACTTTTCGTCGCGCAGATCGGCAAAGGCGCGCTCGACATACACGTGGTAGCGACGCCAGGTGGAATCATCGGCCAGCACCGCTTTGCCAAAGTCTCGCATCACCATGCCATCCAGCCGGGGCAGGAGGCGCAGGAGCCCAAAGGAGCCGTAGAAGTACACATCAAGCGAATTGAAAAACGGATAGTCCACACACTCGCGCATGAGAAAGCGGTCGTCCGTGTCCCACACCGTGGCCTCGGGAATGAACGAGAGGGTGTTGGTGGCCAGCGTGGCCATGCGCAGTTGCTCTTCGGCGTCGGCGCTCAAGCGCCCCAGGTCAGTGTCGGCCAAAATATGCGCCTGGGATTGCAGCACCGCCTTGCGGATGGCCGCCTCGTCGGAGGCCGCAAAATTCAGCATCTCCTCCAGCCGTTGCTCGGGGGCGCCGAAGAACGACGTGTATTTCTTTTGCGTGCCATACAGCGGCACATCGGCAAAATCGAGCACCGTGGCAAAGACAATTTCGCGCGTCTCGCCAGGGCGCAACTGCACCGTCACGCAAACAGCGCCGCTCATGGGCTCCCGGCCGGTTTGCTTCTTCTTGCTCACCACCAAGTGCAGCCCCGCGGTGCCCTGCACCCCAAAGAGGAGCTCTTTCTCCTGGCAGGTGTAGTAATCCGGCAGGCACATGACGCTCATGTCGCTGCCCGGCGTATCGATGACCCCAAAGGCCATGCGGCCGTTCATATCGCCCGCGCACGCTCCGGAGACTTGCGAAAACGCCACCCCGCGAAACACGCCATTGGACAACGGCAACGCCAAGGTGTCCCCGGTCTGCCCATTGGCGGTACGCTGCAAGAGGAACGAGGCGTCTTGCACGCCGGGGCGCTCTTTCAAGACCTGAAACCCGCACATGTTTTCTTGCGTTTGCACCAGGGTGACTTCGCGCACCGCGTCGGTGGGATTGTGCAGCTCGAAGACGGTGTACCAGGCGGGCAGGCTGCACAGTTTTTCGTCGCCCGCAACGATGGGCGAGTAATTGGCGCGGCGCAGGCGAACACCGGACTGATCGTTGTACGCGGTTTGCGCCACGGGAAAGAGCGCCGAGTACGTCATTTTGCTGCAGGGATAAGACGGTACACCCGCGATGCTCGGCTCGTGCCAATCGCCGGTGAGGTTGCGCCAGGCGTCGGGGCGCTGCGCCAAAATGCCCTGAAAGAAGTCGAGCAGAAATGCCCGGTGAAAGGTCGCGCTGTCCGCTTCGGTTTCGAGCCGCTGGGTCAACGGAGACAACACCGTGCGCCACCGCTCAATGCGCGCCTTGTTGTCGCGCCACAGGGAGTCGCTCGCGATGGCCTCTTGCACACGCTGCAGCAGCGCCGCGTCGTCCATGTCGGCCGTAAAAAGCGGTTTCTCGTCGGCGTCGACCAGCGGAAAGAGCCCGTTGAGTTCGTGAAAGGCCGATCCGTTGACCAGGTGAATTTTGTCGTCGTCAGCCCGGCGCTCGCGGTAGCAAAAATTGGCCATGCGCACCGGCGCACCGTCTCCGGCGTGGACGTACAAGCCCGGCACAAAGTGAAGCGCCGGCGTTGTTCCGGCGGGGGTAATGGTAACAGCGCTACCGATGCCGCCCACGGCCATTCCCGTCACCTCTGGGGTGGTGGGGAGGGGGATGTACCAGCCCTGATGAAACGGCAAGGCGACCGCTGGGGTCATGAGTTTGTCCACCGCATCTGACAATGTTGTTTTGTCCTGCAACTGCCAAAAAGAAGACATATTCACTCCTCGTGCAAAGGCGCTTTGTGCGCGAACGTCAATGTAGCCCAAGAGATCGCAAAGCGACACCGCAAAGACGATGCCTCCATTGCGATTCAGCATCTATCGAACCGCAGAACCATAAGGGGTTATCAGATGGGGGGGCAGGTTACCAAGGCAAATCTAACGCAGGGTGATTACAGGCAAGCCGGGCCCTCACCAACGCATTCGCCGACAGTGTTGCAACCGGCAATGCAGTAAATGCAGTAGTGGTAGGCATCGAGCAGCACCGCGCCGTCAGCATGGGTTGCTTTGCACGCATCGGTGCAAGCGGCCCGCTCGGCACTGGGACCGCTGTAACAGGGCGCGAGGCACTTCTCCAAATTGTTGCAGTCAGCGCTGTTGGTGCAGGCATTTGCTTCGCTCTTGCAATCGGCGCCTATGGCGCAACCCCAACATCCCGGACTGCCGTCGGGTTCATCGCCGTAGCACTTGGTTTTGTAAGGCTGGACGCACCCCCCCGGAGTCAATGTACAATCTTTATCACCGGCGGCGGCCCAGCAGTCCGTGGCACAAGCACTGCAGTAAATGCACCGGTAATAGGCTTCGAACGGGCGCAATCCTGCGGCGTTGGTGGTCTTGCAGTCATTGAAGCAAGTTTGCCATGCGTCGCCAGAGAGATCGTTGCAGGTCGCTTGGCAGGCATCTAGGTCGCGGCAAGCCGCATTGGCTTCGCACGCCGCAGCATCGGCTTGACACAAAGTTCTCGTGGCGATGCCGTAACAACCCGAGCCGTCGCCCTCCGTGCCGCCTTTCTCGTGGTCGTAGCACTTACCCCTCATAGGATAAACACCTTGAGATACTGGGGGAATGAGGTGACCGCTGGTGTCGAAAACTGATCCGCCGTCGTCGGTGGGCTTGCTGGGTTGGGTGGGCTTGCTGGGCGACGTCTCCGTATCAAGAGGTGCCGAAGTGTCGTTCACCATGTTGTAGTCGTCTAGCATTACCGACTCCCCACCAGAATCGCCATCTCCACCACAAGCCACGATAATCCCCGCGCTCCCGGCGAAAAGTACCCCAATTGCCAACATCGAAATGGTTGTTCGGTTCATGCCCGCTCTCCTTCTGTTGAGAACCCACGCGCGTTGCGCTCATTCAAAGACAATATTGTAACCCAAGCGGCCCCCAAACGACACCGCAAAGACGGCGGTAACGGCAATGCAACCAGTTGGCACCGCAAGTGCTATCGAGCGGGATTAACAAATGAAATGAAGGGAATTACGAGGGGTGATGAAGCGTGGCGCGATTACATGCAGGAGGGGCCGTCGGTGGGGCAGAGTGTCTTGCAACCAACGGTGCAGTAGATGCACTTGTGGTAAGCATCGAGGATCGCCACAGCGGAGGCGTGGGTTGCTTTGCAAGCGTCGGTGCAGGACTGCCACTCGGGACCACCGGCCGCGTTACAAGGTTCGAGGCATGCTTCCAGGGCACCGCAGTCTGCGCTGTTGGTGCAGGCATCGGCTTCGGCCTTGCAGTCGTTGGCCATGGCGCAACCCCAGCAAGCTGGGCGGCCGTCGGCCTCATCGCCGTAGCATTTGGTAGAATTTTTGGCGCAATCACCCGCTGTAAACGCGCAGCCCTTGCCATTGGCGTCGGCCTTGCAGTCCACGGCGCAAGCGTCGCAGTAAATGCACTTTTGATAGGCTTCGAACAGGGGGAGGCCCGCAGCGTTGCTGGCCTTGCAGTTGTTGGAGCAAGTTTGCCATTCGTCGCCGGAGAGACCGTTACAGGTCGAGTTGCAGTCTTCCATAGCGGTGCAAGCGGCGTCGCCTTCGCAAGCGGCGATGTCAGCAGCGCACAGGGTGCTCATGGCGATGCCGTAGCAGCCCGAGCCGTCGCCTTCGGTACCACCAGCTTCGTGGTCGTAGCACTTGCCAACCAGCGGCGTGACGCCCTGTGTCCCGGTGACAGGCGGGGTAACAATGGAAGGATCGCTGTCGTTGTTGTTATTGTTGTTTTCGTTATTGGTCGGCGGTGGATTGATGTTGTTGTTGTTGTCGTTATTGGTCGGCGGTGGATTGATGTTGTTGTTGTTGTCAGTCGGCGGTGGATTGATGTTGTTGTTATTGTCGTTGTTGTTGGTGTTGACGTTGTTGTTGTTGCTGCTGCCCGGCGGACGCCCGCTAGAATCATCGTCGTCGCCACAAGCCACCGCAAACACCGCAAGCCCGGCGAGAAGCGCCAAAATCATGAGAATGGAAAGTTTCGTTTTGTTCATGTCCTGCATCCTTTTCTGTTGAGAACCAACGCATTTTGCGTTCGTTCAAATATTAATCTTACGGTGTAATACCGCTTTTGTCGGTCTCTGTATCTGTGTCTGTGTCAGTATCCGTGTCGGTGTCGGTATCAGTATCGGTGTCGGCATCAGTACCAGTGTCGGTGCCGGTGTCCGTGTCGGCATCAGTACCAGTGTCAGTGCCCGTGTCAGTGCCGGTGTCAGTATCGGTGCCGGTGTCGGTGCCGGTGTCGGTGCCGGTGTCAGTATCGGAGTCTGTGTCTTCAGGTACCCAATCATCAGCGGGGATCAACTGCAAGTCGGCGATATAAACATCATAGGCCGTCACGGTTTCATCGAATTGCCAACTGATGCGCTTCAGGCGCGCCACATCCAGCTCGGTTAACGCAGTTGTCGGTCCATACCACGGGCGGTCGAACTCGCTCCACAGCAGCGATACCGTCATCCACTCGTCCGGGAGCGGCGCGCTGCCATTTTCGGCGTCATTGGGCAAAATGAGCATTTTGTTGAAACTACCCGTTGTCTCGGCAGCGGCACTGGCTGGAACATAATCGCCGCCTTCGCTCACGGGCTGGGTGTTGGATGCTTCCACGACAAAGCGAACGCGGTTTTTTCCCCTGGCAAAATTGGTAGAGTCAATGCTGCCGCGGATGCGAAAAGAGATGCCTTTGTAAGCGCTGGCGTCGTAGCACGCTTCAGCTCCCGAGCCGAGAAAGCCCAACAGAAAGCCGGAAAACGTCGTGTTTTTGGCGTCGAAGAATCGCCCGATGCGTTGCCCGTCCTCTTCGATGCTCGTCATGGTTGCCCCGTCGGGATACAGCACCCACATGGGGGACTCGCGGCCATCGCGCGCCTCGGGCACAAAGGCCAACAAGCTGTCGGGATCGATGCTTTCGGAAGCGGGGTGGCGCACGAAGTCGTCCAGAAGGGGATGTGTGCCCTGGGCCACAATGGTGTTGTCGTCGCAGACCGACGCGCCCGGCGTCGTTTTCTTGTCATCGCCGCTATCGCTGTCTGTGTCGTCGCCATTCCCTTGCTTGTCGCTATCTTTTTTGCCGTCGATATCTTTGTCGCTGTCCTTGGCGCCGTCGTCTTTTTTGTCGCCTTTTTTGTCGTCGACGGGCGGTGCAGCCTTATCGTCGGAACCGCAAGCCACAAAGCCAAACGCCCAAAAGGACATGATGGAGAAGAGAAGAAATGCCGCGTGTCGTTTTTTCATTTTGTCGTTTCCTTAAACGTTAGCTTACCTGTTCCAATACTAACGGAGCGCAACTCTCGTGTGCAACCGCGAAACAAAAAAGAACATACCTATCATCAAAAAGGAACATCGCCCCAAAAAGGAACATCGCCCCGCGCAGTGGCGGTATCAACGATTGGCAGATGGGCGCTGAAACACAAAGCGCAGCAGGCGCATCAACGGGTCGTAAAACCGGTCGGCCACGCGCTCCTTCATCGGGATAATCGCGTTGTCGGTAATGCGGATATTTTCGGGACAAACGTTGGTGCAGCACTTGGTAATGTTGCAGTATCCGATCCCCGCACGCTGTTTTAAGTCGGGAATGCGGTCCGCAGCGTCTAGGGGATGCATCTCCAGCCCGGCGGTGAACTGAAAAAATCGCGGCCCGTCGAATTCGTCGAATTTTTGGTGGTCGCGCAACACGTGACAAACGTCTTGGCACAAAAAACACTCGATGCACTTGCGAAACTCCTGAATGCGCTCAACGTCTTCGTGCATCATGCGATGCGTGCCATCCGCGGCTTGCGGCGCAATGGGTTCGAAGGGGCGAATTTTCTCTTTGACCTGGTAGTTCCAACGCACATCCGCCACCAAGTCCCGCACCGTGGGAAAGGTCCGCATGGGCTCAATCGATATGATCTCATCCGGCGAAAATGAATCCATGCGCGTCATGCACAGGAGCCGCGGCATGCCGTTGATTTCAGCGGAACAAGAGCCGCACTTTCCGGCCTTGCAGTTCCAGCGCACCGCCAGATCATTGGCCTGCTCAGCCTGAATGCGGTGCACGCAATCCAGCACCACCATGCCCTCGCCCACTTCGGTTTCATAGCGCTCAAACGCGCCCTCTCCCCCCGAAGACGCATCGCCTTTGGTGCGCCAGATATCAAAACGCCGTTTGGGCTGTGATTGATTTGTTTCCGACATCTCGTTCTTCTCCATATCGCCGTCGCCAAAAAGCGAAACGAGCTTTTCAGCGGTTGCGTTCAATAATCTCGCGCAGCGCTTCGCGCATCTCCAATACGGGCTCGCGGCGGATCTGCATCGCGCCATCATCGCCCTTGCGCACCACCAAATTGTACGTCGCGCCCTCGGCTGTTTTTTCGGGGCAGTCTTCGCGAAAATGAGCGCCTCGGCTCTCTTGACGCGCTAAGGCGGACAGGGCGATGGCCTCGGAGACCGTCAGCATGCAGTGCAGATCCAACGCTGTGTGCCAACCGGAGTTGAACTCGCGATGCCCTGCCACCGCGACGTCTGCGTAGCGCTGTTTGAGTTCCGAGATTTTCGCCACGGCCTCCTCCATCTCGCCTTGGGTGCGCACGATGCCCACCCGATCTTGCATGACATCTTGCAACTCGTGATGCAGGGAGAACGCGTTCTCGCCACTGGCGCGCGCAAAGGGGCGTTCGATATCGCGCACAATGTCTTCGAGCTGCGCGGCATCGGGTTCTTTGTGTCCGTGTTCGGTCGCAAACGCCGCCGCATATTCGCCCGCGCGCTTGCCAAACACCAACAAGTCGGAGAGTGAATTGCCGCCGAGGCGATTGGCGCCGTGCAATCCCGCCGCCACCTCTCCGGCCGCGTACAAGCCGGGCACCGTCGACGATTGCGTCTCGCCGTCCACCGCCACGCCCCCCATCATGTAGTGCGTGGTGGGGCCCACTTCCATGCGCTCCGCCGTGATGTCCACGCCGGCCAGCTCTTTAAACTGGTGGTACATGCTGGGCAGCTTTTTGCGGATGTGCCCCGGCGCGTTGGCCATATTTTCGCGGATCCACGCGATGTCCAGATACACGCCGCCGTGGGGGGAGCCACGCCCCGCCTTGATTTCGCGATTGATGCAGCGCGCCACGTGGTCACGCGTCAAGAGCTCTGGCGGGCGCAGCGCGTCGCGATCGCCGCAGACATAGCGCCACCCTTCCTCGGGGGTTGCAGCCACCTGCTGCCGGTAGTTTTCGGGAATGTCGTCGAACATAAAGCGACGGCCTTCGCTGTTGAGCAAAATGCCGCCCTCCCCGCGCACCCCTTCGGTGACGAGGATGCCGCGCACGCTCGGCGGCCACACCATGCCGGTGGGATGGAACTGCACAAACTCCATGTCGCGCAACTCCGCGCCGGCGTGATAGGCCAGCGAATGTCCGTCTCCCGTGCCCTCCCAACTGTTGCTCGTAATGCGGTAGGACTTGCCGACGCCTCCCGTGGCCAACACCACCGCGCTGGCCTTCCACAGGTGAAAGCGCCCGCGTTCGCGGTCATAGCCCACGGCGCCCACCACGCGATCGCCGCTCTTGAGCAGCGACACCACGGTCATCTCCATGTAGACCTGCATGCCGCAGTGCACGCCGTGGTCTTGCAACGTGCGGATGAGCTCCAGCCCCGTTCGATCGCCCACATGGGCCAGGCGGGGATAGCGATGACCGCCGAAGTTGCGCTGCAAAATGCGCCCGTCGCGCGTTCGGTCAAATACGGCGCCCCACGCTTCCAGTTCGCGCACGCGCTCTGGGGACTCCTTGGCGTGCAGCTCGGCCATCACCGGATTGTTGACATATTGCCCGCCGCGCATGGTGTCGGCGAAATGCACTTCCCAATTGTCGCGGTCATCGACAGTGCCCATGGCCGCCGCCATGCCGCCCTCCGCCATGACCGTGTGGGCTTTTCCGAGCAGCGATTTGCACACCACGCCCACGCGGGCGCCCCGGTTGGACGCCTCGATGGCCGCGCGCAACCCCGCGCCCCCCGCGCCGATCACCAGGACATCGTGCTCGTAAATTTGAAAGAGATCGTAGACGCTCACAGGATCCTCCAATCGGTCCAGATGCCCATCGCGCACAGCCGGACATACAGGTCGGCAAAGGCCACCCACACCAAGCTCACCCAGGCAAAAAGCATGTGGCGCTCGTTGAGCCAGGTAACCAGGCGATAGCGCGCATAGGCGATGCGGTTGCGGCGCAACTGATTGCGTCCGCCGCCCACCAGGTGTCGCAGGCTGTGGCACCCCAGGGTGTAGGCCGCCAACAACAGCGTGTTGAGATTTAGGACCAGCGTGCCCACCGAAACGCCGAAGCCCACGGTGCCGTTGGTGTCGCGGTAATGGGTCATGGCCACGATGCCCTCCCAGAGAAACAGAAAGACGTAAAACAGGGCGACGTATAAAAAGTAGCGGTGAATGTTTTGCAAGATCAGCGGCAGCTTTTGTTCGCCACGATAATTTTTGCCGCGCAGCGAGGGTTCGCCCACCGCACAGGAGATGGGATCGGCCCAAAAGGCTTTGTAATAGCTACCGCGGTAGTAGTAGCAGGTGAAGCGAAAGCCCGCGGGAAAGGCCAAAATGAGCAGCGCCGGCGAATAGGGAATGAAAGATGGCCAAGACGCCGGGACCTCGCCAAACCAGGCAAACCCCGACTGGACGCCGACGGGATCGAACAAGACCGGCGAGCAAAACGGGGCCAGAAGCCGCTGAACGCCGAGCTTATCGAGGGGGATGGCTCCGTCGGGTCCGACGGTTCCGACGGTGAAAAAGTACTGGGCCTCAAACGCCGCCCAAGTCGAGTACACGATGAAGGCGACAAGGGCCAAAAATACGATCAGGGGGGACAGCCACCACAGATCGGTGCGGCGCGTCTGCAAAAAAGCCCGCACTTGGGAAGGCGCCACGGGGGGGGTGAGCAACGGTTGATTCATTGAGCCATCTCCTGGTTTTGCAAAACGAGAACGCGCATC
>Ga0265293_10004218_pt1 | contig 25584 bp, 19 predicted proteins | sample Munlanlewell138R_FD_192505 | JGI IMG/M metagenome (GOLD analysis project Ga0265293, IMG submission 192505) | Leachate microbial communities from a municipal landfill in Southern Ontario, Canada - Leachate well 138R | ecosystem: Engineered > Solid waste > Landfill > Unclassified | place: Canada...
AAATATTTATTTGTTCTAAAAAATCTTTGTTTACATATTTAATATAAAAAATATTTTCATTTTTTTCATCATCTATTTTAAACAAAGAGTTCTTATTAAATTCCCTATAAAATTCTATATCTAAATTACCCGATATAAATTTTTTTCTAAAATTCTTTAGATAATCTATATAGTATTTTTTTTCTACCTTATTTTCGTTCATAATCAAAAGATCTTTTATTAGATTTAAAAATCCTTTACTATGTAATTCAGTGAATTCATCATTTAAACCTTTTATTATTAAAGATTGATCGTCTTGTTTAAAATATACTTCAATCTTAGAAGGTTTTATATATAAATAACTAGTAAATCTATTCTTTATTTTAAATTCATAATTATCAATTTTTAAATGATCTATTTCTTTATTTATAAGAAACAAAGCATCTTTTTTTATGGATAAAATCTGTTCGGGTTTAATTTTATTTAGAGAACAAAAGTTTTCCCTTATTTCAATAAAAGTATCAAGAATTATTCTTGATACTTCTTTATTTTTTTTAAGCTTTTTACCTATATAAATATGTTTTTCTATTTTTTCCATTTTATTTATTTTTTCTATTATATTTTTTTTAAATAATTTTTTTTCTTTTATAATAGAAAAACCAGCATCTATCATATCCACTTCTGTTATAGAAGTATTAATTAAAATAATATCTTTATTTAAATAAAGATGTTTAGATGCAATACTCATTTTTTTATCCTACAATTTACAGCTAATTTATCTACATAATTATTAAATTGACCACGCCACTTTTCAGTATTTCTATCTTGATGGGCTTTTACCCATTTAACTTTACAAATCTTATCATTTTTTAAAGCTCTTTCCATTCTTTTCCATAAATCAAAATTTAATATTTGTTTACCATCATATCTTTTATAACCATTCTTCTTCCAATTCTGTAGATATTTGTTAATTCCCTCTTCCACATACTTTGAATCAGTATAAATAAAAAATTTTTCATTAGGAAATAATTTCTTCATTCTTCTTATTCCAAAAAGTACAGCCTTAAGTTCCATTCTATTTATAGTAGTATTTTCTATCTTTTTACTTCTGGAATAAACAATATTCTTTTCATTATCCAAAATTATATAAGCATAAGCACCATTTTTATCTTTTCCGATTGAACCATCAGTAAAAAGCCACATGTTTTACTCCTTATCTTTTACTATAGAACGAACAAAAGAATAAAAGGGGGATTACCCCCCTTCATTAACTATTTTTGAAAAAAATCTTTATATTTATCAGTTTTACTTTTATTTTTTCTAAAAGTAATTTTTATGGGATAGACTACACCTTTCCCTTTTTTGAAATGAAATTTTTTTTAATTTTTTCATTTTTTTTCTCATTTTCCAACTTCTGCTTCAATTCATCAATTTTCCGATTCAACTCATCCATTGTTTCACTCCACTAAAACAAAGTTAACTTAGATAAAGAAATCCTTTCTTTATCCACACCATAATCCGAGGCTGCACTATTATAATATATATTTAAACTTATAGGTAGACTTTCAAAAATTTTTTTATAAAATTCTATGTTTACGTCTGAGTCAGAATATATATTAAATTCAGCATCCAAAAAACCTTCTTTTAAAACTAAATTAACTGCTTTCTTAAAACTCTTCCCATTAGCACATAAAAATAACTGATTTTTCTTTCTAGGTAAATAATTGTATAAACCTATAATATCAAATACTCCTTCAGCTATATTAACTTCAAGTTTTTCAGTTAATTTATCTATAGATTTTTTTATTGTATAAAATTTATCACCTAAAGGTGCATCATAAATGAAAAATATTTTCCATCGTTTTAATTTATCATTTTTTGATGCATTTCTAAAATGTATACAACTATGATCTCTAGATAAAAATCCTACATAATTTTTATCTAGAAGATCTATTTGACTATCATCATATAAAGTGTATTTTTTAGTTATATTATTTATTTTTAAGAATTCTTTTAAACTTGTAACTATTCTTAATTTTTCTTTATCTTTTCCTTGAATTTTTATCTTTAATCTTTTTTCTATATAATTTATTTTCCAAGTATTCTTTTCACTGAAATCTGGTAGTAAAAAAGATTTCATTTTTCGTTCAAAACTTAAAACCTGATTTTTACTCTTTTTAGTTTTCATTGATTGGATAGATACCATTAGTTCAGAATTGTAAATGTTTAGGTCTTTTAATACTTTAAAATTAAAAACTCCAGCATCGTCACATCTGAAACAATGATAAATAAAAGGTTCTTCATCAATTCTTACACTAAAATGAGCGTGAGACTTATCATCAGAATCACCGCAATAAGGACATCTTATTACTATATTTCCACTAGAAAAGTAACAAGGATGTAATTCTTTTGTTAATACTTTTCTTAAAGTGTTTTTTAATGACATTTTTTACCTATATATACTCATTTAAAAATCTTATTAGTTGATATAAAGCAGCATCCATATTTATATCTTCTTCTTCTCTTCTAGTTTTGTCTTTATACCATTTATTAGACTTAATCCAACTTATAAACTTCATTATTTGATTTTTTTCATTTCCCAATTTTTGTTCAAATTGGTCGTATTTGGTACATAGATGATTATAAATTTTTGTGTTTAAAAGTTTATTTAAAAGATCTTTTCTTTTAAATTTAACTTCATCCTTAAAAACAAAATTTTTATCTACATAACAAGTTAAAAATTTACTTAAAACTGGATAAAGTTCTTTTATTTTTTCTTTCATAGCCATCAACATTAATACATAAAATTTTCTATTAACTTGATACATATCAAATGTACCCATTTGTTTTGCATAAAATAGAAATACTAATTCTGTTTGAAATTTATTCATTTCAAGATTATTTAAAAGGAAATCAAACTCTTTATCATCAATTTCTATATTATTATTTTTAATAAATGAAAAAATTTGATTTTCTTTATTTACTTCTCTTAAAGCTACTAAACCCTCATCTTTTCTTAAGAAATGAACTTCTAATTTATCAAATGTAGTTAAATCTTCTTCTTCCTTTTTACTACTATTTGTAGTAGATAAAGGACTATAATCTACAGGAAAATTTTCTCGAAATTTAAACTCTAACTGTCTCTTTATTGTATTATCTATAAAACTTACAGGGAAGCGTTCTACATCTAATTTATAAAGAATAGCAGATGTTACTCTTTTAAATATTTCTATTTTCATATTAGCTGGAGAAACCGCTCTATTAACAAAATACTTCCAAATTATAAAATCAGTTCTATAAGTTGGTATAATTCTTGATTGAATGAAGCTTTCTAACTTTTCTACTATTTCATTTTCATTAAAATAATCATATAATTTACAAAATACCTTCCAATATAAATCATCTAAATTTTCATTACAATTTATACTAGAATAATAATCTATACTTAGAGGAATGAGAAATCTCATACAAAAAGCTATTTTATGTAAATCTTTACAATGTATTTCTTCTATATAAATTGCTTTACTTGTCTTTTTTATTTCTTTTTGTACTTCATGTTTATAACACCTTTCAACATATTCAGATGCTACTTCTTTTAATTCAGGAAAGAAGTGACTTGCTAATGTATCAGCAAATACTTCTTTATCTATTTCTTTTTCTAAATATTCTTTTTTCTTATTTACATATTTCATTAATAAACTTTTTGATTTTACTTTTATTGGTGAGTTAAAAGCACATTCTAAAGTCTTTTTTAATGATTCTTCTATATTTAAAAATCTAATTTTAGCTAAGTAAAAATCAGTTAAGAAAATCTGTTTGCCTTCTTTTTCTAAATAGAGTTCAATTGTTCCTTTGTTCTTTTGTGAGACTATCACTTCCATAAATCTTTCCCCTTTGAAAAGTTAAAAGTTGTTATTAAAATAATATGTATTTACAAATTTATTTTACTTTTTTCCTATTTTCTTTATAGATTTAATTCTCTTAGTTTTTTTGATTGAAGTAATTGTATTAATTCCTCCAATCTTTCCTATAGTTTTTATTTCTTTCATTTTACTTACTGTTTGTTCTACAGCTTTTTCTTTTTTCTTTTTCTTCTTTCTATCTAAAACAACTTTTTTCTTTTCTATATTATATTCTTTTAACTTTGAATTTAAATCAGGAATATTTGCTAAAATTAATTTTTCTTTAAATTCTTTTGCTTCTAAATTTATATTTTTCATTAAATACAAATTATTTTCCTTAATAAATTTACAAGCAAAATAAATAGTCTTTTCGAAACCAAATGTTTCTACAGGGTTTTTAACTTTTGGTTCTTCTGTTTGAAATATTTTATTTATCTTTTTATCTTTCACCCAACCAGGTATTTCATCTCTTTTATTTAAAACATAAGCATATGTAAAAGAAAATGAAGGTGAATTAGAAAAAACTTTTGTAGGTTGATTAGCTATCCCTATATAATTAGTTTCATCTTTAGGGTCTACTTCTATTATTACATCATACAACAAATCAGAAAAATCCAAACTTTCAGTTGGGATTTTTATATGAAATACTATTTTTTTATCATAACGAAAAATATTATAATTAAATTTTTTATGTTTAGCTATTAATTTTTCATAATTCTGATTTAGGGAAGCTATTATTAATTTTCTTGATGCTACATTTGCCGTTCCCGAACCAGCTGGATTGGTTAGTAGTGAATTAATGGATAAATGAAGCTCGGAATTTTTTTTACCTTCTAAATCTACTTTCTTTGTAAATGGCATTTTAATCACCTTTATATAATTTATCATAATAAAATGTTATACTAAAAAATAAAAAAAGAGGAAGATTTCTCCTCCTCTTTTTCCTGTGACTGTAGAATACCCTCTACTGGTTGCGTTTCATAAAAATGGGGAGAACCACGCAAACAACTAACGATAAGTAGTCACAATACATACCGTTAATTCCCCGATGGGCTACTAACTTTCAGTTCAGTGATCGCCCAAAATAATAAAACCACCAAACCTAAGATAAGAATAATACTTCAAAATATTAATACTCTTATCGATATTAATACCCCTAGCTAGATATAGTTTGTTATAGTATATTAGAATAATTTATTTGTTTCTAGCAAACAAATAGTTTATTCCTAACAATCCCATTACGTATGAAGTCTATTAAATGTAATGGGAAAAATTAGTGTAATTTATAAAAATAATATATGTTTATTTTTTTAATCAAAAAATGACATAGTCATATATTGATTCGTATTAACCAACAATTCAACTATAGAAAGACTACTATTAAGTATTTCAATTTCAGTTAAAGCTGGATTAATGATTGTAGTCTCAGAAAGTTTCTCGTAGCCTTGTTGAGTTATATCGAACTTTGTATCAAATTGATTGAAGTTTTCTATATTAATAATATATTCATTTTCTACTAAACTTTTCACCAGACCAAGAATACTCCAATTCTTTTGTTTAGTATCATCTACTTTATCAAACTTTTCATAGTAATTCATTAATACTTTTCCGAATGATTTCATAAATGAATTTGAAAAGCAATTTATAAAAGCAATGACTTCTTCTTTATTTCTAAATATTTTTAAATTAGTTATATCATTTACAAAATTATTATAATTCTTATTTATAATTACTGGTATTGTTAGATTCCCACCAGGTACTATTCCAGAAGAAAGTGCTGATTTAACAGCTAAAACAGCATCATCTAAAAGATAAAATTTATTATCCTTTTCAATTTCTGTTTTTCCACCTATTTTTATAACAACAACACCTTCAGATAAAAGTATCTTTCTTTTTTCCATAAATTTGAAATCAGCATTTCTATCATATTCATCTTCAATAGAACGAACTCTTTTAATTTCTTCATCTATTTCCAAAAGTCTTTTATTTTTATCCATTTCATCCATAGCACCTTCAAGAAAAGTTGTCATTCTCTCATTACATATAATTTCTTTACAAGTACCCATTCTATTAAGAATAGAAGTAAAATTAAAATTTTCTGTTAGAGTTAAATCTTCTCCATCTTTAAGTCTAAATATCTCAGCTTTAACATATACACCTAAATCTTCAAACCTATCTTTAGAATTTTTAGTATTTGTATTACTTGTTATAAGTATGATAGGGAGATTATTTTGTTTTCTATTAGTAATAAAAAACTCATTTTTAATAAAATTTTGAAATTTATTAGCTATAATTATAAGAGGTCTTGGTTTTTCTTGTTTATTCGGTCTATTAACACCATATAAATAATTAAGAAATTCACCAAAAAACATCATATGTTTATCAGTAATATCCCCTTCAAATAACATGATCATTGGGTTTGGATATTTAGCAACTATACCGTCTGGATTAGTTACAAAAGATTTATCTATATAAGTAGAAGGAATTTCATAACCTGATCTAAAGAAAACTTCATTTTGTTCACCTGTATTTCTTTCAGGATGAAGTGTAACATTTAAATTTTTATCATTGTCAAAAGCCTTACATATCATATTAGCTATCTCATCAGAACCATTAGCTGATACTCTTGCTATACTTCTAATAGTTTTTATAGGGTCTTCAGTCTTTTCTATAAGAGTAGTGTTTTGTTTAATTTGTAGAGTTAAATAAGCTTTCATAAAATCAAGTGCTTTATTTAATTTACAAGCAGGAATATTATATTCTTTTTTAAATGATTTAAGTGAATGATAAAGATTATTAGATATAAGAATTGAAGAAGTAGTTCCGTCGCCTACAAATCGCACCTGATTTTCTGCAATTTTTTTAATCATGTTTGTAATAACTCTTGGAATACTTTCCTTAAACATCATTCTTGAAAGAATAGTGTATCCATCTTTGCTTACTTGATGGTTAAGAGATGGGTCTTCAATTATAGTGTTTGATCCATATGGACCAAGTGAAGAGCTTACAGTGTTAGAAATTTTGTTCATAACAAAACTTACTAATTTTTCTACACTGTCACCCCATACTACATTTGAACTTGCTGTAAAATGATTCTTTTTAGCTGGAAGATTTCCATTCTTGAAACTTTTTGTTTCAATTTTCTTTTCTAAGTTTTCTGTCTGCTTTTCAGTCATAACATTTCTCCATGTTAATTTAAAATAAACTAAACGATCTATCAAAAATAACAAATTTGATATATAAATTTGTTTATCAATTTTAATTTTTAATTTAAAAATATATTATTAATTAAATTAATTAGTATAGTGTAAACGAATTTTTATAGGGGGAATTTATATATGAATGATTACTTACAAGGATTATTAAATGAAAGGGAAGACGGAAAAGATTATAAATGGTTAGAAGAATATAAAATAGGAAATAGTAAAATTAAACATAAAATAAAACATTTAGTATGCAACCATATATACGAAGTAACTCCAAGTAATTTTAAAAAAGGAAGAGGTTGTCCTAAGTGTGCTAAAAAAAATAAAATAAAAATAAACTATCTTCAAAATTTATTAAATAATGAAAGTAAAGATTATCAGTGGTTAGAAGATTATAAAGGTAAAAGCTATATTAAACATAAAATAAAACATTTAGTTTGTGGAAATATATATGAAGTAACACCTAATAGATTTCAACAAGGGTGTAGATGTCCTATTTGTTCACATAAATATAAAACAAATAGAGTTAATTCAGATTTTTATCTTAATAATATTTTATTTAGTAAAAAAAGTAATTATTTAAATAATATTTTAATTAAAACAAATGAAAATGAAGATTATCAGTGGTTAGAAGATTATAAAGGTAAAAGCTATATCAAACATAAAATAAAGCATTTAGTTTGTGGTCATATATATGAAGTACAACCTAATAACTTTCAACAAGGTTGTAGGTGTCCTATTTGTTCTAAGCAAAAAAATAAAATTATTAAAAAACAAAAAAAGATTATACTTGAAAATAAAAATGAAGAATATGAATGGCTTGATAAATATGAAAATGATTGTCATAAAAAAATTAGAATAAAACATTTAGTTTGTGGAAATATTTATAAAGTAAGCCCTACTTACTTTCAACGTGGTGATAGATGCCCTTTTTGTTCATTTAAACCCATTTCAAAACCTGAAAAGGAGATGGTAGATTATATTAAAAAAATATATAAAGGTGAAATTAAATTAAATGATAGATCTATTCTAAGCAATCAAGAATTAGATATTTATCTTCCTGATTTAAATTTAGCTTTTGAATATAATGGTCTTTATTGGCATTCCGAAAAATTTAGGGATAGAAACTATCATTATAATAAAATGGTTGAATGCAGTAATAAAGGTATAAATCTTATTCAGTTTTGGGAAAATGAATGGAAAAATAAAAAAGAAATAGTTAAATCTAAAATTAGATATTTACTTAATAAAATTCAAAAAGATAAAATAATAAATGCAAGAGAATGTTATATTAAAGAAATATCTAAAGAAAAAACTAATAATTTTTTAAAAAAGAACTGCATTCAAAGAAAAAAATCTAAATATATTTGTTGTTATGGAATGTTTTATAAAAGAAAATTAGTTCAGGTTATTACTTTTAATAAAAATTTAAAAAATGAAATAATTTTATCAAGATATACTACTAAACGATTTCATAATGTAATAGGTGGTTTTAGTAGAATGCTTAATTATGCTATTAATGAGAATAATTGGAAGGAAATATATTCGTATGCTGATCTTCGTTTATCTGATGGTAATTTATATGAATCAAATGGATGGAAGAAAATTAAATACGTTTCACCTGATTATTTTTTTACAACTGGTAAGAAGATTAAAAGTAAATTTTTATTTAATAAAGAGAATAATACTTCTAAATATTACAAAATATGGGACTGTGGAAAGATTAAATATAAATATGAAATAAAAGAAGGTTAAGGAATAAAACTTCCTTAACCTTCTTTCTATAATAGTTGGATGAGGTATTTGGACTCGAACCAAAGACATTCGGAACCAAAATCCGATGTTCTACCAACTGAACTATACCTCATTACATACTTTTCATTTTTGCTCGTTTTTCTTCTTCTTGTTTTTTTTCTATCTCTTCATTAATAATCTCTAATAAAGAAATATCTATTTTTTCGTAGATATCAAAGAAGTCTAAGTTCAAATTAAAAGAAGAGAAAGTGTCAGCATACCCGAATATTCGTCTTATCAAATTTCCTCTGGATTTTCTGATGCGATCCTTTCTTTCTATATAACCGATATCTAAATTAATTTCCTCATGAATATATTTCTCGAAACAATATTTTTTCTATAGACACCTCTACACTTATATTTCCATTACATTCTGGACAAACAACATTCGGGGTCTCAAACTTTATTTCAAGATCTTCAACATCCTCATTAATTTTCTTATTAAATTCTCTCTTTAAATGAGGAGGGAATTTAAATGCAAACCAATCAAAAATTTCTTGTATATTTTCTATTTCTATATACTTTAATTCTTTATTTTTAAACTGTGGTAAATATATTTTAGTAATATATACTGTAGAAGCTATGGTTGTTTGATATTTAACAAAATCTTCTTTAGGAACTATTTTAAGTACATCTAAGTATCTTTTTATAGAAGGCACTTTAACTTCTAACATAATTGGTGGTTCACTATCTAATTTAATGAATTTAGCATTAAATACTGAAGAACTCTTAACAGCTTTAATTTGTTCTTCCTTAGAACTATATGTAATTTCTGTAAATATATCTAATATTTTTTTATTAAGTTTTCCAACTAAATCAGATGGATAAAATTGAATATCTGTAAATCTATGACCACATACTTGTTTTTCATTGCTATCAATTAATTTTTCTTCTAAAAGATTTTCAATTATTTCTTTATCAATCTCTTCTTTAGTTTTTTCAACTTTAACTTCTTCTACTTTATTTTCATCTTTAGTTTCATTATCTTTGTTTAAACCAAGAATATCTTTATTTTGAACTGACTTGTAATTGTTACATCTTAAATTAAATTTTCTCTTCCCTGGATAAGTTGCTGAGAAGATACCGTAAAGAAGGACTTCCATATCAGTGTTAGCTGTTATTTGCGCCCAAGTGTCAAAATTAATTTTACCATTTTTATCATCTAAAGAAGTAGATTCTATTTTATTATAAATCATTCTATAGAGAGCTTCTTTTTCATCATGAAGAGAAGCATGTTCAGAATGAATTAAAGCATCTATGTCTATTAAACTTAAACTATTTATTTTTACCATATATTTTGATACTGGTAGTACTACTGGAACATAGACTTTTTTACCTTTTGTTGCAGTGTTAGCTGTTTGAATAACTTGATTAATATCTATTACTTCATTTTTATCTAATTTAATCAAATTATTTTTAATAAAACTTATATCTATAGTTGTTTCTTTTTTTATTTCATCTTTCACTTCTTCTTTCGTTACAGACATATTCACTTCAGTAGGTAAAGAATCTTTAATATTCTCTTCTGGTAGAACTTCTTGTTTCTTTTCTTTAACTGGTGCTTCTCGCTTATTAACATTTAAGCTGACACTTGTTTTTTTTTCTGGTTTTGGTTCTTTTTTTGTTGTTTCGTTCATGAATTTCCTCCTAATTTAAATAAACATCTAACTGAATATTATTATCGTTTCCTTCTACTAAACTTAAAGTAACTACTTTTGTTGTTTTATCTGTTGAATACAAATATTTGTATTGGATGTTAAGCTTTAACTGAAAGACACTAGCTCTTATTTCTTTTCTTTCATAACCGATATCTTCAACCTCAATTGATGTCAATATTTCATTTATTTTACTTTTAATTTGATTGACAGAAAAATCATTAAATCTTTTATTTATAAATTTTTCAACCCCTACAAACCCAAATAAATTTGTATAAGCATTTCCATCAAAATTATAAAGTACATTTAAAATTTGAAGTACAGTGTCTATTTCCTTACTAGTTGTACCTGATGTATTTGTATTATAGGAAAAATCAGGTGTTATACCTACTTTGTTATCTACCATTATCAACTCCTTATGTAAAAATTATTCTTATATATGTGTTTTTACAATTTAAAAAGAAAAAAATAATAATTCAAACAATCAATTATAATATAACTAATTAAAAGGAGATATAATTATGTTAAAAGCAGGTAATTGTCCTATATGTGATGCAAAGTTTAAAAATAATTTAGCTTTATATGAACATATGGAAACTGATCATCCTAATGATTTAAATGGGTTGGGAGCCGATCAGTATCTATTTAATTTAAAGTATAATATAACTGGTAGAACTTGTTTAGTTTGTAATAAATCAACAGCTTGGAATACTAAAGCTGGTCGTTATGATAGACTTTGTGGAAGCAAGAAATGTAGTGATAAATATAGGGAAAATTTTAAAAAGAATATGATGAAGGTTCATGGCTCATACAATTTATTGAATGATCCCGATCAACAAAAGAAGATGCTTGAAAATAGAAAAATTTCAGGTGTTTATACGTGGTCAAACGGAGTTGATAAATTTAAGTATACAGGGTCTTATGAATTGGATTTCTTAAAATTTCTTGATTTATTTTTAGGTTATCCACCTTCTGATATTATAGCCCCTTCTTCTTTAATTATTAGATATGAATATGACAATACTGAACATTTTTATATTCCAGATTTTGAATTAGTCACTTTAAATATAGTAATAGAAGTTAAATCTACAGAAAACAAACATTATCGTTTAAGAGATATAGAACAAGAAAAAGCTAAAGATGAAGCCATTACTAAATTCTTAAAAGAAGAAGATAAAGGAAGACAATATTTTAAAGTATTAGATAAAAAATATAAAGAATTTTTTGAACTTATTCTAATACTACGAGATAGTGAACTAAATGATGATGAAAAAACTGAATTATTATTGAATAAAGAAACAAAAATGAAAAGAGAAGATTTTGATATATTTAATTCTAGAGATTTTACAGAAGAAGAACAAGAGATATTTGAAAAATCAATCATATTAGAAGACTCTACTCGTTTCAGGTATTTTAATCAGTCGGATATAGATAAATTAAACAAAGAAATGCAAGAAGGAATTAGATATGGATATAATGTTGAAACTGATACACATTTATTTATTTTAAAAGAAGGAATTCGTTGTACTAAAGAGCGTGGATCAACAGTTAAAGTATTTCAGAATCAAAATGGATGGAGTATTTATGAAAAAGGTAATGATATATCAGATTTAATAAAAAATATAGAAGAAAAAGAATTAAATGAATCTTCTTCTTATAAAAATTTAGCCGATAAAAAATTTTATTTTATTTCTGAAAAAGAATTATCTTCTAACAGACTAGAACCTAGAGTCCCTAAAAATTATTTTACTGAGAAGGGATATGAAGATAACAATACTAAAAGAGTCTGCTTAGCACCATCAGTGGACAATGCACTCATGGGTCTTTCAAAAAATATCAAAGGTAAAATTTTTTATGTATATTCTACCTCTCGTTTAAAACCAATTTACCCTAGTTTAAAACAAGTACCTGATGTGAATATTACAAAAGAAGTTTGGAGTTTAAAACCAGTTGAATTAGAATATGAGGGTAAAATACAAGTAATAAATGATAAAGGTACAAAAAGTAAAAAATTTAAATATGGAAACAACCAGGAAGCTGAATTATTTGAATGGGAATGGGAATGGTTGGAGGAAACTATAAAAAATGAATCTTCTTCTTTAGCTTCTTTTGCTTCTATTTTTTTCCTACCTATTTCTACAAGACCTAATGGATATCTTAAACTAAATCCAGAATTAAAACAATACTGGCATACAGGAATAATTTATAAAGGTAAAGTTTATGAATGTTTTAATAATAATCAATATGCAATCACTGATTTAAGTAAAAGAAAAAAAGAATTAGAAGAACAAGAAGCAATTTATATAACTAAAGAAATAGACTTAAATAAACTTAAATCCGAAATTAAAAGTGGAACTAGTTGTGGTACTTATGTTGCAAGATGTTTAGGTATTGATGATTCTAAAGGTTATGAAAAGACCATGTATCCTTTAGACGTTTATAATAAAATAATATAAAAGAAAGGAGCTAAGGGATTAAATTCCCTTAGCTCTTTTTAATTAAATTTATAAACAGATATTATTTTTTTGTTAAAATAAAAAACTATTAAATTAATCAAAAAAAAAGGAGATTATATATGAAAATAATAAAGAAGTGTGGAAATTGTAGTAACTTTCCTCAAACAATTAGAAACAAAAATTATGGCGTTTGTGAAATGGATATGAGAACTTGTGCAGATCATCCTCCTTGTAAATATTGGAAGGGTAAAAAATATAATAGAACAAAGAAAAAAAGAATGAATAAAAAATTAATTGAAGAAGAATTGAATTTAGAACCTTTTGATACAATGAAAGCTAGTGAAGATTCTTTAAAAAAAGATTGGAATAAACCAGAAGAAGATGAAGCTTGGAAAGACCTTTAAAGGAGAAATTAATGTCATTCGGAAACACTGATAGAACACTTTTAGAAAAAATACTAATCACTAAATTAGTATCTTATAAATTATTAGAAGAGATATTTGTACCTTATATGAACAAAAAATCAAATGATATAAATATTTTTGTTGATTTACATTCTTTATATAATAATCTTTACAATCCTAGCATTTACGGATTATTTGAAGACTTGAGAGAAAATAAACAGTTTCATTTAACTATTTATTTATTAAAATTAGTAGCTCACTATAGATATTACTTTTGGAATAGAGAACAGAAATTTACAAATTTCTTCTTTTATTATGCTAGTGAGAAAAGTTCTTATCATTTAGAACTAGAACCAAATTGGAAGAAAGATTGGTATGAAAGAAGGTTCGGAGGAAAGGAAGTAGAAAAAAGAAAAAAAGAAGATAAAATAAGAGATTATATAGCTAAACTATTTATGGATAACTTTGTTAAATTCAAAACTATTTCTAATTATCTTCCGTATACTAATGTAATTGATACTAAAGATATTGACTCTATTGTAGTTCCTTTAATTATAATTAAAGGATTAGAATTAGAAAAGAAAACTAATATAATTATGACAAATGATCAAACCCAATCAGTATTAGTAAGCCAATTTCCTAAAACTTATTTATTTCAAAATAGGTCAGCTAATACAGCTATTATAGATAAAGATAATTTAATTTTTCCTTATTATAAGAATATAACAAAAATTCCAAAAATATTTTTTGAAGAAGAAGAATTAAACACTTTAATTTTTGAGAAATTTATAAGAATATGGAATTTAATAAGTACAAATACAAGTTATGATATAAAGCCGATTAAAGAAATGAATATAAGAAAATTTTTAAGTATGTTAAAGACTAATATTAAAAAAGATCATTTAAGTTTAGATAGTAAAGTTTCTCCAAGTGAAGTATTAAATAAATTAGTAGAATTAGGAGAAATTAAAGATAACGTTAAGGATGAAATGATAAAAATGGCTAAATTAGTTGATCCTGTTACAATAAGGTATAATTTAATTAAAGCTAAACATGATATAATTTTAAATCAAATATTACATAATAATGAAGGTTCAAAACAAGCGCTAATATCATTAAATAATAATTTAATAGATAAAGTTAGTATACATAAACTATTTATTTAGAAAAAGAAAAGAAGTTAAGGAAATTAATCCTTAACTTCTTTTTTTATTATTTAGATAGTGTCAAATACACTTGATTCACTCTTTTCACCCATTCCTACATAAACAGCCGAACGGAAAGCTTTAAAAATCATAGAAGAACTTTTAAGTACAAACTTAGCCTGTTTCTTAAAAAGATTCATATTAACAGTAGTCCATTCTTTTGTCAATTTTTCCATTTCTTTAGCTGCATCACCTTCACCCTTCTGGCCGTCAATAAGAACCTTAGCAGCTTTTTCAATTTCTTTGATATTATTATTTAAATCCTTTCTAATCCCTTCAATTCTTCTAAATTCAGAAATCATAGCACTTGCTTCAGGAAGATCTTTAATTGCAACTTCTTTAGTTTCAAAATCATATTTGGTATTCTGAATAGCTGATTTCATATCTTCAATACTCTTTTTGATAGCAGCATCACTATTAGGAAGATCCATTTTAGGAACTTCGAGTTTAAGATTTTTAGTTTCAATCCATACAACTTTCTTTTCAGTATTAGATGTTTTACCTTTCTTATAATTTTCCTGATTTTTCCTATCATTCATATAAGTTTCAGCTTTTGAAAAGAAAGATTTAAAATAATTCCAAATTTTAGCTACAAATTTCTTAAATGCTTCCAATGCCTTTTTTGCCCAATCTTTTACTTTTCCAGCATACTCTTTTACACCTTCAAGATAAAGGTCGTTGTTTTCTGTGATGATAGATTTATGCTCAAGCATAATCATCTTTGCTTTAAGTTCACTCATCTCAAGTTCATTTTCAAGGAAAAGAACTTCAAATTCATTAATAGATTCTACACCTTCAATCATAAGATCGTCTAAAGACATATTTTCGTATGTCTCTTCATTAAGACCTTCAATTGTGAAATCAAAACTTTCTGTTTTAGTTTGATCAATACCTTTTAAAAACATAATGTTACCTCTTCAATTTAAATTGATAATATAAATTAGCCATAAAAAAATTCAATTTTTATTAATTATATAGTTAAGAAATTTAGCTAAAAGAAATTTATATTTAAATTCCTCAAAACTTATTTATTAATAAATTAGTTAAATTTAAAATGGAGTGAATTATGGAAAAGTTACGGATACCAGAGTCAGAATTTTTTAAAAAAAATTATTTAAAAGTTAACGAAGTCTTTGAAAATAAAAGAATTACGGATAAACCTCTTGTAAATTTTAAAAAAATTTACAGCAATTATATTGAAGATATACTAGAGGAAAATAAAAATTCATTAGAACCAATTCCTTTAGAACAATTATTCGACCAAAGATTTTATAGATATTCACTTGAACTATCTTATACATTAAATAATGGTGATAGAAAAGATATGACACAATATTTAACAAGTGTTGGAATAATATCTGATTATTTGGGAGGAAAAGCTTCTTACTTTTCAATTAAAGCAGCTATTCCAAATTTTGAATGTAGTAGAATATTAAAACAATATAATGAAAACAAAAATTCAGTTGTTTTTTACATGAATATACTTCCTATTTACACTAAAAATGAAAATAATCATTCTGTACTTTATTCTTCTGGAAGTAGTTTAATTCCTAATTTTAAATGGAATGATCCTTTTAGTGGTTTAAAATTGAAATTGATAGACCCTTCTTTTAATATCATGAGTTCAAGAAACTCTTTATTAGAAATAGATGGTTTGCCAGAATCTGATCAAAGAAATTATCCAGATACTAAATTTGAAGTAGAGTTATTTCCTGATGTGTCTAGAACTATTTTAAGAACTAGTGTTTCTGGTTCTTACAATAATAAAACAATTTTAGAGTGTTTAAAGGATTTGGGTACAAAAGTTAATGAAGCTAATTCTTTAAACCCTTTAGAACCTATAAAATTTGAATTTAGAACTCCTGATAATGAACAAAATATAATTAATTTTGTATCTACTTTTGAATTCCTTCACGATTTTTATAATAGATTAGAGTCTGAAGTGGGTGTTTTTTATTTTGGAGGAAAACTCTTTTCAGAAGGTCGTTATCTATCTTTATTTGATAATCAAAGAGAAATAACTGATTTTGAAAAAGAAGAAAATCCTTCAGATATTTATATAGAAATACTAAAAGATAATAATGATTTAGATGTAATCAGTCCAGATTCTTGTTATATTCATAATAACCCTGTTACTAAAATAAAAGATATATATTTAACTATAAATGAATCATCTGTAAGTATAAAAGATAATTATTTTGAAACTAAAGAGAAAGGAGAAAGAATTTCAATAGTTAGTGACAAAGAACAATTGACAGATCTTTTACTTCCAAGAAATTTATGTACAGATATAAGTGAATTAGATAATAGTGATTTTTTAGTTAAAATAAAAACATTAAGAAAGAAAGAACTTCAAACAGGATTATTTTTTGAAACAAAAATTATTTCAGAATATAATGATTCTATTATGAATGTAAATTTAACATTAGAAGGAGTTGATATGGATATATTGACTCCTGTAAAACATTTGTATTTACACTTTTATAATCCTAATTATTATAAGTATAACGGCAAATATAAAATAGTAAACAAATTAAGTAATTTATCTATTAATAGAGGTGGAGAATTATTTAAAATAAAGAATGATTTAACTTTAATTAGAGTAGTAGATGAAATGACTTACAATGATAAAGATTTAAAAACAAACGATGTTAGTTATAAAGAAGTTCCAGGAAAAGAAGGAGTTATAGGAAAAGTAATGCAAGTGTTTGGTTTAGAAAAACCTATAACAAATGAAGTATCTTTTGACGTAAATGTAGACGAAAATTTAGAAAGTAACTTTTCAGGATTAAGAAATTATACAAAAGAACAATTAGACAATATATTTATTTTTGAAATATTAAAAGTATTATTAAAAAATGAAGGCGGTTATGTACCAAGTGATGTAGGAAGCCAAACTTATAGGGGGATTAGACAATTTAATTGGCCTGATTGGGAAGGTTGGGATACTATCATGAAATTAATAAAGAATCATAATCCTAATTGGTTGAGAGAAGCAAAAAATCAAAAACCAGATCTATATGTTATGGATAAAAATTTAGGAGCTTATGGTTGTATAGAACAAGAGATATCTAATAAATTTATTAGAGAGCCTTACTTTCAAGGATTAACTAAAGCTGAAATAAAATGGTTAATACAAAAAAGAAATCCTTGGAAAAGAGGTCAATATATTACCGAAATTGATTCTGATATTATCTATGAAGGTATGCCTCGTTTAGTTTATGAATTTTATAACAAATACTTTAGAAAAGCAAATAAGTTAGATGATATAATAAACATGTCACCTGGATTAGCTTTAAATTTTTTTGATTTTGCTATTAATGCTGGAAGTCCGAGAGCTAAACAAATACTGAAATCTTCGTTAGATATATCAGGTACAAGTGATATGGAAATCATATTAAATTCTTTAAAATCATCTCTCGAAAAGAAAAAAAATATTAATAATATTTTTACTAATAGAAGAAAAGAATTTTACAATAAATTAGGAAGTAGATCTAATAATAGAGTACATCTTCCAGGTTGGTTGAAGAGAACTGCTCATATTTATGATTTGTCTAACCAATTAGAAGTAAAAGTATAAAAAGAAGAAGATGAAGGAATTAATTCCTTCATCTTCTTCAATTTTATGGATTAAAAAAATAAATCCCATTATAATTTACATTAAATTCGTCGACGTGCAACCAAGTTACATTATTTTCTATTCTTCTTATATGTTTCAAAGAAGGAATAAATTCATTTTTTTTAATATATCGTCTAGCTTCTTCAGCTGTTATATTGGCAAAAGAAATGTCAAAAGCTCTTCCAAATAGATGAGGAGAGAAAGAAGTACCGTTTATAATTTGAGTTCTTAAACCTCTTTGAGTAAAAGGATTTTTCTTTTCCCATAACCAATTATTTATTATAGCTGGACCAAAGATTTTTCTTAGTTCATCTAAAGTTTGAAGTAAACCAGGAGAGAAAAACATTAAACTATTTTCTTTGAATTTACTAAACACTTCAGGTGGTACTAATTCTTCTACTTTAAATTTTTCAGGTTTATAAAACATTATATTTCTCCTTAAATTAAAGATTCTATAGGAGTCTTCTTTTCATCTATTTTTATAGTTTTATTTTCTTTTTCTATTTGTTTTTCTACTTGTTTCATTTCAGGAAATACTTTTTCTTCTATCTTTCTAGCTAACTTATTTAAAGTATTTGCATACTCCTCTTGTTTTTTTATTACATCTTTTCTTGCGTTTTGATTTTTTAATGAGTGTACATTCATTTCTACATAGTTCTTTAAATAATCTAAATAATCTACTAAGTAGTCTGACATCTTATAAAATAAATAAATAGTATATCTCATTAAAAATAAAACAGAAAGTAAAACAAAAAGAAATGCTACACTTGAACCAATAATAGTCATTATTCCTTCACTTAAATTATGATTTCCACTAAACTCAAAACCTTCTTCTTTAACAGAATCTTGAGTAATTTTATCTAAGAAAAGTTTAATATCGCCTTTATCTACTAATTGATTAAACTTCTTTAACTGCTTTATATAAACTAAAACATCTTTAACTTTTCCTTTATTTACTTCTCTTATTTGAAGTAAATAAGAACTATTTGGTTGTCTAATGAAATCAATAGAAATAGACAAAATAGTTGAAGTCACTGTTAAAAGATAAAGTACCATAGACGAATAAAACATTTGTCCTATCTCTGATTCTCTTGTATAAACTTTTTCAAATTCTTTCTTCAATGTTTCTAAATTTTCTAAACATAAGGAACATTGATTTATTCCTTCTATGTAATCTTTTAAAAAAGAACTTGTTTCATTTTTAAATATATCTTCAGTAAAAGCTATTGATTCTTTTATATATTTATATCCACTAAACTTTGTAATATTTCCCTTAGATGCATGTATTTCATCTAAATTTAATTCATTATACTTATTTTTAATATGTTCAAATAAACTATCTACTAATTTAGTAGAAACTTCTTTATTTTCTCTTAATATTTCTAATGGTCTAACTTTTTTTGTTTGTAACATAATTAACCTCTTCTATTCATATAATCAATAACACTCTTAACAGAATTTTGGCTTTTTGAATTTTCATCTGAGAGATAATCTAAACTATAAGAACTAAATAATTTTTCTTCATCATCCCACACATGAATAGTTTCAGTCGTTTCAGATAAAATTATAAATCCAAATAAATTTAAAGAATCTACTAATCTATTAATAGTATTTACATCAAAAAGATCTATACTATAAACATCCTTTAAATCATTATATTCAGCTTCATTAATTAATAAAGTAGTAGTAGGAAGTATAGGTGATTTACTTAAAAGTTGTCTTATATTACTTCTCTGTTTTAAAGTTTTTAATGAAAACCATAAACCAGGAATTTTTGAAATTTTATCATTCATTACTTCTTTCTTAGACTCTTCAATTCTAAAAACTAAATCTTTCCAGAATTGTTTTTCACCTGAAAGGACTCTTAATAATTTAAAAAACAAATTAGAATTTTTTATAGAAGAAGCTATATTTTCAACTATTTCTTTACTTGTAACTATTCTAGGATATACTTTAATGCCTATTACAAAGTTCTGGCTGTCGTGAAGTGTATCAGCTGCTCTATACACAATCTTAATATCTAAAGTAGTAGGTGGCATATTCATAGCTTTTTTATAACTATTTTCATTAAAAGTACTTGTAACTTTATCTTGTTTAGCTCTGTCTAAACCAAATCTTTGTTTATCTAATTCAAATCTTTCTAACTCTCTTTTTTCCATTTCTTTTATTTGATTTATTCTTTGTTCTAAAGCTTTTACTTCTAAAGAAGTTTTAGCATCTTGTATGCTTTCTCTTGAAGATTTAATATATTTTTCTATATCTTCTTTCATATTTTCATACAATTTTTTACTATCAAATTTAGGATTTTGTTGCTTACTCAACTCAACCGCAACTAACCATTTATTATGATTTTCAGAATCTACTGAAAATTTATCTAAAAATTGTGATACTAATTCTTTTCTATCTTGAGGAGAAACATCTTTTAAAGTTGTATAGCTAGCTTCCAATTCTTTAAATTTATTTGTTAATATTTTTACATCTTTATCATCTATCCAATTTGGATCTTTAGGATTATTAGAAGGTTTTTGTAAGATTTTTTCAATTTCGTCTAAAACAACTACGAATCTTTCAGCTGAAGAAGCTTTTTCAAGTAAAAACTCAGCACTAACTTGAGATAAAGGAATATCTATATAATAACTATCTTCAGTTTTAACTAAATTATCTAAAATATACTTCCAATCTACACCAAAATTATTCTTGAAAAAATCGTTAGCTTCACCAAATACGGGATTAAACATATTTTTGTTTCCACCAGCACCAGCTACATAAGCACCAGTAGTCATGCCTAATCTTTCTAAAAGATCTAATTTTGTTTCATTTTTATCAAGTGAAATAATATCATCTAAAGATATTACCATTCTAACATATACAGAATACTCTCTTTCTAATGATTTCATAATTGTTTCTATAGCTGTTGGAGAATTACCATTAGAAGCAATTAAAGGAAACATAGCCATAGATTTTTTAGCTGCTTTTCTAACATTTACTTGCTTTTTAAAAACATCTAAAGTTAGTTCTCCACTAGTTACTTTAGACTTTAACACAGAAATTAAACTACCAAGTTCATCTAAGAAATTCATTTTATTTTCTCCTTAATTAAGATTATTAAATTAATTTAATAAGATGTTTATTTAGTAATAAAAAAAAAGAGGGTAATAAATTACCCTCTAAATGGAGGCTTAGCCATAAGGTTTTTTTTCCTCATTATTTAAATTGATAGTAATATTCTCTATCTTTTTAGCCTTTGGGAGAAAGTCTAAATAAAAGATGCTATCAGTTAAATATTCTACATATTCTGATATTGATTTATTCCGTAAAACAATCAATTCTTTAGTAGAGAGGAAACGAAAGTCGGGTTTGTTTTTTTCCATTTTTTTCTCTATTTAAGAGTTTTTTAAACCCTTCCACCTTACGTGGCGGAAGTGAGTTTCTACCTCTCTTCCTCCGAACTTCTTAAAGTCCTTCACAACGATTTGGCTAGCCATTTTTATAATATAATTTTATAAACTAATTTTAATTTTTAATTAATAATCAAAAACAGTTTAATAAATTAAAATTTTAAAAGGAGATAAATAACTAATTCGGTTTTTTAATTTCCTAAAACTTAATACTAATATTAAATTAAAAATTTTAATTTTAAAAGGTCTTAGATGAAAATATTATAAAGGAGATTTATTTGTTATGAATTATGTAATTAAGACTAAAATAAGAAGTCCTAATAAACAATTACTAAATACTCTAGAGCTTAATACAAATATAGCAAGATTTACTTATAATTGGCTGTTGGGAGCTAGCTTAAAATCAAAATGTAGTCCTAAAGAAACAAGGGATGTTTTTAGACAATTATTAAAAGAAAATAAATTGTTTAGTACTAAAAATGGTGAAATATATGATGAAGATTTTCAAGAATTGATACGTTCTACTCCTTCTCAAATTACAGACATGGAAAGTGACAAACTTATACAAGCTTTCAAAACAATTAAAAAAACTAAAGTACCTAAATTTAAACACAAACATAAAAGTAAACAAAGTTTTACTTTAAATAAAAAGAATGATACTAATTTCAAATTAGATGAAGAAGGTACTTTAAAGATTGTTAAAATAGGCATAGTCAAATTAAATTTAGGTGATCTAAAAGTAAATCTATTAAATTATGATATTAAACAAATAACCTTCACTAAATCATCATATGGATGGTATATTTCTATTTTAATAGATTTAGAAGACGATTATTTTCTTAAAAAGAAAAAGAAAAAGAAAATAGGTATAGATTGGGGAGTGAAAGCATTTGCTTCTGACTCTAATGGAAAACAATTTAAATTTAAAGAATTTGAAAGTTATAAGAATTATATAAAATTATATAAAGAATTAAAAAGGTTACAATCTATATTAAGTAAAAAGAAACACAAGAACAAAGAATGGAAGAATAGTAAGAAATACAAAAAATTAAAAGAAAAGGTATCTTATTTGCATGAAAAATTAACAAATAAGAGAAAAGACTTTTTACATTATGTATCAAAGTATTACATAAATAAGTATGGAACTATTGTCATTGAAGATCTTAAGCCTCGTAACATGCTTAAAAACCACAAGCTTGCTAGAGTTATAAGTGAAGGAATGTTCTATACATGGAAAGTAATGCTACAATACAAGTCAAAGTTTTATGGAAGAGAATTAATTATTATTAACCCGACTAATACTAGTCAAACGTGTAATGTATGTGGAACAAAATTATCTAAAAAACTTAAGTTAAACCAAAGAATATTTAAATGCAGTAAATGTAATCATGAAGAAGATAGAGATATCAATGCCGCTAAAAATATTCTTAAGTTAGCTTGTTAATAAAGATGATTTAAAACAGATTAATACCCTTCAAGGTATTATCGGAGTGTTCCACCGATTACAGGACTTCGAATTAAGTAAGACCTTTATGGCATTAATGAAGACGAGTCTTAGTTTGTCTAGTATAGTCTAAACAAACAGGAGCAAAAAAGAAATGAGTTTTGATTTTACCAATAATCTATCTTTCTTTGAAGAGATAGCAATTTTAAATAATTTATCTTTAACCGAATTAAAAGAATCTTTAGGCTACGCTGTTGATTTAGAAAATAAAATTTATAAAGGTTCTCAATTTAATAAAACACAATCAAATTTTAGTCATGAAGTAGCACCTTTTTCTTTTATTTATTTTGTACCACCTGATTGTCAAAACATTGATTTAGAATATTTTACTGTAAATGTGCCAACTCTTTCTACAATTAATCCGCATATAAGAAGAATGTTATTACAGACAAGATATAAATGGGATAGAGTTAAAAGTGTAACTAATGATGCTAATTATTATGAATTCTTAGCTTACACCTTTTCAGATGGTAACAGTGAGTATGAAAACCAATATAGTATGCCTTTAGCAACTAATTTGTGTGAATTAAATATTACACCTACTACATTAGAAACAAATGTAGTAGAATTTGGTGAAAATAGATTTGGATATAGACAAACTATAGCTGGTTTAACCACAGGCATGATAGGAAATGATTTATCTTTATCATTCTTTGATGTTTGGCATCCAAAATTAGGACACGCTGTTACTTATAATCTTTTTAAAGCGTGGAAAGAATATATAAGTGCTGTAAGACAGGGGATTATTCCACCAGGTATAGAGTATGGATTTAATACAAAGGAAATTATTAATAAATTAAAAGAAAAAAATAAAATTGATCAAATAAAAATTAATGATATAAAAGCAGACAAAAATAAGTTTGAAGATTATGGGTTATTCACTAGTGATTTAACTATAAATAATAAAAAAAGAAGTAGATCTATTAATTATATGGGTTCTCTTTATTCTATGAAATTAGCTGAAGATGGTAAATCTATAGTACATTGGGCTAAATGGACTGGTATTTTTCCTAAATCAGTAGATAATAGTGAATATGCAGGACAAAATAAAGATGTAAAAAAAATAACTGTTAATTTTCAGACACAATTATATGAAGAGATGGATGTAAATTTATTGTTTGAATTTAATAATTTAAATTTAATGGAAGCGACTAATAGAAATTATACTGATTTTAGAAAAGAATCTGGTTTTGATAATAATACCAATGATATTAATGGAAATAAACCATATGAAACATTTAGTGATGCAACTAATATAAAATCATTAGTGGTCGTAGATGAAAATTTTAGTAGAGAAATAAATAAACCTAAAGTTAATTGGAATTTTTATGTACTTTCAGGTAGCGATATGAACGGTTTAAAAATAACTTTTATGACTGATAAATTTCATAAAAAAAGCTTAGTAGTTACTACTAAAGAAGGTAAAAGGTACTATGTACTTACACCAGATATTTTTTATTCAGTAAAAGGTTTAAATCCTTTAGAAGATAGTGGTATTGTTATTAAAATAATACCAGAAACTAATAATGATTCAGATCATAGAATATTCAAACAAGAATTAAATAGAGATAAAATAGTGGAAACAGAAAAAGCTACAAAAAAAGAAGTAAATGAATTAAATAAGACAGATGAAGAAAAAATAAAAAAGACAGGAGAATAGTAATATGGCAACTAACAAAAACGAATTAGATTTTTCTAAACCAATTAGAGTAGGAGGAAGTAATTATGATTTTCTTCTTTCTATTCTTGAAATAAGTAAAAAATATTTTAAAGCACCAAATGGTGAAGATTTACCTTTAGATACTCTGAGGACTGGTTATTTTGGTTGGACTGCGGAGTCTTTAGCAACTATAGCGTATAATTCTGTCTTAAGTAAAGGTTTACTTCAGGATGAAAAATATCTATCAACAGCTTCTACAGCTAGATATTTATATAGATTTGCTAAAGATTTAGGATTTGATAATTTAGTCGCAAGACCTGGTTCTATGAATATTGTTATATCCATGTCTTTAGATGAATTAATAAATTATAAAAATGAGACAGGTGAAAATTTTATTATTACAACTAAAGATAAATTTTTCGTAGGAAAAGATGAATATCATTTGAGATATCCTATTAGAGTTTCAGTTAATCCTAATTATAATAATCTTTCTGAAGGTATTTATACTGCAACTTATTTATTAGAAGAAGAGGCTTTTTCAGAAGAATATTTAAATACACCTTCTCCGTTTCTTTCAACTTATATTTCTATTCCAGATAGAAGAATAATTTTTGAAGCTGAAGTATTTCAAATAGTAAAAATAACTAAAAATTTTATTTATAAATCTCAAGATATTACTTCTATAAATTATTTTTTATCTGAATATACCGATCAACTTTGTTTTTTTAATGTTCTTTATAAAGAAATAGATATAGCTGAAGTGGAAAAACTTAATGTTATATATGGTGAAGCAAGTAATGAA
>Ga0265293_10004221_pt1 | contig 25575 bp, 24 predicted proteins | sample Munlanlewell138R_FD_192505 | JGI IMG/M metagenome (GOLD analysis project Ga0265293, IMG submission 192505) | Leachate microbial communities from a municipal landfill in Southern Ontario, Canada - Leachate well 138R | ecosystem: Engineered > Solid waste > Landfill > Unclassified | place: Canada...
GTTTAAACCTTAATGCTCAAATTGTTTGTTTGTCTCCAAGTCAATGGGTAAACTGTTTTTTGGAAATGCTGGAAGTTGTCCCTGAAAAATTTCATCCTTCGTAGTTCAAAGTCGGGTGGTTGTCAAGGTGATTTTTTTTGGTTTGGTGTCGTCTTTTAAGCTGCCGCATAACGTTTTGGCGCTTGCCGCAGTGGGGGATTTCGGAGCACTTCACTGTCAACCAAGCACAAATGTTGATAGAAGCACAGCACTTTATTTAACCACGTCAGCCCCCATTGCGGCAAACAGCTGTTAGGTGCTGGCTTTTTTGTCATTTAATTTAAAGGAGGTAAGTTTTTGTCACACCTTTGTGCATTAGAATGAGCTAATACTTTACCAACTGAGGTTAATTGTATTCCTGCATTGATGTTGTCCCACCATTCTCTTAGTTTACTTAAATTCGGTTGTTTGTTCCACTCTTCCATAAATTTATTGACATTCTGTTGTCTTATACCTGCATCCTTCTTATATAAGTCATATATTGATTTCACAATATTTTTTTGTGCATCAGTCAAGGGAACTTTTATTATTGACAACTGACCATTATTCACTATTTGATGGTGCAGTGCTAAAGTGTCAATATGGTCTTTATTGGGTAGGACTACTCTAACATAATCACTATTCAATTCGTGGTCAATTAAAATGTTCTGTGGAAGTCCGTTATTTTTGAGCAATTCAATGGCTTTATTGAAGTCGTCAGAATTCTTTTCAATTCCTATATCAATATAACCACTCAACATCTCTGGATAATATTGTTCTATTTTTTTAAGACCACCAAAATTGCTAACTCTTATGGCATCTAAAATGTCTAAATGGTCAAGCCATTCGCTACCAACAGGAAGATTGCTATAAAACAATTTACCAAATAAGTCATTAAGAGTATTCAGTCCTTGTTGAATAATTCCACTTGCTGGGAAAAAGTAATTTACGGAATGAAAAACGGTCAAGCCAAGTAAAGCATCATCAGAAATTTTGTCAACTATTTCAACAGCACGACTAATTCCAGCTCTTGTCACCCTATTGTCTCCTTTCTGAAAACGATGTATTAGTAATTCTGATAAAAGGTCATAATCAGCTGGTCTCTCTGTAGAAGCTGCTGTCTTTTGTGCTTCAACAAGTAATAATTGAAAACTTGGGTCGGCAAAAGCTTCTAAGGCTCCTTCAACCGCTTCCATTTTAGGCAAAAGTCTATTTTCAAATTCTGTCACTCTTGAATTTGCTATATTGAGTGCTTCTTGAGAATAGTCTTTTCTTAATTGCAAGTTCATTTCTTGATAAATTTCTCTTGCCCTTTTCTCATCAATACCTATATTGACAATCATATTGTTCGCTTGCAATTGCTGAGAATTGTCACCAGCTTCTTGGATTTGTTTACTTGCCATTACTGTCTCTCCCAATTTGAATTTGTGAAGAATTATCGCCAGCCTTTTGCTTTTGTTTGACTGTGTTCTTGTTAATGCCAATTTTATATCCCACTGCACCGCCAGTTAGAAGGCCAACTATTAGCGTTATTATTGCGGTCCCTATTCCGTCAAAAATCCATTCCATATTTTATGTTTTTTAATTATTGATTAGTCTATGTTTGTTTGTCTAAGCTTGCACCTAACGTCTTATTAACGCAATAAATATAAAACATTCGTTAATACAATCTATATAACATTCGCTAATGCATTTTATTAATTTGTGCCTAAAATCTATATAAGACATTAAAACAAATAGATATAGTGAAAAAAACATCTTAAAAAAAATTAGCATTAACGAATGTTTTATTATTTTCGTTGTCCCAATAAAATGTAAAGCAATGGATGTCGACAGCCTTATTAAAGAATTTGAGCAAAAACTAATTTTGCAACGATACAGTGCAAATTCAATTTTGATTTATAAAAGTGTACTTAGGAGTTTCCTTAAGCTGACCGAAAAGAAGTTTGCTCACCCGAATGAGATAGACGAAGAAGTCATGGAAAAATATGTTTACTGGAAAGTTGACAAACATAAAATCAGCAGTTCACATCAGCGTCTGATTGTTGCATCACTTGAAAAATTTTATAAGTCGCTATATGACAGGGAGCTTAGGATAAAACATCTGTACCCTTCACGCAAGTCTACAAGCTTGCCCAATTATCTGACTAAAGATGAAGTGAAAAAAATGATTGCGAGTACCCAAAACAGCAAGCATCGCTGCATCATAAAAATATTGTATGGCGGAGGATTGCGCTTAAGTGAACTTCTCAACCTCAAACTTGAGGATATCAATTCCGAAAATATGCTGATTCTGATCCGCAAAGCAAAGGGCAATAAAGATAGATTGGTGATGTTATCACAAAGTCTGTTAGAAGATCTTCGAATATATTACAAGGAATATAAACCAAAGGCTTACCTTTTTGAAGGTCAGAATAATGGTATGTACTCTGAAAAATCGGTACAAAATGTGGTTAAAGCTGCTGCACAACGTGCAGGGATACGTAAGAAAGTAACTCCGCATACTTTGCGGCACAGCTTTGCCACACACCTGCTGGAAGCGGGTACGGACATTCGTTATATACAGCAGCTTTTAGGACACAAATCCATTAAAACCACTGAAATATATACGCACATTACCGAGGTTTCGAAATCGACCATAAAAAGCCCTTTGGATAGATTGTAAACCGAAGTCGTAAATACATCCGTTAGCAGGCAATTTTTAAAAAATAATTTATTCGTTTTATCATCATGTGTGCTTAATTCAAATAAAAAATAAGGGTGTAAATTTACGATATTTTGGTTGAAATACACAAGTATTAATCGCTTTTTGATTGATTTTTATCGCTATTGTTTATGTTTTTATGATCTCTTTCAGTTTGTTATCTAAGCCTGGAAGACCCTCTAAATTGATTGTAAACACATCAGATAAGATTTCCCGTATTTCCGATACTGTTTTCAGTACTTTTTTTTCATGGGTTCCATCTGTATGATAGGTTGAAAAAGTTCGGTTAAACAGCGAATAGCGGTTATAGTTTCTTTTGATAGAAGCGGTAAGGTCTTTTTTAAAATGTGAATCGGGATGTGTGGAGGTGTACCAGTTTCCCACTTCAAAATCTGATATATCTTGTTCTGACAAATCGAAGCAGTACAATGTACGCCATTTCTTGTAGAAATATTCTTGCAGTATATAGCCGTATTTCTTGTCTGCTATCAGCCGGTAATCACCTGATGGGGTAGTTTGTACCTTGTTGGTTTCTAACGTTAGTGGGATACATGGAGCGTCTCCTCCAAAGCCCACATCGGACACATAGGTAATGCCGTTTATCTCAACTAATAACAGCATATGCGTACGGCGCATGAACCCTTTTCCTCTTTCCATCACCCTGCCGGTGATACCCCTGACATTGAAATGTAATGATCTCAACACATTTAAAAACAACATATTCTGTTCGTAGCAATAGCCGCCTCGCCTTTCAACAACCATCTTATTGTACAAAGTATCGGTATCTAAAAGTACCGGTATGTTCAACAAAGGAAACAGATTTTCAAAAGGGAAGGTGAATGCATGACTGCGCTGCAATACTGAAAGTAATTCCCGGTTAGGCGTTGCTGAGGCAACAGCATTAGTTCGTGTAAAATAATGGTGCAGCTGTGTAGGCGACATAATCAGATATATGTATCAATTTAAGTTTTCAAAGATATGCAAGATCAGGCAGAAACAAATATGGCCGGGTACAACTGATTTCTGCCTCTCACCTAAAAAGAAATCATTTTTCACTATAAAAACTTTTGATGATGCGTACTGAATAGTAACAAGAGCCTGATGTATCTGAAAATTATCTGGTTTTTACGCGTCGTAGTGATAGTAAGGCCTCATCTCATTTAGTAATTTATTTTCCGTAAAATATTCTTGAAAGTCAATCAGATAGATACATTTTCTGATTACTTTCTTGTTTTTAGAAAGTATTTCAGATCACTTAAAAATTTTACGCTCTTAGGACAAGACAAATATCCTGTTTTTTAGTCAGTCTTTTTATCAGTCATTTGTGATTTTTAGTCAATTTTTTTAAAATACTTGCTAACTGAATGCACTGATACATAGGGCATAATAAATTATTTTCGTTTTAGGTGGTTAGATTTTTAGGGGAAACACCAGCAAGAAAAAATTTTTAACAAACTGTGATTTTTTATACCTTTCTGCGAATAATATAGTAACGATTACTAATATGCCAGTGGAAAAGGATAATTTTATTGCAGTCATCAAAGACAATCAAAGCCTGATCTTTAAAATATGTTATTCCTATTGTTCAAACCCTGAAGACAGAAAAGACTTACAGCAAGAAATTATAATTCAGCTATGGAATTCTTTTACAAAATTTGACGGACGTGTTAAGATTTCGACATGGATTTACCGTATCGCTTTGAATACCGCAATATCATTTTATCGGAAAGACCGCAAAAACAAAGAGAAAATTGTCAGTATGGATACATCCTTAATCTCATTGCCAGTCTTTGGACCAAATGTGGAACAAGATGAAAGGATTACTTTGTTATACAAGTATATAGAAAATTTGAATGAGATAGACAAAGCGCTGATCCTACTCCTTTTGGAAGATAAAAGCTACAGGGAAATAGCAGACATACTTGGGATTACACTAACTAACGTAGCTACCAAAATTAGTCGTGTTAAGAAAAATCTGAAAAAACAATTTAATAATAATTAAAACGTAAGATCATGGAATTAAACGATTTAAAAGATATTTGGATGCAATATGACAAAAGATTGAAAAGCTCCTTGAAACTGAATGAAGAACTTCTAAGGTTGATAAATTTAGAAAAACATAACCGGGCTTTGAGAAAACCATTGAGGCTTGAACTGTTGAATATGATGATACAGATAGGTATGATTGGTCTGACTATCTATTTCGTGATTCAACTATCAACCGAAAGATTTTATTTGATTACCGGAGCGATAGCTTGTGTAATGTGTACTATAAGCTTAATCTTTTCAGCTACTAAAGTGTCCCGTTTGTATGATCTTGCTTACTATCATTTGAGTATTATGCAATTTCAAAAAGAATTTATACAATTAAAAATATTTATTATGCGTCTTAGAAAGATAGAGTACAATATAGCTTCAATAATTGGGATTACTCTTTTACCTTTACTAGTAAAGGCAACTACAGGTATTGACCTTTTAGGACACTTAACGGTTTTAATTCCAGCATTGGTTTTTGTACTTGGATCAGGTTATTCCATAGGCGTTTGGCTAAACCTGATCGTGTATGATAAAAGTTTAAAAGATGCAGAAATGTTTCTCAGCCTGCTTAATAAATTCAGTAATGAAGAATGACAGCCGGTTTCATACACATATCCGAGTTCAATAATATCTCTCATAAACAAGAATAAAGCTTCTATGCGGACAAGTGCAGGGGAGTCAGAGCCAACAAATTGGTAAACGAAAAAACTATTTTAAAGGTTATGCGGTCAGTCTTGTCAATAAATATAAAATTTTCATCATCTGTTGTATAAGTAAATTATTAGTTCGTTTACTGTTCTGTATCTTCTCTATGGATAGTGAGGGCGCATTTAGCAATTACTTTACACTGTCTGTCATTAATTGATGTTGGGGTTTTATCAATCTAATCCAATGATAATTCACTGAGTTTTTTGCGGTAGGTTGCAAACACATTGGCTCGCGAAATGTATCCCATATATTTTCCATTCTGAAGCACTACTATATTGTATTTATCGGAGGCCTGAAACTTTTCGGCTACCTTATCCATAGGATCATCAGGATGGATAATATGTTCGGGAAATACCATGATCTTTTCCAAAGTAGTAGGATACAGCTCACGGTCGAACATGATGGTTCGTATATCATCTAATAGTATATGTCCTTTAAACATATCGTCTTCATTTACCACCGGAAATATATTGCGTTTCGACTGGCTGATGATTTTCACTAAGTCGCCCAATGTTTGTCGGGGATGCACTTTATAAAAGTTGTCTTCTACCAGGGCTCGTACTTCCATCATATCCAGCACACTCTGATCTTTGTTATGGGTTACAAGTTCTCTTCGGTTAGCCAATTGATGTGTATAAATTGAATTGGGTGTGAACACTTTTACCGTAACGAAAGAGATGGTGGAGACGATCATCAACGGGATGAAAAGGCTATAGCCTCCGGTAATTTCTGCTATCAGAAAAATACCCGTGAGTGGTGCGTGCATGATACCGGCCACCATACCCGCCATACCTACTACGGCAAATTTACTGACAGGCAGCTCGGCTATACCTGTTTCGTTGATGGCCGTAACGTAGAACAAGCCTAAGAAAGCGCCTAAGAACAAGGCGGGTGCAAACACACCTCCTACTCCACCTGCCGTAAACGTAAAAGAAGTAGCAAAGGCTTTAGTCAAGAGTACTGCAACAAAAAGCAAAAAAATCACCCAGATATTATCCTGTAGGCTAAAAAATATACTGTGGTTGTACAGCGAACTGAAATCGCCGCGCAGGCTCAGATTGATCGCATCGTATCCTTCGCCGTATAAAGCAGGAAAGAAAAAGATCAACAGTCCCAACAACAGACCGCTGATCAGAAAACGGTGAAGCCAGTTGGTGTATCTGGTCTCAAAATAAGACTCAACAGCTATAAATATCTTGGTGAAATAAGTTGACAGCAAGCCGGCCAACACCCCTAATCCTATGTAAAAGATAGTGTTGGATGGATCGAATGAAGAAGGCATAGTTACCGGATACATCACCGCTTGTCCTAACATAAAATAAGAAGTCAGTACTGCGGTAACTGTTGCGATAAGCAGAGGGATAAGTGAAGCTGCTGTGAGCTCTATCATGATCACTTCAAGGGCAAACACTATGGCAGCAATAGGAGCCTGAAAGATAGATGCTACCGCTGCGGCACTGGCAAGCCCTATCATCAGTATGATTTGCCGGTGATTAAGCCGTAAAAACTGACCTATGTTGGAACCTATGGCAGCTCCGGTAGAAACGGTAGGACCTTCCAAACCTACCGAACCACCAAAACCTACTGTGAGAGCACTTGATATGATAGCTGAAAAGGTGTTGTGAAAACGTATCAGCCCTTTTTTACGGCTAATGGCATACAACACACCTGGAATACCATGACCGGGCTCTTTGCGGATGATGTATCGCATGAACAATACGGCTAAAAGGATGCCGACCGAAGGATACAAAAAGTAAAGATAATTTTCATACTGATGGGCTGAGCTTCGGATAAGCAATAGCTGTATATAATGTGCCGATTTTTTGATCACTACTGCTGAAATACCGGCAGCAATACCTACTATTACACTGAGTACGTAAATATATTGCCTGTCGGAGATGTACCGGACACGCCATGTCATCAGTTGTTCGAATATTTTTTTAAACCACCACATTTTCTAATACAGCTTGGCTAACAAATGCGAAAATATAAAATGTAAGCCGACAGTCCTATTTTTAATAGTATATTATCCGGCTACTTTAAAGACCAACGCACATTTAGCAGTAGCCTTTTCCTTGATTTCAGAGGTGAAATAAGTTGACCAGCTTACCGCTTCCAATAGTTCAAGACATCTGGCATGGTTGCCTTTTTCACGATATAATTCAGCAATAAAAGTTCTTGTAGCTGCCTTATCTTCTTGTATTCTAAGCAGTTCGATCAGACGGATAATATTAGCCACATAATTTGTATGCCGTTTTCTAAATTGCTTCAGCCGTTGTCTGTGGTTTATTATCTCCTGTACGTATGCAAAAGGATGTAGGAGGTGAAATGCTGCCCGTAAATGATGGTTTCTGACTAAATCGTTATACGTCCATAACAATAGCTTCCGAAGGTATATCTCCTGTTCGTTGGTATAAGGCTTCATCACTGCCAACAAATTAGTCAACCGCCCGATCAACGCTAAAATACCTTCGGTTTTCTGGAGATCAGCTCCAAACATATACCAGGATTGAAACGGATAGGTTAACTCCATATCCTGTATTTGTTCGGGTGGCAGCAAGTTAATACTGTTAGTCAGCCAGAAAGGATGCGCACAAGAAGGACATATTACCAACTGATGATCAGTGGCTACCACACCATCACATATCATTTTCCCGTCAGAATAGAGCTCAGTGTATGAGATCGCATCATTTTTCAGCCTTCTCCAAACTATTTCGGACTTGCATTGCGGACAATGAAACACAAACAGATCAAATGCAGACATTGGGTAAATAGGTCAATATTTATGATTTAATGGATTGTATCAGCTCTTGAGCAAGATATACAAATTTATCCACATCCTTTTCCTCTGTATCGAACGAGCACATCAGCCTGACTTCCATGCTTTCTTCATCCCATACATGAAAGAAATAGTGCTTTTGAAGCGGTTGTATAAGCTTTTCGGGCATGATGGCAAACACTGCATTGGCTTCCACCTCTCTGCTTAGCCTGATACCTTTAACCGTTGAGAGGCGCTCACCTAATAACTTGGCCATCCGATTGGCGTGCATGGCATTATTTTTCCATACTTCTTGCTCTATATAAGCTTGGAACTGAGCTAATATGAAACGCATTTTACTGGCTAACTGCATACCCTGCTTGCGGTTGTATTCAAATCCTTCGGCTAACCGGGAGTTTGTAAATACTACTGCCTCACCCATCATCAGTCCGTTTTTTGTACCTCCAAACGACAGCACATCTACGCCTGTATCCCTTACCAATTCGGTAAAGCTACAATTCAGGGCTACGGCAGCATTGGCTATGCGTGCTCCGTCCATATGCAGATACATCTGGTGCTGATGGGCAAATCCGGCTAAGGCTCGTATCTCGTCAAGGGTATACACACCACCTAACTCAGTTGTTTGTGAGATACTGATAAGCTTAGGTTGCACATGATGCTGAAAACCCCGGCTGTTCAAAAAAGGGTTGATTTGTTGAGGATAAATTTTCCCGTCCGGACAATAAACCGTTTGAAGCTTGATCCTGCCTATATTTTCAGGTGCACCGGCTTCATCCACGTTCAAATGAGCTGAATGAGGAGTGATAACCGATTCCCAAGGGCGAAGCAGTTGTCTGATGGCTAACACATTAGCACCTGTCCCGTTCCAGACAAAATAGCTTCGGCTGTCTTCGCCAAAATGTTGCTGAAATAATTGTTGCACGTATTGCTCCAAGGGATCATCCTCACCATACGCAGGATGATGCTGCTGATTGATACGTATCAGGGCTTCCATGATCTCGGGTGAAACACCTGACCAGTTATCGCTGGCAAAACCTTTAGAGAAACTTGGTGTATAGTTCATTGTAATACTCATTTTTAAATAAATCAGAAATCGGGTGCTTGTGTTTTAACTAACTCTTTAGTAGAGAGCAGTCCGCAAGCGGCTAATATATCTTCACCGCGCGAGGCACGTATAGTGGTACGAAAGCCTTTACTCACCAAGCCTTCCCTAAACTGTTGAATACGCTCTTCGGATGCGCTTGCAAGCGGACTGTTAGGGATAGGGTGGAAGCGGATCAGGTTGATGCGGCATCGCATTCCGTGTAGCAGACGGCTGATGCCTTGTATGTGTCTATTGCTGTCGTTGAAATCTTTGAACATAATGTATTCAAACGACAGGCGACGTTGCTTGCCAAGATCATAACGGCGTAGAAGATCAACTACAGCCTGTATGGGATATACATTTTCTATGGGCATGATTTTTTTACGCTCTGCATGAAATGGGGTGTGCATACTGACAGCAAGGTGACAAGATGAATTTTCTATAAAGGTTTTCATAGCTGGGATGATCCCGATAGTTGATACTGTGATGCGTTTTGGACTCCATCCGTACCCCCAGTCGGCTGTGAGTATTTCACAGCTTTTCATCACGTTTTCAAGATTATCGAAAGGCTCGCCCATACCCATAAACACTATGTTCGACAGTGTTTCACGTTCGGGCAGGCTGCGTATCTGATGGATGATCTCGCCTGTGCTGAGTTGCCCTTGAAAACCTTGTTTCCCTGTCATGCAAAACAAACAGCCCATCTTACACCCTACTTGTGATGACACACAAAGGGTAGCTCTTTTCCCTTCAGGTATATAGGCCGTCTCAATGAATGTGTGACCAGTTGAAGGATACAGATATTTTTTGGTGCCATCCACCGATGTTTGAACTTTGACAGCAGTTGACAGCTCAATACTATAGCCTTGTGCCAATTGATGCCGTAGTGATTTGGGAAGATTGGTCATCGCATCGAATTGGGTAATATGCTTTTTATAAATCCACTCGGCTATCTGACGAGCTGTAAACGCTGGTGCACCTAATGAAGCAACAATTTCTTCTATCTCTGCTAATGTCTTTCCGAAAAGTGAAGGATTTTTCATGCTCGTTTATCAAAAATATATCTCCGACATGATTTTGTCAATTGGTATTTCTTTTTCGATCAGTATATCACGTACTTCTACAACCATTTCGGCGCTCCCACATAAATAATAAGTTTGATCTTTTGATAGGCGGTCTTGCTCTTGCATCCATTGTGTAAGTCGTCCGTGGTAAAGTCCTTCTGCATGTTCTCCCGAGCAGCAGCGTATATAATTTTCTCCGAAAGTGGATAAAAATTCGTTTTGAAAATAAAAGCTGTCGGCTGATCGTCCTCCATGAATCACTGTCTTGCCGTTTGCCATGCCCGATCGCATCATTGACCGAAAAGGAGCTATGCCTGTTCCTGCGGCTATCCACCATGCCGGCTGATCGTCTCCCAGAAAAGCACCAAACGGAGTTGAGATCCAAACGGGATCGCCTTGTGAGAGCTGTGCTAATTTGGGTGTAAGAAGGCCATCGGATTTAAGGTTGAATAAAACGCTAAGCTTTTCGTCCTGCTCTCCGCTACAGATACTATATAAACGGGGTGGGACAGATAGGTCGGTACTGATAGCAACAACCTGACCGGGCAGAAAATCAGCGGTTCGTAGAAAATGTAGCATGTACACTCCTTTACGCAAAAGCTCTATATGAGTGACGATTTGTTTTGATAAAGGCAGCTTTTCAATAAAATCGACAAGCCCGGCATCCATGATCAGTGTATTTCGCACAAAAGTACGCTTTTCTCTGATGGGATATCAGAATCCTCTTCCAAAGATTTCCCAGAACTGATGTTCTAACTCTTTCCATCGCAACACTGTAGCACCATAAAAAGCATGCGTATAATCGTTCAATTTAGTTTGTGCTTCAGCTTGCTTGTCTGACGAGAGCATTTCTTTGATTTGTTTTTCAAGCTCCGGCATTTCTTCTATGGCTTTCTTTTCAAACAGTTCTAAATTTTGTAGTATAGTTTTGTGGGTTCTACCCCAGCTCAGGGTTGCTAATTTATTGGCTTTACGATATTTCCATAGTGCAGCATCTTCGTTATAGCGTTTTTGACCGCAATATTCAAAGTCGTGGGGCAAGCGAGTTGATCCGGTAAAGATAGGGATGCGTGGACTTTCAGCCGGGTTATCGAACGAGAACCACGATATCCCACCTATCTCGTCGGGCAGCCAGTCGCGTAACTGCATGATATGTGAGTAGGAGCACCAGGAGACAGCCACTGTACGTTGAAATTCAACCGTACCAGGTGCGATGAAATTTAATGTGTTACGCATATCGGTTGTCAGCCACGGATTAGCTACAGGACTAACCAAAGTGTCGCTGCCAATAGGTTTACGGTTTTCGTCAAATAAAGTTTTAATATATCGGACGTTTTGGGTCATATCATATTCTGTTCCTTCATAGGTTTCACGATACAGCTCCGTCACTTTTTGCAGGCTAACTTTTTGATCGGGCTTAACCGAAAAGGGCAGCTCTTCCATATCCATTGTCAATCCTAACGAAGGTGCTAACGCATTGAGTATAAAGAACTCTCGTATTTTATATGGTTTTTCTTGATTGGCATATGCTTTCCAGAATTTAAATGGTTCATTCCCATCCCATAATCCGAATTCTAATGCTACTGATTCCACATTATCCGAGGCCATGAAATAGTCTGGTTTGCTCCGGTCTATTATGCTGATACGAGCTATATTGGCTGATACGCCTACATGATCGTCGGGAATCCGTTGTGCAGCCCATACTCCTCCAATTTTTTCAGGGCCTTCACCTACTATTTCCATCTGCCATACCTCATGTTTGTCGGCTATAGTGATGCATTCGCCCCAGTCGCCATAGCCGTATTCTCCTATCAGTTTACCTATCAGCTGTATGGCATCTCTGGCGTTGTCGCATCGCTGCAATGCAATCCGTTGCAGCTCTTCTATCTGGAACATCCCATTTTTATTGACTAAGGTATCCGGTCCTACGAAAGTAGTCTCACCAATGGCTAGTTGTTTCTCATTCATGCTGGGATAAGCGGTGTTGAGGTAGGCAAAGGTGTGTTGTGCCTGAGGGATGGTACCGGCTAGTTTAAGTTTGCGTGTATCCCAAGGCGTCTCGGTATGTAGGTTCCCTTTGTACACTTTATGGGTTGCAGTATCTTCGTGATCCTGAGCTGGCTCTATGCGTAGCCATGTGCGATAGTTTCCGTCGCATGTGTGCGAGGTGATCACCGATCCGTCAACCGAAGCTTTTTTCCCAACCATGATGCTGGTACAACTCTCGCCGAACCAAGGATCGCTTTTTTCCGGTTGAGCCAGAAGACCAGCTTGTATAGCTATTATCCAACAGAAAAGCAGCAAAATGTTCTTCATATGCATGAAATTTTTTGTTTAAGCCGCCTAAACTACGAATTAAAGCAGCTAAGAGCTGCATCATAATCAGTAAAAGGTAGCTCTTATGCTATAAATGGTTGGAGAATAGGATGTAGGTATGATGCCAATATGTGCTATACGATAAGAGATCATATGATTAAAAATGTATTTACTAGTTCATCTCCTATGTAGATGGAAATATGCAATAATTGGTTAAACTCAAATTATGCAATTATCTAATATATATTTAGGTTAGTCCTTATAAAGGTAATAATAAAAAATTGGAATAAGATATAAACTGACAAGTGTACCAATGGTCAAACCTCCAATTACCGATAACGCCAATGGAAGTTGAAGATCAGAGCCCATTCCTTTAATAAATAGTAATGGCACTAATGCCAAAATTGTAGTCAAGCTTGTCATCATAATCGGTTTAAACCTCCTTTTACCACTTTCGAGTATTGCGTCTTTAATTTTGTATCCTTGCTTGCGTAATCTATTGATGGTATCAATTTTAAGTATGGAATCATTGATTGTTATTCCGCTCACTACAATAATACCAATCATAGACATGATATTAAGTGAGTTATTGAATATCCATAATAACAATAAAGCTCCTGCCGTCGAAAAAACAAGTTCAGAAAGAACAATCAATGGTTGTGATAATGATTCAAACTGGGCTGTAAGGATAAAAAATAATAACAGAAAAGAAATCAATAAAACAATTAATAGTTCATTAAGAATATCTAATCCGTCAAACAATGCACCATGCCATGTTAAACGCAGGTCTTTGCTAAGTTCATCAAATGCTGTATTAGCGGTGTTGATAAGTTGTCGGAAATCTGAATAATCAGCATCAAAATCAATGGCAACATACTCACCATGTCTGTCTGCCATTATAGATTTAAGTTCAGTTTCCTTTTTATACTCCAATATTGCAGATAGTGGTATTTGCCGGCCTTGTTTGTTTGTTACAAAAGCTGAGGCTATTTTATCGGTGAAAGCTCCTGATGTGGATGCAAATACTATGGGTAGTGCGTTTCCGGCTTCTTTAATCGTGCTGATGTGTTTTTTGCCGAAAAGCAGCTCAAGTTGCGAAATAAGTGCTTCAAAATCAACATCGTAAAGCGCTATCTTCGCAAAATCAGGATAAATAGCGATTATTGTACCAATATTTACTTTGACTTGATTACGGAAAGGTATTTTATCAGCAGATGATGCGATGTAGTTAACATCTGTTATTCCCAATGGTTTTTCTTCAAGCGGTCGGAATCTGGCAGTGAGCGATGTCGGGTTTTGTGAAAACACCATATCGAAAATATTCTCTGACGGCTTAAAAGTCAGATCGGCCAAAGGATAGCTTTCTTTGAAGATAGTAACTAATTCATCTATAATAGCTGGGAGATCAGTAGCTTCAGCAAGACGGAAATAGATCTCGGATTCGTTTTGTTTTGGTCGTATCCCTTTTAAAAACACAAATTGTTGTGTGCCAATAAACATTTCATGGTTAATTACAGGAGTCTGTAAATTACTGACTAAATTAATTGTTCGTTCCTTGTTTTCAAAAATAGTGATAGGCTCATTCCAATCAATTTTTACTATGACTTCGGTTTGTGTGACACGTGGGAATGTTTCTTTGTTGATACCAAAAAAGGTAAAATAGCCTAGAGGGATGGCACTTGCAAATAGGAATACTGTGAGTAGGCGGTTATTCATCACTAGCACAAGTATGTACTCATACCATTTTTCTACAGATCTTTCGGAGGTTGTTTGGGTAGTTTGCCCTTTATAAACTGCTCTATAAAGCACTGGTAGAACCATTATTGATATAAGCAATGAGCTTGTGAGGCTTAGAGTAACAGCTATGGCTTGCTCGTAAAACAATTCGCCGGCTATACCACTCAGAAAGACTAAGGGAATAAAAACAGCGCATGTAGTTAAAGTTGAACTAATTAATGGGCGAATTACTTCATTTGTTCCACTAACACAGGCCTCATCAACTGTGGAGCCTCTTTCTCGCCATTGATTAATATTGTCAGTTACAATGATAGAGTTATCAATCATCATACCTACGCCTAAAATCAAGCCGGCTAATGAAATGGTGTTGATAGAGACGCCTGCAAGAAACAGAAAAAAAACTGCGACTATCAATGACACAGGCAGAGTTAGAGCAATAAGCACAGGTTGTTTTCTGCTTCGCATAAACCCAAAAACAATTACAACAGAAAAAACTATCCCTAATAATAATGATTGTTGCAGGTTCTCAAGCGATACTTTTAAAAGTGTTGCCTGATTGCGCCCAATTTCAAATTGCAAATCAGGGTGTTCGTCGGTTAACTCGGCTATAACTGACTTTACCTGTGCTTGCATCTCCTGCATGCGTGCATCAGCTTGCTTGTAAACAGTCATTGTAATTGATTGGTTACCCATAAATATGTTGAAGCCTTCTTTGTTTTTGGGTTGGCGGTTAATCTGAACAAACTCGCTGAGCGAATAATGCCGGTTGTTTTTGACAAGCAATAATTCTTTGATATCGTCTGCATTGCGGATTGTGTTTCCAATTCGTACATGGTATTGGTATTGACCATCTTGTATGAGCAGGCTGCCAATAGTTATATTGTTGATTTCAAGTGTTGTGGCTATATCTTCGTGGGAAACACCAACGGCCTTCATTTTGCTTTCGTTAGTATAAAGAGCTATTTCAGCTTGCTCTAAGCCATTGATATCAACAAATGACACATCTGTTAATTGCTCCAATCGACGCTTTATTATTTGTACTGCAAATTCACTTAGCTCAAGAAAGCCATCAGTTTTTTCAGTAATTTGTTTTGTCGGAGTAATATGAAGGTAGAAAACCGGAATATCTGTTGGGCTTGATTTTAGGACAACCGGCCTTTCCATGTCGGGTGGCAGGTGGTTAGCAAAGGCATCAACTATCTCATTTGTTTCAAGATAAGCATATTGTATTTGCGTTCCATGTTTAAATCGCAGGTTTATGGTTGCACTGCCGTCCCTGGTAGTGCTTTCGATTGTATGCAGGCTGTTGAGTTGCGCCAATTGAGTTCTTATAGGTGCAACAACACTGTTTTCTAAACGACGGGCATCAATATCAGCTTGTTGCAGGTGAATTGTTATCTCAGGCACATCCAACTCAGGTAGAAGCGATACAGGCATATTAAAAACTGCCACTATGCCCATTACAATGATGGCAATGAGTGAGGCCAAAACTCCAACCGGACGTTTGATGAGAAATTCTACCACAGCTTATTCCTTATTCACAACCTTTATTCTTGCATCATGTGCCAGATTCAGGTTACCGGATATAACAATACTGTCATTCATAGACAAACCATCGGCTATAGCCAAATGAGAACTGTTTTGATAGGCTATTTTCACATAATTCCATTTAGCCTGGCCGTTCTCAACAGTGAAAACAACATCGCGGTTGTTACGTACCACAAGCGCTTGCTTAGGAATAATGAGTTGGTTTGGGACCAACTCTTCAACGATCACATTAGCATTCATTCCATCAACCAATCGGATACCAGTATTTGAATATCCTTGCTTTATTTCTGCTGTAACCTGCATAAGTCCTTGTCTGTCAACAGAGAAATTGATCTCGTTAAGTTCTGCTATCAACCATTCATTGTCATTGATTATTGGTTTTACACGAACATAGGAAGCTTTTTTCAGCCTGTCAATTTCAGTTTCAATGATAGAAAACTTAACTACAAAAGCTTCTTCATTGATGAGTGTACAAAAGACTTCACCAGCCGAAATATGATTGAAAGCTTGTGTGCTAATACCTGCAATCCTGCCTGTAAAAGGAGCAAAAAGTTTAGTGTCATTGAGTGCAAGTGATGCTTGTTCTACCTGAAGGACGGCAGCATTATAGCCTGCTTGTGTTTTTAAATTTGAGAGTAATTCAGGCTCAATGGTAGTTGTATCATACCCTAAGCCATTCGAATAGCCTAACAATATTGACTGCAACTCTGTGCGGGCAGAGTTGAATGTTTCATTGGCAAGGGCCATTTGATTTTGTTGCCGGACATCTTCAAGCGTTGCCAGGAGTTGTCCTTTTTCAACTTCATCTCCATTGCGTACACCGATTGATTGAATAGTACCTGATGTAGCAAAGTGAAGGCTTGCTTTTTTAGTGGCATGTATTGTGCCATTTACCGGCATTTGTAGCGGAAAGTTGCCAAATACTACAGGTATTGCACTCACTTGTAAACCCTCTTTTTCTGATATGAGCTGTTGCATATCCTCCACAACTGGCTTGGGTGGTGAATGTTCACATCCTATGAACACAACCAATACAATTAGTAAGAAAAAGTTGTAGCGCATAGTATCTTACTTTATATTAATTTATACAAATATACTTTTTTACTAACTTCTGTAATAAGAAATTGAATAAAAAGAAGAAAAAACATTACAAACAGTAGAGCAGGGAAGGCACTAGTTTTAAATGATAATTTTGCTTGTTTCATCGCATAAAGATTTACGTTAAAAACCGATTCATCTATCAACCAACATCTTCACCATTTTTCCGGCCGGAAAATTAACATTGCAAAAAGCAATGAAATTGTTTGTTAGTTGTATTAGACAAAACAAGCCTAAAAAAACGATAAAACAAAACTATTTTAATGTTAAAATATGTTAATTGTATGAAAGTTATTTTTTTATTTATTGTTTGAACAACAATACCTTATTCTTTTTTGATCACCCACCCTTTGAAAACCTCTCAATCAATTTGTTTTTGTCAGTATAAAGCATATTTTTGTTAAAAAGTCTAACAGACCTATGTTGAAGAAAAACACATTTTGGTCATTATGATATCTGCAATGTTTTCAATCACAGATAGGCTCCTGTTACTCTTATTATCTGGTAACCTTGACTCTACTAACACATTACCTTCTATGTGTGTAGGTTGCTTATGATCTAACCTAGATTTGAATTTTGTTGTGTAATCAGGTTGTTCTGCTTCTTATTACTTTGAAAAATAATTTGTTCCATTGTGTCCATCCCTGACTAAGTGGAAAGAAATGTTTAATTCTTCCAGTTTCATTCAAACAAAATATGAAATACTCTTGCCGTCTTTCATGTGGAAAACCTAAGTAATTGTTATCTATGTTAAGTACTCGAATTTTAAAATCGTTTTCAATTCTTACAATTGATAGTGAGTCATTAAAAGAAGTGTAAAAATTTATATTGTTCAGGATCTCATTTCCCCAATAAAATTCAATATCTGACAAGAAGTCTGATAAGCAATTATGACAACTTTTTGCTGGTAGATACATAAACCAAGTATTTTTGCCTTCAGATAAATCAGAAATCGAAAATATAGAATTGGTTTTAGTTGAAAATTTTAATGAATCTATTATTTCAATATTCTGTGATTCAAGCAGCTGAATAATTAAATCCCGTATAGCATAGTCTTGCACCGGCACTATTTTCTCAATAGTTGGCCTATTTTTTTTGGAATAAAGTGCCGAAATAGCATAAATATTGACTAATAAAATTGCTAAGAAGAATAGATTTCTTGCTAAATCACTTTTCATTTCAAACTTTTATTTAAATCCCATATATATAAAACAGCATCTTCCATTGACCAGTCAAATAACATTAATTTATTTCGTTTCTCGTCTATTGTGAAACCATAAGCAAGATACGGGAGCTTTAAATTATATTTTATTTCTCCGTTTTTATTAAAAATATACAGAAAGCTAACAGTTGAAGCTGATTTTGTTCTGGTTTCGTCTCGGCTTAGACCTAAAAACAGGGCATAAATATTATCTTCACCTGCAAACATATCATAATAATATTCTTTGTTCTTCTGATTGAATGGATTATTTGCATCTAGAAAGTTTGGTGGATTATCTTTGGTTTTTTTTATGATTGACAGTTTTGGAATGCCGTTGGGATCAAAAACATCTATACGAGGGAAGAATGTCATAGCGGAATAGAGTAAACCGTCTTGAAAACTGGAATTGGCATGATATGCCAGCTTTTTATTTTCCGGATGCACTAATTCATTTAATTGTGGAAACATTCCAAACCAATTTAATTCGCTTGTTGAGCTTTTAAAGTATCTCCCTTCCGAATACATATCGCTTCTGCCTATTCCGTTCGCAGAATCAATAAAGAAGTATTCAGGCAGGGTTTGGACAAATAATGGAAGTGATGTTTTTGTGATGATAAAGCTATCATCTGAAACATGCATGGCCTTTTCTAGGTCAATAAAATACCCGTTAAATGTACTGGCATCATAAACCCACATTTGTATGGACCCATCTTCACCATAAGAATATTGGTCTTTGTATCTCAATGATTGAAACTCCCCGGGACCCATGCCTTTTCTTCCAAACGCACCGATTTTATTGAATGATCCATCAAAAACAATAAAGAAGTTGTCAGGCTCAGATGTTTGATGTACTATATATAGTGAGTCAACCACATAAACCTTTTGTGGGACAAGTATTTGCTCAAAAAATATAGTTTCCGCTTCTGAAATGGCAAGATTTATAGCAGGCGGAGGATTGTCGAAATAAATATGTTGCCAGTCAGTTTCAAGTTTTTTGTTAGAACAAGATATTGTCATTAAACAACTGACGATTATTAATGGAAATTTGTACATAACATTTATGTTTAATCAAATTTATTAAATCAGAATTACAATATTTACTTTAAGGTAATGATGAGGAATAGACTTTTGTTAGCTTAATCAAAGTAGATTTAATTTGATTTTCCTGTACCAGTTTCAGTTGGATTATGTCTGCAACTTCCTGAATCAGAAAAAGACTTGCATCGTTTTTTTTCACACGAACCACAATCATAAACCTCCCAGTTGTTTTCAGACTCTGTACCAGAAATCTCAAAAGTGTTATAGCAGGTTACAAGATTACCATTGCCTGGAGCAGCATAGATCAGTAAATCTGAGAGTACTAAAATATTTACTATCAACAAAACTGTAATAACTATTGTTTCAAATTTTATTTTCATTTAGATTGATTTTAAATTTACATAATTAATTATCACGTAAAGGGAAAACATAGTGTGATATAGTACATTTTCCCGAATCCCTGTACTCGTAACATTCTATTTCTTTACAGGTGCCACAGTCAAGTACTAAATATTTAGTTTCACTTGCTGTACCTGAAACTCTGAAAGTTGAATAGCAGGTGATTAATGAACCTGGGGTTTCACTTTTAGTGTTTATTGTCCAGAATAATAGTACGCATAATGTCGTTAGGAAAGCGATACTTAATCCGAGATTTAATGCATTTTCTTTTTTCATAATTAAAATGGGGTGTTTTAATGAATTAATTATTATTTTGTTTTTTAGTTTCTGAAGAGCTAGGTCGGCATCTTAAAGCATTAAAATAGGCAGAGGCCTCTTTAACAGTACAACTTCCACAAAAGTAAACATCAAATTTTAGAGGGGCTGGACCCAACTCAAGAATCTCATAACAAACTACAATATTAGGAGAGTGTTGTTCTGATTTAACAATCAATACGTTCCCAATCATTACAAATATGATCACTAGAGTTGCGCTACATAGGATTTTTGCTTGTCTCATAACATAAACTTGTTAAGTTAAAAATTTATTTATTTATCTACCAACGCGCATCCGCACTACCTTTCCAACCTAAAATCCACATCACAAAAAGTAATGAAGATGCATTGTAAGTATATTTCACAAAAGAAAGGAAAAAATCGATATAGTACAAGTATATAAATGTTAAAAAACGTTAAATGTTTTGATCTTACTACTATTTCCATGGATAGAGGTCAAAACCCCATTACAAAACAAGATTGTACTTCTATGGTTTGAGAGTTTTTGAAACAAGTGATAAAGTTATTTTGTAAGTGTTGAATGTATGCCTGCTATCGCATCTTATTGTTGAAGAAAAACTAATATGGGATTAAGGCTGCGTGCCGTTATAAACTATTCAACCCGGGAATGGTCGTCAATTCGTTGCAAAATATCTCCCGTAAGTTTGGTGTCGAAATAACTCATAGGCAATTTCATCAATTTTATAAAAAAGTCCGAAATGAGAGATATGTTTATTCTGGTACTGATGTGCAGAAGTATCTACTGTCTGATAAATTCTACCGACATGCGGCTGATGATCAATACCATCTGTGCTAAAAGCATTAGGTAAATGAAATGGATGTTTTTGTTGGCAATACCAATATCCACTATAGCCTGTGTGAGGAAAGGGAAAATGAGCTGAAACAAGCTACCTAAAACCAATCCTATAACGAGTTGCCCGAAAAAGCGCTTGTATCGCAAAAAATAACCGAATAAAAATTTAAGACTGTTGCGGTTTATTTTATCACCTTCCTGTTTGTAAAAATCCTGTGTAGGCTCTAAAAGCAATACAATGCCTTTGTCCTCACCTCTTGACCTTGTGCTGATCCAATGCTTTTTAAATTCTTCTTCTGTGTAACTAAGAAGACCACGTGCAGGGTCGGAGATGTAAACGTTGGTTTGTTTTCGGAAAATGTTCTTTTGCTTAAACTTGTAAACAACCACAAAATGCTCCTGATTCCAATGTACGATGCAAGGCAGGGGTGCTTCTTTTGCAAGCTTTTCAAAGCTTATACAGCCACCAATAGTCTTAAAGCCTATTTGTTCGGCGGCTTCGCTGATAGAAAGTAATGAAATTCCATCTCTTGCCATAAATGTCATTTCGCGCAATTTGTCAAGAGAAAACATCTTTCCGTAATAATTGGCAATGATCTTCAATGAAACCGGTCCACAGTCCATTTGATCCGGTTGGGCATGAAAAGGAAATTTATTTATCATGGTGTATTGCCAATATCATGTTCCATAATGTTCTTCTTCTTGATGGCTTTTTGTTCTTTTCCTGATTTCATCGACCATACAAATTGAAACATAACCATAAAGCTTTCAAATCTGTATATGTTTTGCTCGTAAACCTGAGAGCTCCATATTTTTTCGGTTTCCTTGTTAGGGAAAAAAGCATTCATCACACTTATATTTATTTCCCCCTGGCCTTTAAAGATTTCTTTTGCCAGATAAATCTCGTCGAGCAAAGGGCTGTTGTAATTATATCCTTGATAGTTATATTCTTTTCCCTGAATTGTAAAGGATGCACCAAAATTAAAATCAGCCGGCAGCATCATATCCAACGATATGGAAAACTGATTGCCAAAGCCATTAAAAGTTGAGTTGTTAAAGGATTGATAGAAGAAGTTGTTGAAAATTCCCATTTGAAAAGTTTGCAAAACCATGGCATAAGCTTGCAGCATGATACCGAAATTATTTTCATATGCTGTATTTATCAGCATGGTTTTTACAAGCGACCCATCGGTTGTTAGGCCGGGGCGAATCACATCGCTACGCCAGTTACTGTAACAACTTACAGAAAAAAACGTGTAGGCATTTTTCCTAAATCTATAATTGAGTTCTATTGCATCCGTTATTTCCGGTTTAAGATAGGGATTCCCCTCGCGGCTCGACAGTGAATCAGATGAAAAGTAAACAAACGGTATTAGCATTCCTGCATACGGATAGCTTAACTTCCTCAAATAGTTTATTTTAATTGTGTTTTTCGAATCCAAAGTATGCAGAACAGAAAGGTTGGGCAAGAAATAGAAATTACTGCGTTTTATACTGTCATGATTAATGTTTATATTCAGGTTTTCGGCTCTTACTCTTGCTTGCAACCCCCAATTTTTTATTTTTTGATTGATGTTTAAGTAGGCTGCATTTCGTAAGTCATTGTAGCGGAAACTTGATATCTCATTTTCTGAGAAAAACGAGTTTTCAATATACCTTTGATAAGTGTTTGTCCCTAACTCAAGTTGAGTGTATTCTGCAATGGGATATGTATAGTCTGCAATCAGGGTAAATGAATTTATTTCGTAATCGGTTTCTGTTTCCCAGGTAGTTGTTTGCCCGTTGTTATCAGTATATAAGTATTGCTTCGCATAATCTGCTTTTCTATTGCGGTTCAAAAAATAAGCATTGGCATTGATGCTTAACTCATGATCGGATTTTTCAAACAAGTGCTTGTAATAATAAGAGTAATTCTGTTGGAAATAATTGCTTTCGTCTTTTAGAAAGGAATATATATTTAAGGTGTTTCTGCCATAATATCGTTGTGTGAAATAACTCGACTTATTTACCTGTGTACCGGGTGATAGATTAATCTCAAATTTCATCAGGTTGTTTTTATTCATAAAAAAGTCTGTTGCTAAATTTATCTGATGTTCAGTATTTTTAACCTTTGCCGGATTTATAATAACAATCGTGTCAATGTAAGATTTTTTTCCTTCGTCAATTTGCCTGTAGCTGTTTCGCGAGTATTTACCATTTGAATATCTTAATGAATAAGATAGAGAAACATTAATTTTTTTCCATGTATATCCTACCTGAAATCCTGAACGATTTAGCTTGTTTTCAAGGAAATAATTAAGGTTTATAAATGCCTTAAAGCCGGTGGATTTTTCTTTTTTTGTGATGATATTGATGACTCCTCCGACTTCCGAATCATATTTTGAAGATGGGTGGGTAATTATTTCGATTTTCTCAATGCTTTCAGCAGGTATTGTCGCAAAATTTTTGTTCTTTCCCGTGTAGCTGCCATCAATTAAAACCAATGTATTTGAGCGACCAGGAATACTTATTTCTTGACTCACCTTGTCAACTTTCAATAAAGGCGTTTTTTTCGCAAGGTCTATCAGGCTCATTGAATTTGAAATCATGATTGAATCAGGAATTAATACTGTACGATCAATCATTGTTTTATACCCAATCTGATTACCTGTAATAGTAACCTCTTCCAAACGAATTATTTCTCTGGCCATATTTATTTTACCAAGACTTTTTTTTGAGTTGTCCTGAATAACAATTTTTTTACTTTTAAAGCCAACCATATCAATCACCATTAAAGCATCCTTTTCAGGCAATGGCTGAATAAAACAGAAAAAACCAGAGCTATCGGAAATGCAGCCTGAAAAAAAAGTGCCGTTTGCATTCAAAACTCTGATGGTGGCATAAGCTAACGGCTCCTGCGTAATGCTATCAATAACTGTACCTGACATTTCGCATTTAGACACCTTTTGGGCGCTGGCAAAAGTTAGTCCTATCGCCGAAAAACAAATTACTAAGGTTAGAAGCTTTATCATGGTTTTTTTAGAATGGCTTCAATTTTTTCTTCATCTCCGATTTGGTATCCATACTTTTGGAATAGCACTTTTTTATCTTTTGACAAAATGATGGTTTGAGGTATCTTTAAGTGTAAACCATTGATGTGTGAAAAATAGGATGTATCTATGCCCGGCGCATCATAAAGATAATCTGCTATATCTCCGTTTACATCAATATACAAGGGAAAGTTAAGCTCTGTTTTCTCCTTTGATTTCGATATTTGGCGGCTGTAATCTTTTCTGTATTTTCTGCTAAAAGCGATCAGCTTAACATTGTAAAGTTGTTCCCAACTTTTAATTTTTATTGCTATGGCTTTAAGTTCCTTTAGGCATATTCCACACCCTGGTCCATAAATAACAAAAAGCATTGGTCCGGTTGCTTGAGCTAAATCTAGATTTGAAGTATCTCCATAAGAATCTGTAAGCATTATGCTGGTATGTTTGTCAATATTTTGGGTTGATACTCCCGTTAAAGTCGCAATGGTTATTGCCAGAATTAAAAAAATACTTTTCATGATCAATTTTTTATTGTACATAGGTTATTCCTCTTTAAGGCATATTCGTAATTTGAAATTGGTGAGCAAAGAAAGTCATAAATACAATTCTTGCAAGGAGATACTTTTGCTTTGCTTTTAAACCAGGAATTACCTGATTTCATTTCTTTGTAAACAATTTCGTAAATATTATTTTCCATAATGTTACCTAACAGCTTATCATTAAGATTTGCATAAATATCGCCTGTACTTTTTACGGAAAGCTTCCCAAAATTTAAAGGATTCATGAGCAAATTTGAGTGTATGTCATTTAAAGATAATTCTTGCCTCAAAATATCGTGTTTGTGAATAAAAACACTGTAGCCTTTTCTCCATAGCCGCAGCAACAGCAGCCACATCCAAAAATATTACAGTAGGTTGATCCGCTTCCGCCACCTGATTCACCAACTTTCAAGTGAAACATTTCGTCAGACGATAGAATATCATTTCTAACGAGATTACACAATTTAATTTTCATAATAAAAAGTTTAAGTTAATTGAGCTGCATTTATAGTGGCGTCACCCTTATCACTTACTAAATTTCGGCACCTAAAAATAGCACTTCTAAAGATACAACAAAAAGTCCCTTATATCAAGAAAAATCTATGTTATCTAATGAGCGGTACATTTTCATAAATGAGCGGTATGTTTTTGTAAATGAACGGTACTTTACTCTTTCAGATTCTTTCTGAAGACACACCACTTTCTCCTTGAAACATTCATTTCTACCCCTGTTGTGGTTTCAAAACATCTTTTTTTGCCGGAAATGTAGCTTTTAAAATATTTCAGGTTGACCATAGTGTTTCGGTTAATTCTGTAGAATCCATATCCCTCAACTTTTTCTTCAATTTCTTTGAGAAGAACAGAACAAGATATCGGCTTTTGTTCATCGTTGGTATATATTTTTGATAGGTAACCATCACACTCAACATACACAATATTTTCAATAAAAATTTGATGTACTTTTCCTTTTTCTCTTACAATTATTGTCTTGTCTTTTTGGTTGCTGTAGTCCATAATTGAATACCTGTTTAATTCACAAACCTACAATTTACTTTCAAATCACACCATTTTCCCCTTTTGAATTTTGGATTTAGGCCCGAATTGAGCGGAAATCAAGATTAAACAGTTATTTCTCGAAATTTTAGAC
>Ga0265293_10004222_pt1 | contig 25574 bp, 21 predicted proteins | sample Munlanlewell138R_FD_192505 | JGI IMG/M metagenome (GOLD analysis project Ga0265293, IMG submission 192505) | Leachate microbial communities from a municipal landfill in Southern Ontario, Canada - Leachate well 138R | ecosystem: Engineered > Solid waste > Landfill > Unclassified | place: Canada...
AAATTTTTTGGCATACCGGATGAGAGCCTCATCCCCGTTTTGCCTCACATCTTCAAGTATCTCTGTGACCGTTGCCGTCAGCTGCTTTTGGCCGATAGCCGGACGACGTATCAACCCGGACCATTGCACTCTTTTAGGATAATAATACGTTATCATAATACCATTTTATCAATTTGTAAAATCAGAATGCCTTCAGCTCCGGCCTCTTTCAATTCGTCGATCACTTCCCAGAATTTTTCTTCGTCAATGACCGAGTGCAAGGAGCTCCATCCTTCTTCCTTCAAGGGCAGAACGGTCGGACTTTTTAAAACCGGCAGGATGCTGCTTACCGCATCAATCTTTTCGTTGGGGACATTCATCAGGATGTATTTGCTTTTCTTTGCCCTTAGAACAGATTGAATGCGAAAAACCAGTTTTTTAAGAATATCCTCCTGTTCCCGGGTCAACTGTAAGGATTTCACCAGAACAGCTTCGGATTTCAGGATGACGTGCGTTTCTTTCAATCCGTTCTTGAACAGGGTACTACCGGAACTGACGATATCACAAATACCATCGGCAAGTCCTATGTTGGGAGCAATTTCCACCGAACCGGAAATGGTATGGATTTCGGCTTTTATGTTGTTTTGATCCAGAAAATTTTTCAGTGTTACGGGATACGACGTAGCAATCCTTTTTCCGTTGAAGTATTCCGGACTCTCGTCTTCAACGTCTTTGGGAACCGCCAGGGATACGCGGCATCTGGAAAAGCCGAGTTTCTCCACGACTGCCACCCGCCCGGGTTTTTCCACCAGCAGATTCTCCCCCACTATGGCAATGTCGGTCGTGCCGTCTTCCAGGTACTGGGGAATGTCGGAATTACGCAAATAGAGGATTTCCATGGGGAAATTGTCCACAACCACTTTCAGTTGGTCATGGCCGTTATTCACATCAATCCCGCAGTCTTTCAGGAGCTTCAAGGAATCTTCGTGCAGCCTCCCGCTTTTTTGAATTGCAATTTTCAGTTTACTCATTCTTGTTTCTTTGTTAAACCTGAGTAAACCACCGGGAATAAATAAAAACCGCCTGATCTACTCAGGCGGTTTGGTTATATTGTCTGTTTACAGCATACCAAAATCATTTCGCCTGAGGGCAAAGATGATGATGGTGATGATGTAATGTTAAAAATCTCATTGTTTCTCTGAATCGGCTGCAAAGATAGGAAAAAAAAATGAGTGCAACGCACACTTGATTCTTTTGCCTGAAAATCAACGAAATGCGGATTTCGACCCCCCGGGGGTCGTTTTTCCTAAACTGCTGATAATCAACGAAAAGAATCAAGTGTGCGTTGCACCCATCGTTCGCGGGCCATTTTGTGATCGACCATCGGAGCCGGATAAGCCGGTGTGTCAAGTTCGGGGATCCATTTGCGGATATAGACCTGCTGAGGGTCGTACTTGCGGAGTTGTTCCGTAGGGTTGAAAATCCTGAAGTAGGGAACGGCATCGCAACCGGTACCGGCGGCCCACTGCCAGTTGCCGTTGTTGGAGGAGAGTTCGTAGTCCAGCAATTTTTGTGCAAAATAAGCTTCTCCCCAGCGCCAGTCAACAAGCAGGTCTTTGCATAAAAAGCCGGCGACGATCATGCGTACGCGGTTGTGCATGTATCCGGTGGCATTGAGTTCCCGCATGCCGGCATCCACCAGGGGGAATCCGGTTTGACCCTGTTGCCATTTTTCAAAATCCTGCGGGTCGTTGATCCAGTCCAGGGCATCGAATTTTTTCCGGAAATTGGAGCCTACCACATCGGGATAATGATACAGGACCTGCATAAAAAATTCCCGCCAGATCAATTCGTTCAAAAAAGGCTCATTCCCGGCTACCTGACTGACTATCCGGCGAATGCTCACCGTTCCGAACCTCAGGTGAACGGACAAATGGCTGGTCCCGTCCAGTGCCGGATAATCCCGGACTTTTTGGTAATTGTCCAGGTTGTCAAGATTGTATTCGGGGACTTTGATAACTGAACGCTTAAACCCCAGTTCCTCCAGGGAGGGAAACGGGAATGACAGTCCTGTAAAATGGTCCGGCACCGGAGCCTGCAGGAACCTGACAGGTTCTTCGTGGAATTTGCCGATCCACTTGTTTTTATAGGGAGTAAAAACGGTATAGGGCGTGTTGTCGTTTTTCAGGACATCGTTTGTGGCAAAAATCACCTGGTCCTTGAAAAGGTGAAACGGGATACCGCGGGATGCCAGCAGGCTTTCTATTTCCCGGTCACGCTCCATGGCGTAAGGTTCGTAGTCTTCGTTGGCATACACCGCCCCGATGCTGAATTGCTCCGGAAGCGTTTTCCAGACTTCGAGCGGAATGCCTTTCTGGCAAAGCAGGCCGCCGGAGGGATTTTTTGCCGAGACTGCCGGACTTGCCGGGGCTGCCGCCATTGCCTTGCCGGAGCTTTCCTGAATGGCACGGGAGAGGCTCAGGAGCGTTTGGTGGATGAAGGTGATCCTGGGATCGTCGGCCTCCAACTCGGAAAGGATGTTTTCATCAAAAATGAAAATGGGCAAAACGGGGAAAGGTCCGCGCAAGGCTTCCTGCAGACCGCGGTTGTCTTCCAGGCGCAGGTCCCTTCTGAACCAGAATACCGAGATTGTTTGCATATTCAAATATACGCATCAATCCCGGATAACATCACTGATATCCACGCAATAAAGATCAAAACCGCCTTTGCCGCCGGGTCTGTCCGAAGAAAAGATCATGAGCGTATAGTATAAGAAAGAAAAGATCACCGGCCGGTATTCATCGTTGGCCGAGTTGACCTTGCTCCCGAAATTGACGGGGTCGGTCCAGGCGTTGTTTTCGTATCTTGAATAGTACAGATCGAAACCGCCGTAGCCTCCTTCCCTGTCGGATGCAAAAACCAGGTAATCACCATAGAGGGAAGGGCATTTGTCATTGCCCGCAGAGGACAAAATGGATTCTTTTGTGATCTCATAAGGACTTGTGCCTGAAAGGAAGTCATGAAACAGCGGTCCCTGGCCCAGGTCAAAGCTGTAAATATCAAAAGAATCGTTCTGCCGGTTGCTGCAAAACAGGAATTTGCCGAGTTCATCCGATATTACGGGGTACATGTCATCAAACTCCGAATTTGCCGGATCTGCCTTAAACGGACCGTAAAGCCGTTGTTGGCCGTTGTAAGTCCCCCAGTCCAGCCGGGGTGTATAAACAAATTGTATGTCAAAATCACTGAATTCGTTATCCTCCGATCCGTTGTGGGCGTAAAAGAAATAATTCAGCCCGCCCCCTTCAGAATATGTGTAAGGACCCAGTTCGTCAAAATTTGTAGTTATGAACGGGAGCAATTTCCTGTCAAGCATGGATTCACCGGCATTGTCAGGAATGGTGATGTTCAGCACATCGTCCCTTTCGTGATAGGAAATATCAAAACAACGGGCGATGATATCGAAATCGTTTCCGCTACTGTTCCTGTCCGTAGAGAAATATATATCACTTCGGGCTCCGGGGAAAGGCAAATTGGAATTGTAATCGTTGTATACGGAATTGAGACCCTCAAGATTGGCCGGGGTCTCCGTTACAATGATTTCGTAATCAAAATGGTAATGGGGTTCTACCCAGGGACAGCCCTGCAAGCTGAAGACCAGGACGAGTGATGATGCTATTACCGTAACTTTTTTGATAAATGCTATTGCTGACATGGATAGTGAAGGTTGGTCATTCATTAAATGACCCTTAGAGCGATTTACTGCATCAACATATTCAAAAAGTTTCCGTCCCTTCCCATTCAGCATAAAAACGTGAAAGAAACTGCTCCATGTACCGGTGCCTTTCCCCGGCCAGTTTTTTCCCGGTTTGTGTATTCATCCTGTCTTTAAGCAACAAGAGTTTCTCATAGAAATGGTTGATGGTAGGGGATGTGTTTATCTTGTATGCGTCTTTGGTCATTTCCTGAACGGGCGGGATCCCCGGATCATAGATGGCCCTTCCCTTGTGCCCTCCGTAATTGAAAGCCCGTGCTACACCTATGGCACCCAGGGCGTCCAGCCGGTCGGCATCCTGTACCACATCCAGTTCTGCCGATCTGAATGCCTGCCTGTAGGCAGCTCCTTTGAAAGAAATATGGGCTATGATCTGTTCCACGTGAGCGATTACGTTCTCCTCTACCCCAATGGAACCAAGGAATTCCCGGGCTTTACGTGGACCTATGGTTTCATCGCCGTTGTGAAACTTTGAATCGGCAATATCGTGAAGCAAAGCGCCGAGTTCAACCACAAAAAGGTCAGCTTCTTCCGTTCGGGCGATCTGCCGGGCCAGCTTCCATACCCGGTACACATGCCACCAGTCGTGCCCTCCTTCGGCATTGAGCAATTCGTCTTTTACAAAATCAACGGTTTTTTGAATGACAGTATCACGATCCATTACAACACCCACTTTTCCATGATCCTGATTAACTGTTTCTTATCGATGGGTTTAGAAATATGGTCCACAAACCCGCTTTCCAGGTATTTTTCCCGGTCACTGGACAAGGCGTTGGCTGTCTGAGCCACTATGCGGGTTCCCGGCTTCCATGCCAAAATCTTTTGCATGGCTTCCTCCCCGTCCATCAACGGCATCTTAATGTCCATCAGTACCAGGTTGATATCTCTGTTTTCACTGAATATTTCAACGGCTTCCAGTCCGTTCCGGGCCCAGAATATCTGTATGGGCAGATCTTTTAGAATGATCTCCAGGTACATCCTGTTGATCTTTTCATCCTCGGCTATCAGGATCTTCTTGCCGCGCAAACGTCCCGTGTCCGTTACTTGTTCTTTCCGGGATTTGACTTGCTCCGGTTTTGCCGGTTCATATGGGATCGTAAAGGTAAATACGCTGCCCCTGCCCACTTCCGAATGCACAGAAATGTCACCACCAAGCAGATCCAGAAGCCCTTTTGTAATGGCCAGGCCCAATCCGGTGCCTTCGTATTTCTTATGTGCCTGTTCCGTGCGTTTGAAACGTTCAAAAACCAACTTCAGATCGTCTTCACTCATGCCAATCCCGGTATCTGAAACATAGAATTTTAATCGGTCATTTTCAAGTTCGTACCCAAAATCAACCCCTCCTGTTTCCGTAAATTTTAATGCGTTCCCAATCAGGTTGATCAATATCTGCTTTAACCTGTCCGGATCGGTAACAATGAAAAGTGCTTCATCCTTTCCCGAAAGGTTCAACCTGATCTTAAGGTTTTGCTTCCCGCGGGCATGTTTCAACTGTTCAAACAGGGTTTCCGTTTCTTTCAGGATTTTGTGTAACTCACAGGGGGCTTTGCTCATCTTCAACTCGCCGGCCTCGATCCTGGATATGTCAATAATGTCGTTTACCAAATTCAATAATTGCTTTGAGCTGCTTTCAATGATGTCTATATACAGTTTTTTAGTTTCAACGTCCAGGTCTTCCTTGCGCAGCAGTGAGGCAAAACCCACCATTCCGCTTATGGGGGTCCGGATCTCATGGCTCACATTTGCCAGGAACTGGTTCTTGTAATTGTTCGCCATTTCGGCCTGTAACTTAGCCTCTTTCAATTGCTTTTCAATTCTTTTTCTTTCGGTGATCTCTGAAACAATACCGGCCACCAACATTTTTCCTTCATCCTTATAAACAATTTTACCTACGTCCTGGAACCATTGGTAATTGCCTCCAGCGTTCTTCATCCTGTACTCACAGGCATATACCGCCGCCTTTCCATGCAAGTGGTCATACATGGCGTTCATGGCCCCGTCGCAGTCCTCGGGATGAACGATCTGCATGAAATCCTGAAAATGTTTAAAATCTTCACCTTTCAATCCCAACATACGCGTCTTGTTGTGATTGAAGGTGATCTTTCCAGAGGGCAGCTCCATTTCCCACCACGCCATGTTCCCGGCCACCATGGCCCGGGTAAGCCGTTCCTCCGTGGCATCCAGCTCAGACTCGGCATTTTTCAAAATGTTGTTATTGACCAATATCACAATGACGCCCTCAGCCTTTCCCTCTTGTGAGATCAGCGGACTTATCCCCAACAGGTACCAGTTCCCGTCGTTGTCCTGGATCTCTTTTTCGTAGGTCGTCAGGGTTTCAAGCGCTTTGTATGCACCCGAGATGATTGTATCATAATCGCGCAACGGTTGTCCCGGATCGGAGTCCTTAAGGTTGAGTATTCTCTTGGCTTCTTCTGTAAAACGAATGATCTTCAGATCGGTGTCCAGGATCAGCGTTCCAATGTCGGCTCCTGTAAATGTGTATGAATCTTTTCTATTGTTTTTCATCTGATAGTGATTACTTTGTAAAGATACGGGAAATCTCTGTTCGGAAACCAATAATCGATTTCCCACTAAAAATTTTTCCTGAAAAGAAATCACATATTTTAACTATCTTTGTGAGATCGGACATATCGTGTAGGTTCTGCTCTGCTGTTCCTCCCTCACTTTCTGTTAAGCACTATAAAACTACGTTACCGCTATAGCATTGAGCTGCCGTATCCCGGCATTGTATCCGATGGCAATTAACAGGTATTAAATAATATAAATGGCAAATTCAGATTCATTCAACAAAAGACAGGTAGAAAAACAAAAAAGAGCAAAGCGAAAAGAAAAGCAAAAAAAGAGGGAAGAAAGGAAAAACAACCCCAAAAGCTCCTTTGATGATATGATGGCGTACGTAGATGAAAACGGGGTTATCACAAGTACCCCTCCTGAAAATACCAAACCCGAAGGTTCCGGGAACGCCGGATCAGGGGTCCTCAATTCGAAAACCAGTAATTGAGCTTGATCATAAACACGTTGCCCGGAAAGACTTCTCCCATCAATTTGTAACCGTCACGGAAAGAGAACGGTCCCCCTGCATCGTACCCGGTCCTGTCCTGGGACCACACAAAATACAAGGTCGAACCCGGCCTGTATTCCCAGCGCAATACCAGGTTGCTGCGGAATTGCTGATAATTGAATGACGGATTGTCAATTCTCAGATCAAAAACACCATCTCGGTTACCATCAAGCATATAATCCTTTCCGTTACGCTCAAAAGGTATTTTCCTGAAACGGTTTTCATACAGGGCATCCATAGGATGGGTCACCTCTTTCAGATCCGAATAATCACCTATGGAAACAAACGGACTACCATAATACTGGATCGTCAGTTCCGGTGTTATGGCCCAGTCAACACGAAAGGTCAGCGAAAGGTTCCGGTTATCTACCATTCCCAAAAGCCATACCGGTGATGTGTTTAATTGATTTAACTGACCTATGTACTGCAGATCGTTCAGGTTCCTTTCATAAACGGCATTCACCGACAGCAGCAGGTTCGAAAAAGGCCGGTAGCTCATTTGTGGTGAAATATAAAGAAATCTGGAATTTCCCGTAAGTGAATGATTGTAGGCAGCATATACTCCAACGGTCAATTTTTTTGAATGATCGGAAAAGATACCCCCTTCATATTGTAACTGATCGGGCACCTTCATGGCCATGCCTCCGCGAAGCAACTGCTCATCCACTATCCTGAATTTGTATTGCGCTTCCAAAAAAACTGACCAGTGACTGCGCAGTTCAAAATCTGCATCCAGCTGAAGGTCAGAATAAAGACCTCTTCCCTGGAAGTTCCAGGCATTGTCCTGCGAAAGGGATATATCGTAGTTCTTAAAGATCCACTGATTGTCTTTTTCCACATAAGATACGCGTGTACTGTTCTTGACAGTGTTGGACAGCTTCATAAAACCCAGGTCATTGAACTCAAGTCCGGGCGTACGTATGACCACTTCTTCGCTGTAACGCCAGTGGCCCTTGCTCCACCGCCCGATCCTGAAATACCCTCCCAGTCCGCTCATACGGGTGCTTGTGGTATCCAGGGGCAGGCCGCTTCCGGGCCTTTGGTAATACCTCGCCGAGGCGGTCTGCAGCCTCCGGATGGCCTCCTGATCTCCGCCAATATGTGTGCCGATGGTTTTGAATTCCAGGAAATACTTACGGTCCTTCCAGAATTTTGTAAAATCAATTCCAACGCTCAGTGCATCTCTTCCTAAAAAATGCAGGTGCTCATCCCGGATCGCCCGGTGGGTATGGGTAACAATACCCCCAAGGATGGTATTTCCCCGGTCAAAATCTTTTTGAAAACGCCCCACCAGGTAATTGGCCAGCGGCTCCACCGCCTTTTCCGAGTCAACGCCGTTCTCGAATATGTGGGCATTGGCCTTCAAAGAGACCGCCTCGAGGATCCCCACTGAAAGTCCGTTTGCGGTCCTTCCCGACACTTTCGCAGCCCCGCCGATCGTGGTAAACTCGGGCATTTTCATCATCCCGGCCCCCGGATGGTAAGAAGGAGCATGCCCAATCCTGCGTGAATAAAACAAATCATCCCCGTCAAAATCGAAAGCAAAAATATTGTTTCCTTCAATGAAGAACGGCCGTTTTTCTTCAAAATACGTTTCGAAAGCCGTTAGGTTCATCTGTGAAGGATCGGCCTCGACCTGGCCAAAATCCGGATTTATGGTAGCATCCAGTGTAAAGTTGTTGGTAAGCCCTATCTTGGCATCCAATCCGCCCCGGGCACCAAAACGGATCCCCCTGGCGTAGGGACTTCCCGGGATCTTCTTATTAGTTGTTATACTGCCTGAAAGGTAAGGAGACAATTCCAGGCGCCGGTTCCCGGGCAGATCCTTCAGACCGTGTAATTCACCAAAAGTATACACGCCTCCCGTGCCGTCGTTGGCCAGGAGTTCCCAGTGATTCTCTTCCTGTAAACGGTTCACGTAGCGCCACGAATTGAAGCCCCAGACCTGCTCATTGGCAGGGCTGTAACGCAACTGGGTAAAGGGAATTTCAAATTCAGCCGTCCACGCATCCTCCTGAAAGGCCACTTTCACATACCAGACAGCATTCCAGTTTATATCCATGTCGTCGTTGGATATCCACATATCCATCTTTTGACCGGCCGCCGTGACAACAAACTCAAAGGCCGTACGGCGGTCGTGGTAACTGTCCAGCTGGATCCCCACCATATCTCCCAGGTAGTTGTCCCGGCGCCCGAGCCGTTTTGTGATCTTGTCCATATCGTCGAACGACCGAACGCCCACAAACAGACTTCTGTTGTTGTACAACACTTTGATCTCGGTCCTGTACGAGACTTCTCCATTATATACCGGGACAAATTGTTTGTAATCGCTTTGCCACTCCCCCGACTCCCAGCAGGCATCATCCAGTTTCCCGTCAATCACGGGCGGATCCTCTGTGCGCAGGGTGGTGTATATTCTTTGGCCATATGCCCTGTTCAAGAAAAATATCATACACAACAGAACAAGCACGCCCCTGATATGTATATGCCTGTACCTGCCGGCAATTGGTGAATCCATGTTTTGTCTGGTTAGCGGTCGTTGTCAGTAGAATACTTCTCCAGTGTATTGTTCAATATCTGCCGGATCTCCGCGGCCAGCCAGGCAGGTTCCAGGACCTTGACCGTATCGCCGTGACGCAGGACCTCCTGTGTAAGTTCATAGTTGGGAATCACATGCAGCCTGATCCTGCATTCCCGCGCGTTGTCAACCAGGACCTGCTGTGATTTGTGCAAAGGCAATGTCTTCACGTATTTACCCTGTGTCGGGGTAAAAGACAGGATGACATCCTGCACTGTATTCTGTGAAAAGATCAGGCCAATGGTCTGGTCAAACAGGCGGGCAGGGTCCAGACCAGTGTCGGGACAGAATGTTTCGGTCCTGACTTCCAGGTCAAGGATCCTGTCAATGCCAAAAATCCTCAGATCCTTTGTCCCGGCGACAATCCCCACTACATACCATCTGTTCTGATATTCCCTTAAAAGATAGGGTTTTAAGGTATATTCGGTGGTTTTGTCCGTCTGAAAATTGTAGTGACGGAAAAAGATCTTGAGGTTTTCCTTAATCGCACGTAACAGCGGCTTCAGGTTTTCGATGCCTTTCAGTCCGCCTCCCGTGTCAAAAGATATGTATTTGAGGGTATCTTTGCTTTCCATGAGGCTTTCGGTAAGCAACTCGGCTGTATTGACGATCTCGAGGAAGTGAAAAAATGATTCTAAGTTCAGGCTGTTCTCATAGTCAATACAATAACCTTTTTTACTTCTGTCGTACTTGATCTCTATACAAAAGTCATATCGGATCTGCTCAATGTCACGCTGGAGTGTCCTGTCACCCACCTGGAATCCGTGTTCGTGCAAATAATCCCCGATCTCGCGGAAGCCGGGGTAATGTCCCCTGATTATCTTTTCTATGATAAGTGAGTACCTCCTGATCTCTCCGTGTTTAGACATATTAATTTTTCTTTTTTTTCAGAAACCGTATTGTTGTCTGAATGTATCAATGGCTTTTTCCAGGTCTTTCGGATTTTCCAGGAAGGGGAAGTGCATCACATCGCTGCCATAGAGAATCATTTCAGGAAACTTTATTCCCTTGTAATGTTCCGGGCCAATCGGCCAGTCATGGGTCCCGTAATAAAACAACACCGGAACTTCTACCTTTGAGGTCAGATCCCTGTAGTCTTTCCAGTAATCCCCGATAAACATCGCCTGGTTCCCAAAATCGCTGTTCCAGGACGGAAAGCCGCTATAAGTATCGTTGATCTGCTGCTCATCTTCCGGAGAGACAAAGGTCATTTTCCATCTGACCCCCTGCTCATCGAGGGCTTTGGACACTTCCATCAGTCTGTCCATCAACGAATCGGGTGTAAAAGTCTGTACAGGTTTATAAGCTGTGCCTGTAAATTCCGCGGCTTTTTGGAGCCAGCTTTTGCCAAAACTGTCTTCCATACTGACAGTACAATTGATCATGATCATGCCTTTGACATTCTGCGGGTACTTTTCCCAGTAACCCATCTGCAAGATGCCTCCGAACGAATGCCCTAACGTCAGCCATTGGTCTATCCCCAGGGCTTGCCGTATCTCTTCAAAATCACAGACCATTCTGTCCATTGAGAAATTGCCGTCCCCGGGACTGGTGGAACGGCCCACTCCCCTCTGGTCCAGGTATATCATCTGAAAGTGCTGTTCCAGGTATTCCCCAAAGAACTTCTCCAGCCAGTAACTGCCCGATCCGGGTCCGCCGTGCAAATACAGACAAGGGATACCGCTCCCTTTGACATTGACATACAAACTGACACCATCCGAGGTCAGGATGGTCCTCTCCTGTGCACTCAGGGCTATGCCGGTCAACACAAGCAACCCGGTCAATATGATGTTTTTCATCCGGTTAAACTATATTTACCCCAAAACTAAGAAAAAACCGGGAAATTCGGTTTTGGAAACCTTTTCCCCGGTCAAATTTCACCTCTGAATATCTCCTGCGATTTGTCCTGACAACAACATTCAGATCCTGGGTTTGTGGATAATGCGGATGATAAGAGAGGCAAAATAAATCAGACCGCCGTAAACGACGGTGATCAGGGCTACCTTCATCCCGCCGGCCATGATTCCCAACGAGATATCACCTGCCCTTTGAATGGCATCACATGCCTGTTGCATGCCAATGAGTGTGCCCAGGATCCCGGTGATCAGGGCCATCAGCCCGATTTCCTTCACCCAGGCAGGGGCTTTCCAGGCAGCAATTAACAAAAAGACCAGTTCAATGGTCAGGATTCCCATAAAAAGGGGACCTCCTTCAATGAATAAATGTAGCATATTGATTTATTTTAATTGGTTATTGCAAAATTACCTCTGTCTGTCATCAAGTCAAAGGTCAAAACCATTCCTGAAGGTGTCAAATCCTACTGTTCTGCTATTGGAAAGGTAATCTACCCAAGAATATTACCCTAAATGACTACTTTTGGGTATGAAAAGGTATTTCGGTATTTTGTACTGGTTGGCAGTTGTGTTGTTGATGAGCCTGGTGTTTGCCAGTGTGGTGGACGGATACTCACAAGCCCTCTTGCTGGCCATCATGTTCCTGCCGGGCGCTTTGCTCGCCAAGTTCTTTATGAAAGACCTGTCCTTTGAAAACAAGCTTAAGGGTGTGATGCACAGTTGCTGCCTGGCCCTGGCAACCCTTCTGACAGAGTACCTGTGCATTGTATTCACCAGCTGGTATCTATTCAAACTGACCCCCGGGAACCTGCCGGACCTGATCTTCAATCCGGTACTTATATGGATCCTGCTGGCTGCATTTATTGCTATGGAGCGCATGCTGGAGCATTACTTGATAAAAGCTGTCCCTCCCGAAGAACACATCACATTTACATCTGAAAGGAAAAAGATCTCTCTAAGGGTGGACTCCATTCTTTTGGTGGAATCAAGGAACTCGGAGGTCCTGATCCAAACGGTTGACAATACAACGTACCGTACCAAAAAGAAAATCTCTCAATGGGAATCGGTACTCGACGACCGCTTCTTACGTGTACACCGTTCCTTCCTGGTCAACAGGAATCACATCAGCCACTCTACGGCCAACGAAGTAACCGTCAGGAACCATACCATCGAAGTATCCCGCAAATACAGGAACACTTTCCGCCAATCTGTTTCTCCCGATTCTTAATCACCACATTCTGAGGAAACTACCACACAAAAGGCACCACCCGGAATGGTACCCGGGTCGCATATTCGCGGTACCCTTCCAGTGACGACTTCAAAAAGTCATCTTCCTTCACAGTCCTTACAATGGTCAGAAATGCGGCCAGAAACGCAGGAATCAACGCCCAGGCCGTTCCGACAATCAGGGGAAGGGCAAAAACAGACAGAACCATTCCCAGGTTTCCCGGATGCCTGATATACCGGTACGGTCCCCTGTCGATCACCCTGTGGTTCCGGTCTTCCTGAATCCGGACCGTTCCTTCAAAATGCCTGTTCACCAGCATGGCCCTGGTAATGATAATTAATGAGAACAGATAGATCAAGAACCCGGCGATCATGCAATAATTTGGCAGGAAGGTCCATCCATACCTCACATCCAGGCCGGACAGGCATGGAATGATCAGGATCTGCAACAAAAAGTACCCACCCAGGACGGCCCTGTCCCAGGGTTGGGTATTCTTTCCTTCTTCGGAGCGGGACATCAGAACATCGGGATTACCCAGTACCAGTATGAAATTATTGATTATGGCACCGGAAAACACCAGTGTAAAATAGATCCATCCCCTGAACACATCTACGCGGCCGCAAAACAGGAAGAACAATATGGCAGAAATAACGTATGAAAGCAAATTCTTGGTGATCGCCTTCTTCATCGGGGCAACATTTCGTAGACTTTGCATAAAAACGACGGATAAGTGGGCTCAGACCTTAACATATTGATATAATAAAGAACTATCATATCATTTTCGGGATCTATAATGTATTGAGTACCCAACATGCCTCCCCATGCATAGGCCGTATTGGAGACCGCAGGAACGGGTTTCTTCAGTTCATTATACAGCTCAAAGCCGAGGCCGAATTGGAATCCCTCCCCGCCCGAGTTCTCATCGGGCAGGCGGTTGATCATAGTCATCGCCTCTACCGTCTCGGCTTTCAAAATCTGTCGCCCGTTGAAAGTGCCTTTGTTGAGCATCATCTGGCAAAACCGCGCGTAATCCCCTATCGGGCCGTTCAGGCCAATGGCCCCTTCGCAGTAAGTCTGATCGGAGCAAATGGTTCCCCGGGCAAACATGTTCATCATTGTGGCAGGCTCCAGCTTTCCGTCAACAGCGTTGTACGGTTTAACAAAATGTTCCAGCATATCGGGTGCGTAATACCAGTCGGTATGTTCCATGCCCAGAGGCTCCAAAATGGTTTCTTTGACATACTCGCGCAACGTTTTGCCCGATATGCGCTCGATCATATAGGCCAGCATGTTGGTGCTCACGTGGTAATCCCATTCGGTGCCAGGATCAAACCCGAGCGGGTACCGGGCCAGATCCAGCATGGCCTCTTCCAGGGTCGCAAAACTGCTTTCCCCCACATAATAGCTGTGCTGCCCGCAGGGAGCTGCTCCACTATCAGCTGCTCCACCATCGGTTGCTGAGCTTGCTGCGGTTTTCTCTGCTGCGGCCTTTGCCGTTTTCTCTGCTGCGGCCTTTGCCGCCTCGGCCCGGCGGATTTCAGCCACCAGTCCCGAGCCGAGCCCCGTGCTGTGCGACATCAGGTGTGCAAACGTCATTGCCGAGGCGACCGGGCGGGTTTCGTACGTACCGTCGGAATTGACTTTTGTCACCACCCGGTCGGGGATTCCGGGAAAATAATCGGAAACCGGGTCATCGACCGCCACCAGTCCCTTCTCGACCAGTGTCATAAAAGCCGCGGTGGTAATGGCTTTAGTCTGCGAGAAGAGTACGTAGTAATCCTCCGTCGTGGCCTGGATCCTGTTCTCAACGTCCTTCCAGCCAAAAGCCTTATTGTAGATCACGTTCCCGCCTTTGGCCACAAAAGCCGTCACACAACTGAGCTTGTTTTGGTCCACAAAAGACTGTAAAAGCGAATCCACACCATCTATCATTACCGGATCAATTCCCAGCAGATTCATATCCGGGGTAAGGTTAAATTCCTGTGGCAGTTTATCCTTAGCAGGTCCGCCACACTGCCAGGCAACCATGGTTCCAAGCAGCATTATTAAAGCGATTGTCTTTTTCATAGGTACTAAGATAATGTTTTATCCGGTATGGGAAAAATTCGTGTTTAGTCCCTTGCTACCAGGGTTATGTGAAGCAATGCCGGTTTTTCTCCCACATAGGGTCCGCCCCAGTCGGTCTCATCTCCGTTCAGTACGCGGATCGTCCGGAATGCTCCGTTTTCGTAGTAACCTTCCGTGACTTTCAGGTATTGCCAGGCTTTCCCCTGGTTTTTGCGGATGGGATTGAATGTGAAACGGCATCCTGTTCCTATGGCAAAGAATTCATTTTCATCCATTTTGATGATCATGGCTTTTCCGGTACGGTTTTGAGGCTCCGGATCCTGTCGCAGATCCAGCCTGTGTCCTTTTCCGAAAATAATCACGGCTTCCCATGCACCCAGGTCAATGCGCCGGACCTGCCCTCCTTCTTCCGGTTCTACCACGGACCGGATACGGCCTTCATAGCCCCATTGTGCCAGTTGCCCGGACATAGGGGCGAGCAATTTATACTCTTCTGCAAAAGGATTCGTCCGGCTATCGCCGTTTCCGGGCCAACGGCTGTCCACACCAAAAGGAGCGTACCCGATCCCTTTTTCTATTACTTTGTAGAGGTATTTCACATCACCTCCTGTTTCCGGTACCATCAATGCGTTGTCCGGACGGCTGTACAGATCAATCACTTTAAGAACCGTTTCGTCGCCGCGCAAATAAATGTCCGGTGCTACAAAATCTATGGATGGTGCAGCCGCTTTCCAAATAGGAATTACGTTGTCCGTAGCACCGCCGCTCTCATAATGGGTAGCGGGCGGATTGGTCAACGGGTCACGTATGGCCACATTCACAAACATGGGCAGGGGATTTACTGCTTTCCCGGCTGCAGCCACATACTCTATGTAACGGGCTACCGACCAGGCATGGAAATACTCATCGGCATCGGTCCCAAACACCTCTTCCCAGGTTCCTTTGGCTCCGGAGGGGATGTTCAGCTGTGCCAGCACCTCGGCTTTAAGTAATGCATCGGGCACCGGTTGTTCAAACAACTGTTGAGCGACAGGGGAAAAATCGCGCACGCTGCCCCAGGTGCCGGGCTCGTTCTGCACCTGCACCAAAATGACGGTATGCTGCGGATCGGCTTTTTTCAGATACTTCATGAATTCGGTGAAGGCCCTGGCATCAGCTTCCATCGCCTCCGTGGCATGTGGCGAGGGAGAATCCACCGGCTGACCATCCTTTCCGACAATATTGGGATACTTCCGGGAATCCATTTTCATCCATTCCGGCATGTAATGGTTGCTGCCGTTTTTCCAGGTGGCAAACCACAGCAATACCAGGCGGACATCCCTTTCCCTGGCCTGGTCCAAAAGCATCTGTATCATGGAAAAATCATAATTTCCTGGTTCCGGCTCAAATTGTTCCCAGTAAACGGGGATTTCCAGTGTATTGGCATGCATGGATTCAATAGTCTTCCATACGCCCGGCAGCATTTTGGGCCAGGTGGATGAATTGGCCGATTGACCGCCAAACATGAAGAAAGGTTCACCATCAACCAACAAGGCATAACGACCATTGTTTTCAATCAGCTTGGGCATTTCTGCCTGACTTGAAGAAGTGCAGGATGCGACTATGCTAATAAAAGCAAAGACGAATAGTGCGTTGCACACTTTGTTCTTTTTACTCATTATCAATAACTTATTAATTTACACCCCCGGGGGGTTGATTTTTGTAACTTTCTGTCTGTCAGCCTAATGAACAATGTGTACCGCGTACTTTGTTTGCGATAATTTCTCCCAGGCCCCCCTGGTGAAATCCGGGACTCGTACCGGCCGGCTGTTATTGGCGACCGATGTTCTGGAAAGTTCAATTATGGCGCTCCATTCGGCGGCATCGTAGACATCCATGTCCAGCGGGAGCCCGTTGCGCAGGCAATACACCAGCCGGTAATCCATAATAAAGTCCATGCCTCCGTGCCCGCCAACCTCTTTGGCTTTTTGCCCCACTTCCCGAACAATGGGATGTTCATAAAGCGCAAGGACCGAGTCTAACGCTTTGTCCTTCAGAAAGCGGTGCGCATCGGGTTCCAGCGCGATCCCCGGATTTGGGTATTTCTGCGCAAACCCTTTGGTGCCGCTGATCGTATGGAGGCGGCTGTAAGGCCGCGGACTGGTCACGTCGTGCTGCAACATGATGGTTTTTCCTTTTAAGGTTTTGATGACCGAGGTGTTCATATCTCCGTTCAGGTACGTGGCTTTTGCATATTCCGAGTCTTCCCCGAAGGTTTCCTTTGCGTAGGCGGTCATTCCGATCTGGGCCGAGGAAACCGAAACCAGGTAGTCCATCCGGTCCCCGCGGTGAATATTCAGGATGTGGGCTATCGGGCCGAGTCCGTGGGTGGGATAGAGATTCCCGTTCTCCTGCCGGTTGTGCTCCAGGCGCCACATGTTCCAGTACCCGGTGGTGTCGTTGAAATTCAAATACCTCAGATCGTGGATGTACGCCCCCTCGGCATGTACAATCTCTCCAAACACACCCTGTTGTGCCATGTTCAGCGTCGCCATCTCGAAGAAATCATAATTGCAGTTCTCCAGCTGGATACAATGGCGGCGCGTCTTCTCTGCCGTATTGACCAATTGCCAGCACTCGTCAACAGTCAACGCGGCAGGCACTTCCAGGGCCACATGCTTTCCCTGATCCATGGCATAGACACCTATTGGCGTATGCAAATCCCAATGGGTGCAGACATAGACCAGGTCCACATCTTCCCTTTCGCAAACCCGTTTCCAGTCTTCAGGACCGGTATAAGTCTCGGCTTTTGGAAATCCCCTTGCCTCCAGTATCCCGTTGGCCTTGTCAACATGTTCCGGCACCACATCGCAAAGGGCCACAACTTGCACACCCTCAAGGAAAGTGTAGCGGTGCACCGCTCCCGATCCGCGCATTCCCAGTCCAATAAAGGCAATGCGTACCGTATCCATAGGATCGCATCTGAGCTCCAGTACGTCGGTAGTTCCCGCGGCCCTTGGAGGTTCCGGGAAAGTGATCATCTGCTGGTTGTCGTTGCACGACAGCATAAAACCTGCTATCAGAAGTGCTGCTGCGATGGAGGAAAAGCATTTCATAACGCTACTATTTATCTTCAAATATCGGAAAAAAATAAGGGTGCGTTGCACACATTGTTCATTTGATTGATAATCAATCAAATAAAAAAATCGTACCCCCGGGGTACGATTTTTATAAGTCTCTGATACAGAGCCAAAAGAACAATGTGTGCAACGCACCCTTATTTCCTGATGGAAATGCTCACGGGTGTGGGATGTTGCAGGTTGTCGCTGACCGGGCACCTGTCCTCAATGGCATGTACCCATTTTTCCAGGGTGGCATCATCGGCATCGGTATCGGGTTTCAGAACTACGGAAATTTCTTTGAAGCCTGCACGTTCTTCAAAGCTCTGGCCAAACAAACGGGCCGGGTTAAGGGGACCGCTGATGTCTATCTTTATTCCTCTCAATGTCATATTCAACTCTTTAGCAACAACGTGTGCCATAACGTTCAGACATCCGGCGAATGCACCCAACACATATTCTACGGGATTGGGACCGTCATTGGTTCCACCCAGTTCTGCAGGTTCATCAATTACTATTTGAAAATTACGTGCTTTAACAACAGTTTTTGTTGCATTTTCACTCTGGGCGCTAACCCTTACTTTCATATCTGCCATAATAATTCGTTTTAAATGATTGTTATACAATTATCTACACAAATTATGCCGCAGGGTGATCAGGCAACATGCAGTTTTTCATGAGAAAATATGTAATATTACATGTTTTTAATTCAGCCATAGTTATTATGAAACCTAATGACATCTATACCTGGGCGGTGCATCTTGCAAATGAGGAACTTGACGAATTGATGGGTTCATCTGTAGTACTCGATTACGCCAAGAATGATGTGATCATCAAACAGGGGTCACTGGCTTCCCAAATTCTGGTGCTGGAAGAGGGCCTGGTAAAACTGAATTTTGAAGAAAGCGGAAAGGATACTACCTTCGGCTTTGGGACAAAGGGCGATTTTATTGGTCTGATGTGTTCCTTTGTGAAAAAGCGGCTGGATTTTTCAGCAGTTGCCATAACGCCATGCCGCATCAGGGTATTCAACAGGGATGTATTTGAAAAACTGATAGGCCAGAATGGTCCGTTTGCCGTTTATATAGTGACCATGATGTCTGAATTGATCAATGCCGCAGTCCATAAACTGATCACCTTGAGCCACCGGAATGCCAACGGGGCCCTCGCTACCCTGTTGTTGAGTCTGGAAAAAGTCTTTGGCGGACATCAGATCACCCTCCCTTTCACGAGAGAAGAAATGGCGCACACCCTGGGCTATTCCAAAGAAAGCATAATCAATACATTATCGGACTTCCAGCGGGACGGCATCATCACTGTCTCGGGCAAAAATCTGGAAATCCTGGACATCACAGCCCTGGGATCCATTGCAGAAAAGGGCTGAGAATACGTCAGGTTACAGTCCAATATTGTTGATCACCACCACCCCCTCGGGGGTGATATTGAAGATGAAGCTTAACGAAGTTATGTGGTCAAATTCAAAACCGGGATGGGCGGCTGCATAGCGTTCCAGGGGAAAGCAGTAATACTGGAGTATGGTTTCGGACTTGGCATGTTTCTGCATGAAAGCCAGTTTAGTAAGGGTCCGTTTCAACACCGGCTGGACGGGTGAAAAATCACTTAGAGGGAATTCCAACACAGCGCCGTTGCGGTCAGTCAGCCGTATGGTGAAATCTATGAGCTCCTCCTCATCTGTCAGATCATCCACCGCAGCATCTCCGGTAACTTCTTCCGCAACTTCTTCCGCTTCTTCCTCTTCCTTCCCGGGGGGGTTGGCTGTTTCGTCGGCAGCGGCCAGGGAGAACGTCAGAACAGGGTATCCCCAAGCCGAGGCGGTAGAAAGGGCACCGTCGGGAGAGCCGGTGTGCCCGGCGGTGGAAAAGGCGCCGTCCAGCGAGCCGGTGTGCCCGGCGGTGGAAAGGGCGCCGTCGGGCCAGCTGATGTGCCAGGCGGGGGCCAGGGTGTCGCATTCCGAGGTGTTCCAGCCCAGGGTGATGGCGCGGGTATCGGAATCTCCCCAGCTCAGGTGCAGCGCCTGTTCGCGCCAGATGCTCAGATCGCAGGCACGGATCTCACTCCCACAAGGGGTGCCCGTTGTCAGGTCGAGGTCCTCGGCAAAGGTTCCCACATAAGAGATGCCGGGTTCCCGGTACTGGTTCATGTAAACGGTTTCGGGCAGCCAGTGACGTGCATGGCGATGGTCCATGAACATTTTTCGCAGCTCCTGCCGGTCCCCCATCGTGGCATCCAGGAAAGCGCTGATATACGTTTTGGAAATGGTCATCTGGTCCTCCCGGCTCAGCAATTGTCCCAGGTTGAAGAAATTGATGCGCGGAGCCCGGAAATCCGTCCTTCCCCATACGCTGTTAAACTGGCCGTGGTTGGCTCCCCATATATAGATCCCTGCCACAAACCCGTCGAATCCTTCAGTAAAACGGACCCTGTTGAACTGGCGCATGCCCTGGTAGGAAGAGACATCGGCATCGTGGGAGCCCTGCAGTGTCAGGTAATTAACATCGGTCAGCGGGGTACGCATCCGGCCCGGCTGGTATTGCCCGTCACAAGGCGCAATGGCAATGACCGAGCGGATATTGAAATTGAAATCAAACACCTCGTTGGCATTGTCGGGATAATAAGGCAATCGGTTGAACAGCGCCGCATGGGCCACCGCCTCGCCACCCCTCGAATGACCAATCAGGGCAATCCGGTCCATATCCACTTTTTCGTAAAAGGGGGTGTCCTCCCGAGCATTCCATTCCTGCCAGACCTGCAGGTGTTTGAGCAGCAGCCAGCCGCGCACGTTGTTCTCCGTGCCGAGCCCTTTGAAAATATCGTAATGGGAACCGTTCAGAAAATTCTCATCGACCGATGCCAGAATATACCCCCTGGAAGCCAGCAACTTGCCGAGGTATTCGTACCCCGGATCGGAGAAATCCTGGGCCAGGTGGTTCCCGTGCACGATCAGCACCAGCGGGAACGGACCTTCGCCCTGAGGATACCATACACTGGCGTTGAGAGGTAATTCCTTCTGATCAAAACCATAATACCAGGTGCGCATTTTGCCGCTGAATCCCTTCCACGAATCCAGGAATGTGGATCCGTCCACCGGAGTGGTAATCAAGGCGGCACTGTCTCCGAAGGCTTCCCGGTGCTTGTCCTTCCCGCTTCCGTAAGTCAGGGAACAGACCTGGTAAGGCCCCGGCTCACCGGGATGGCTCCCCTCCAGCACCTCGGGCAGGTTTTGGGCCGAGGCAGCGGCGTACCGCGGCATTTCAGCGGGTTTGCCGGGATACAGGAGCCACGTCAGACTACCTGCCAGGGTACAAACGCCGATAACCAGGCTCAGGACCGCCAGGATCCGGTGCAGGTTTTTCACCTCGGCCCGTTTTCTTCTAATGAGTTGCACCCCGGTCCCGATCAGCACAAAGCTCGTGGCGAAGGTTGCATACACGATCAAAGTGCCGGGCATCCCCATGTTGAAGAACATCAGCATCACCGGAATGCCGCTCGCCAGTGCGACGAAAAGCCAGAAATTGATGCGGGCCAGTCCTTTGACAAGGGCAACCGCCGCTGAAGCTCCGGAAAACACCAGACTAAGGATTAGTAGCGTCATGACCAATGCGATTGGCCATCCCCAGGCGATGTAATCGACAATACCCGCAACCAGTATGGCGATGGCAAAGCCTGTGAAAAGTGCCCATACCACGCCTGTAAGTATTTTTTTATTCATCATACAATAAATATATTTATCAATCAGGGTGCAACGTACCTACTTCTCCGGCCCCGAGATCGATGCTGAAAGAGGTGCCGTGAATATCAATATTAAACGTTTGTTTCCTGTCTATGTTATTCATAATCAGCAATACAACTTCGTTGTCAGGGGTTAGGAAGGCCACGTTGGGCAGATCGTCCGGATTGCCCGAATAGGCGGACTCTACGCGAACAGAGCCGGGACGTACATATTTGGAAGCATGGGCAATGATGTACCAGGCCGGGTTACGGGTAACCTTGTTGCCGTCTATGGTTATGGCCCCCAGGCAGGTGGTGCAGCCTCCTGGAGTGTGTATCCCGGTTTGGGGATCCGAGGCCAGGTTCCATTCCAGGGCCACCCTGCTCCAGTTGCGCATAGAGCCAATAATGACCTCTCGCATGTGCCATTGCAAATCCCCGGCAAAATTGCCGGGGGCCCCTATCCATTGCTCGGTGAAATAAAGTGATTTGTCGGGGTGGGCAGCATGAACGGTAGACATGGCACTGATATCACCACCATAGAGGTGAAAAGCCGTGCCGTCTATGTAACTTTTTGCTTCCTCATTGGCCAGTACGGTCAGGGGATAATCCGGACGGTCGCAATTATGATCGTAGATCACAATTTTCGTTTCAATATTGTTTTGGGCAAATGCTGGCCCCAGGTAATCCTTTACAAAGGTCAACTGCTCGCCGGGGCTCATTTCCATACTCGGGTTATTGCCACCGTGAAGCGGTTCGTTCTGAACCGTAACAGCATCTATGACAATGCCCTCGGCCTTCATTTGCTGAACGTACTTCACAAAATAAAGCGCATAGGCCCGGTAGTACTCCGTTTTTAAACGCCCGCCTATCGTAGAATTATTCGTTTTCATCCATACCGGGGCAGACCACGGGGATGCCATCAACCGGATGTCGGGATTGATATTCAATATACTCCTGAGAACAGGAATTAGGTACCTGCGGTCGTACCCCAGGTCAAAATCACGCATATCCACATCGCCCGGGGTACTGTTGTAGGAAAAAGTGAACTCATCCAGATCCGAAGATCCCAGGCTCAGCCTCAGATAACTCGTCCCAATGGCATCCCCTTCCACTCCAAACAGCTGTTCAAGGATGGCGTCCCGGGCCCCGGCATTCATTCCCCACAACAATTTCGCGCTTCCACCGGTAAGGGTAAATCCAAAACCATCTATCTGTTGGTATTTTTGATTTGTATCCACCTGAATGGTTGGCAAATAGGGATTGGTGACTTTTTTTAGAAATCCCTCCTGCAATTCGAATTTTGCCGAGCCGTCCGGTTTTGAAAGATAAACCACAGATTTTATGTCTGACTCCGGAGGTATGACCGGAGGAGGCGGCTTGGTGCCGTTGCCCTGGTTATCGCAACTGATGGCTACTATCAAAGGAAAGATCAGGCTTAGGATGAAAACCGTCATTTTACTCATTATAACCAAGCTTCTAATATTCCATTATGATCGCTTTGCTCCGGTAACAAATTTCCTGTAGCAGGTCTGTTATCTGGTATGTCAGGCTGGCCATTCCCTCATTCATGTTCCATGCGTTGGTGTATACCATAACCGTAAAATCCATGGCCGGATCATAGAGCGCATAAGTAAGGTAACCTTCGGTGGCCCCACTATGCCCGTAACCCAGATTGTGGAGATATTCCAGACCGCACCCGTAACCGGCAGCACTTTTCTGACTCACCGGTAAACAATTCATCATCAGGTTATTTACGGTATAATTATTGAGTACGCCGTTTCCCGACAATAGCTTTCTCAAAAAACGGGCAAGATCGTTTGGTGTCGTCACCAAATTACCCTCGGCGACATAAGGCGATACATTGGAAGACACGATGTCATAGACTTCATCCCCATACAAAACATACCCCGGAATAAAAGGATTCTCCATCACCTGGTCAGATCCTGATTCAGGCATATATGAATTGAACATCCCCATGGGCTGCATGATGTGTTCTTCCAGGAAGTCCTTGTACGACATTCCGCTAACCCTTTCAATGATCTTACCCAGTATTGAGTATCCCGTATTCGAGTAATGATAACCACTGTCGGGAACAAAATAACTCAACCCGGTCCCGGCTACCACCCCTATCAGCTCATCAAAGTGAAACGTGTGTTCCGGTTCTCTATCCATTACATAATTGATATAGTTCAACTCCTTATAAGGCACATCAACAGGCACCGTAGGAGGAATGCTATCGTTGGCCACATCAAATACTCCCGCCCTGTGACGGAGCAGATCCAGGATGGTGATCCGATCTTTATACGGAATGGCAAACCCCGGTCCGTCGGGCAGGTACGTTTCATTGGTCCCCGGGATGGTATCGGTTACCCGGTCCGTAATGTGCAGCTTTCCCTGCTGGTGCAGCAACAAAACGGCCGTTGCCGTAAATGTTTTTGTGCAGCTTGCCGCCCGGAAACGTGTTTGAGCCGTTGCCGAGTTGCCCATTCCGGCCGTTGTATAATACGCTTCCCCGCCTTGGATGACCTTCAGAACCAGTCCGCCCGGATACTCCGGGAACTGGTCCGTATAGTCCTCATAAACCGAGTCTAACATGTGTGTAAGCGCATGTTTTTTAGCATAATACGAGGTGTCAACAAGGCCAAATTTACAACACCCTGCCAGCATGAAAAAAGAAATGAATAATAAAAAGAAATACCTTGTTTTCATATGTTAAAGGTTAACCAACAGAAAATGAATGTCGTAAAGATATAATTTTCGAGACAAATGTATATATTTGTATCGCTAAAATTTTTGGATGTTTACATTTTATCCGGATTCGGTGAAGTAAATAATCAAAGTCTTTAGTGGCTTTGATTATCCCGTTTGTGACCCAGGCATTTTCTTGTTTGGGTTGTTTCAATATTTACATTTTTTAATAGGGTCAAAAAATATAATTATCATGAGTGAGAATCATTCCATTCACGAATTTGACGTGAATCTTATAGTCGAATACTTTTCAAAAATTGAACGTCAGGGCCCCGGAAGCCCTGAAATAACTCTGAAAGCATTAAGCTTCATAGAACATCTGTCTGCCAATGCGCAAGTGGCCGACCTCGGTTGCGGAACCGGAGGTCAAACAATGGTCCTGGCCTGCCTTTTACATCGGGAAAAAGACATGACACTTGAAGACCTGGGATACGATCCCTCGTTGGATACATACCGCAAAGAGAAACAGAAGGAATACAATAGCGAAAAAAATGATAAAGCATTCGGAAAAATGCTTAAGAATTACAAAAAAAATCTTTTTAAATAGCATTATTTGTACCATATTTTGTATTTTTGGGACAGATTAAAAAAATATGGGACAAAATACACCACGTTTCAAACTAAATTACCTTCCACCACCAAGAGAAAAAGTGGAGACTATTGATATTCTGCGACAGACCAACAAATCAACTGCAGTTTTAGCTGAACTCAAAGGTATTGCTATGACAATACCCAACCAGTCTATGTTGATCAATGCTGTTGTACTTCAAGAAGCGAAAGACAGTTCTGAAATTGAAAATATTATTACTACACAGGACGATCTATATAAAGCTTTGGCCTTGAACAAGTCAACGCTATCACCACAAACTAAAGAAGTGGTCAATTACAGAAAAGCCAGTTTTTATGGTTATGAACTCGCAAAAAAGCAAGGATTTATCAATGTAAATGATATCATAAGCATCCAACAGGAATTAGTTAATAATACCGCAGGAATCAGAAGCACACCCGGCACAGTGTTAAAGAATGACAAAACCGGGGAAATTGTTTACACGCCACCGCAGGATAAAGCTGAGATCCTGGATTTGTTAACAAACTTCATAAATCATTACAATCAAACTGACAATGAATTATCCCCATTGATCAATCTCGCGATCTTACATTTTCAATTTGAGAGTATTCACCCCTTTTATGACGGTAACGGAAGGACCGGCAGAATATTGAATATTCTTTACTTGATACTTAACGGATTGCTTGATGTTCCAATCCTGTATTTAAGTTCTTACATAATCAAAAACAAATCAGAATACTATCGTTTGCTGAACAGGACAAATCAAGATGGGATGTGGGAAAACTGGATCATGTTCATGCTTAGAGCAATTGAAGAAACATCGAAAGACACAATTTCCAGAATAATCAACATTAAAGATCTTTTAG
>Ga0265293_10004223_pt1 | contig 25572 bp, 22 predicted proteins | sample Munlanlewell138R_FD_192505 | JGI IMG/M metagenome (GOLD analysis project Ga0265293, IMG submission 192505) | Leachate microbial communities from a municipal landfill in Southern Ontario, Canada - Leachate well 138R | ecosystem: Engineered > Solid waste > Landfill > Unclassified | place: Canada...
CTCTACGGCGCTGCGCTCGCCGCGTCAAACCGTTGCGGGCCCACCGTCCGCGCTGGTGCGCCGCTGCTGCGCTGCGTGGCCCGAACGGGGGTAGTGGTAGGCTCCCTCCCGTGACGCGCACCATCGGCCTGGCCGACCTGCAACCAGCGGCCCAGACGGACGCGCGCAGCCTCCGCCCACCACCCAGGTTCGCGGAGGTGGCGTTCGAGACGTACCACCCTCAACACCCGAGCCAGGAAGCGGCTCGCGATAAGGTTCGCGAGTTCGTCCTCGGTCGGCAGTGGCGCCACCGGCGCGAGGCGGCGGACGAGCTCAGGCGCTCCACTGTCCGCACGACCGGCCGGGCAGCGGCGCGGCGCGGCGCCAGGGCGTGGTGGCCGTTCCAGACGCAGACTCCACAAGCCGGAGCCGGGCTCTACCTTGACGGCGGCTTCGGCGTGGGCAAGACCCACCTGCTGGCCTCGGCCTACGCGGCCGCCGACAGCGCAGCCAAGCGTTACCTCAGCTTCCAGGAACTCGTGTACCTGATCGGCGTGATGGGAATGCCGAGAGCCAGGGACGAGCTGGCGACCGCCGAGCTCATCTGCATAGACGAGTTCGAGCTGGACGATCCCGGCAACACGCTCATTGTCAAAACGTTCCTCGCCGCCCTGCTGGCCAACGGTGGGGCTGTGGTGACCACCTCCAACACGCCGCCCGAGGCGCAGGGGCAAGGGCGCTTCAACGCCGACGACTTCCGGCGCGAGATCCAGTCGGTGGCAGCCAACTTCGAGGTCATCCGGGTGGACGGACCGGACTACCGGCATAGGAGCAACCTGGGCGACTGGCTCAGCGTGGAGCACTTGCGCCACCTACGGCAGACCGAGCCCTCACCCGCGCCGCGCCTGGCGCTAACCTGGGACGAGCTGTTCGAACTGCTGCGGGGCATCCACCCAACACGCGTCGGCGGTGTACTCACGCAAGTAGGCACCGTCTACCTGGAGGGCGCCAGGAGCATCTCCTCCATCAACGACGCGCTGAGGTTCGTACATTTCGTCGACAAGGGCTACGACCTGGGGGTGACGCTCAGGGCGTCGGGTCATGGTGCCCTGGTCGACCTGTTCGACGCCTCGTACCGCGACGGCGCCTACGCCAAGAAGCACTACCGCTGCCTCTCACGCCTGTCGGAGATGCTGGCTGAAGCGCCAGCCCCTAAGAGCGAGACGCTGAACCGTCCGGCGCTAACTTAGCCCGCTGCAACTAACGTGGCGGCTTCAACCGCCCGGAGCCTGCAGCGCTGTCAGCCACTCAGCCAAGTCGTCGGCCAGCGCTGCGCTGGCACCCGGCGCGCCCATGCGCTCGGCGCCCGCCGCGGCCGCCAGCTCGCGCACCCGCTCGTCGGTGAGGGCCCGCTCCAGCTGCCGCGCTACCGCCCCGGGAGTGCTGTCGCTCAGGAGCAGGCCGTTGCCCAGCAGACGCGCCTGGTTGGCTAGGTACTCGCGTCCGAACAGCGGCGGCACCTCGAAAGCGACCACCGGCAACCCCACGCCCACGGCCTGCTCGTTGGCGGTCCCGGCGGTTCCCAACGCGGCGTGGGCCGAGGCCAGCACCGCCGCGAAGCGGCCCCGCAGCCACCACACGCGCCGGGCGCCGTCGAAGCTGCGCCAGGCGGCCAGCAGCCCCTCTAGCTCGGGCGCCTCCTCGTCTGCCAGCCAGCCTTCGGAAGGCTCCGGCACGCGCTCATGCGTCCACGCCACCAACCCCAGCGTCGGCCGCGCCAGCAGCAGGGCGGCGAGCATGACCCGCACGCTGCCAGCCGCCTGCTCACGGGAACCGGGCAGCAGCGCTACCGCCGGCCGCACGTTCGCTGGCCGCGGCCCGAGGTCGGCGCGTAGCGGCGCCACGTCAAGGCCGTCCATCATCGGGTTCCCCAGGTACGTGGCGCCCCTCACCCCGCGACCTTCGAGGTAGGCGGCCGTGGCGGCGTCACGGGTGTACACCCGCTTAGCGCGCCGCAGAAGGAACAGCTCGGGTCCGCGGAAGCGCTCCATGAAGAAGCGCAGCGGCGAGCGCGAGCCCTGCTCCGAGAGGTGATGCACCGACACCAGCGGTTGCAGCACCCGCCTGGGCGCCCTGACCAGGCTCGCGTGCATCTGGCCGTACACGTCGCCCACCACCAGAACCGCGTCCGGGCGCCGCCTGCGCAGGTAGGCGGCCTGGCTGAGCGTGAGGCCCAGCAGGCCAGCCTTCAGGTCGCGCCAGATGAGCAGCGGGTGGTGCATGGTGAAACCGTCCGACGGCAGGCGCCTGACCGGGCCCCGCACGGTCAGGCCCGCCCGCTCGAGTTGCGCTCCGGTACCCACTAGCGGGAAAGCCTCTATGTTCAGGCTGGGCAGCCTGCCTTGCAGGGCTTCACCCAGCCGCGCCGCGATGAAGTCCTCACCGTGACCGTTGGAGATGATCAGCAGGCTCAGCACCTCGTCACCGGGGCGCGTAGTGGTCGGCGGCCACCGTTAACGCCTCAGGGCTCCTCGGGCGGCAGGCTCGGCAACGGCCCCTCGCCCCAGCCCAGCTTGTGCCGCAGCACGTCGAAGGCGCTGCGGCGCCCGGTCGAAAGCAGGCACAGGCCGCGCTGCGCCGCGGTGAGCACGATGCGGTCGCCCACCTGCAGGTCGACGCGCTCCTGACCGTCGATAACCATGGCGATCTCGTCCGAGCGGCTCAGGACCTCGAGGCCTATGCTCGAGTCGCCCGGCAGCACTATGGGCCGGTTGGTGAGCGAGTGCGGAGCTACCGGCGTGACCACCAGAGCGCTCATGCGGTGATCGAGGATGGGGCCGCCCAGCGAGAGCGAGTAAGCGGTGGAACCGACCGGGGTGGAGACCACCACGCCGTCGGCGCGGTACTCGGTCGCGTAGGCGCCGTCCACCCGCATGCGAACGCGCACCAGGCGCGTCATGACCCCCTGCGAGAGCATGACGTCGTTCAGCGCCAGGTAGCGTTCCTGGCGGCCAGCCAGGCGCACGGCCAGCATCATCTTCTCCAGCACGGGCCACTGAGGAGCGTGGTCGCCCTGCACGTACGCTAGTGCCTCGTCGGCACCGAACTCCGCCAGGAAGCCGAGCTTGCCCAGGTTCACGCCCATGACCGGCGTGCCGGCGCCCGCCAGGCGGCGCCCGACGGCCAACAGCGTGCCGTCGCCGCCCACCGACATCACCAGGTCGGCGCCTTCCGCCAACGCCACGAGGTCAGCGGAGCCGCCCAGGTCCAACTCGACCAAGACGCCGCGCTGCCGCATCAGTTCGGCCAACTCTGAAGCCAGCGGGTGCGCCTCCGGCTTGTGAAGCGTGCTGGCCACCACCACCTTCCTGAGGTTAGCGGCCGGGGTGGCGAACGTGCGGTTAGCGAAGCTCATTGCGTCTTGACGCCTCCTGGCAGGGCCGCCTGCACCCGGCTCAGCACCTCGTCTACGACCTGACCGAGCGTCAGCTCGCCCGTGTCTATGAACAGCGCGTCCGGCGCCGGCGCCGACTGCTGCGCGTCTTGCTCATCGCGCTTACGCAGCCGCTCCGCGATCTGCCTCAGCTCTCCGCTGCGTTCACCTGCGCGGCGCGAGGCGCGGATCTCGGGGTCGGCCGTGAGGAAGAACTTGACGCGCGCGTGCGGAAACACTGCCGTGCCCATGTCGCGCCCGTCGATAACGAACGAGCCCTGCACCTCGCGCAGGCGCTCCGTGACCCAGGAGCGCACCTTGGGGTGCCGCGCCACGGTCGATACCGCCACGTCGATCGCGTCGGTGTTCAGCTCCTCTGTCACGTCGGTACCGTCGATGCTGACGCGGTTACCGTGCGCGTCGGCGTGCAGCGTGACCTGGTGCTGCCCCAGCAACTGCACGACGGCGTCCTCGTCTGCGAGGTCGAAGTTGGGCTCGATAGCCGCCAGCGTCGCGGCGCGGTACAGTAGGCCGCTAGATACGTACGCCACGCCGAGACGACGGGCCAGCAGCCGCGCCACGCTGGACTTGCCCGACGCGGCGGGACCGTCGATGGTGATGACCAAATGCTCTGGATCCGCCACCGCGCTCATGCGAGCCTCCCACCGAGCAGGCCAAGGAAGTCAGTGAAGAAGCCGGGATAAGTCTTGGCCACCACCCCGGGGTCGTCGAGCACCACGTTGGGGATCCTGGCACCCGCCACCGCCAGCGCCATCGCCATGCGGTGATCGCCGTAAGTGCTCAGGACCACCGGACTGCGCGGTTCGCCCCTGAGCGGGTGAACGGTGAGCTCGTCATCGCCCTCCTCCACCACCGCACCGAGCCGCGTGAGCTCGGTGGCCATGGCGGCCAGCCTGTCGGTCTCCTTGATGCGCAGGTTGCCGATACCCACGATGCGAACGGGAGCGTCGGCGAACAGCGCCACAACCGCAAGCGTCTGCGCCTGGTCTGGCATGTCGTTTAGGTCGAAGCGCCCACCCCCTCTTAGCCTGCCGCCCGGCGGACCAGCGACCGTGACCTGGTTCTGACACCACTCCACGCTGGCGCCCATCTCCTCCAGCACCGCCGCTAAGCGCGCGTCGCCCTGCACCGTGCCGCGGCCCAGGTTGCTGACCGTGACGCGGCCCCCGGAAACGGCGGCCGCGGCCCAGAAGTAACCGGCCGACATGGCGTCGCCCTCAATCTGGAACTCGCGCGCCCGGTAGCGCTGCGGCGTGACCTCGAAACGTTGGTAGCCGCTGCGCTGCACGCTGACCCCGAACTGCTGCATGAGCAACAGGGTCATGTCGACGAACGGCTTCGAGAGCAGCTCGCCCTGCACTTCCACCACCACCGTACCGGCGGCGTACGGGGCGGCCATCAGCAGGCCAGAGAGGAACTGCGAACTGCGGTCGCCGCGCACCGTGACGTGGCCGCCAGCCAGGCCATCAGCCTCGAGCAGCACGGGCGGGCAGCCGTTGTCGAACTGAGCCCGCGCGCGGCTACCCAACTGATTGAGCCCATCGAGCAGCTCCACTATCGGTCGTTCGCGCATGCGGGCGTTGCCGTCGAGCACGAAGCTACCCCTGCCCAGCGCGGCCAGCGCAGTGAGGAAACGGATGCTGGTGCCGGAGAGGCGCAGGTCGAGATGCGCCCGCGTGGCTGGCGGCGGACCACCGGCGCCGTGCACCACCACGTCTGAGCCGCGGGACTCGACCTTCACGCCGAGGCGGTTGAGAGCGGCGATCATGACCTCGGAGTCCTCCGCTACCAGCGCGCCCCTCAGGGTGGAGACGCCCTCGGCGAGTGCGGCGGTCACCAGCGCTCGGTTGGTCAGGCTCTTGCTTCCGGGAACCGCCAGCGTGCCGTGAGTGGCTACTTGCGGCCCGACGTTGACGGTGGTGGTAAGGCGCGACATCCCTTCAAAGATACACCGGCGTCCCGCGTGGCCGCTCCCCCGGCGGGAGCCCTCGACAGCGTGCGGGGGCGCGCGTGCACGGGCCAACACGGGACGCCGGCGCAACCTGTTACCCTGCGCCTCGTGAGCATCCCGCCCAGGCTGCAGAAGATCGTCGACGAGTTCCGCCAGGCGCCCGAACCTTTGCGTCTACCGCTCCTCCTCGAGTACGCCAACAAGCTTCCCCCGCTGCCGGAAGGCGTGAGCGGCGAGCTTGAGCGCGTGCACGAGTGCCAGACCCCGCTCTTCCTCAAGACGGAGGTCGAAGAGGGCAAGGTGATGCTCTACTTCGAGGCGCCCGCAGAGGCGCCCACCACGCGCGGTTTCGCTTCGGTGATCATGGCTGGACTGGACGGCGCCGAGGTCGAGGAGCTGCTGGCGGTGCCGGACGACTTCTACGAGGCCATGGGGCTGGCCAAGCTCATCTCGCCTCTCAGGTTGCGCGGTATGGGCGCCATCGTCGGCCGCATCAAGCGGAGCCTGCGCGCCTATGCTAATATCTAACGGTTTGAGTTAGGCCGGGCCGAACCCTGGCCCGTGGAGGAACCTGATGAAGAAGGACATTCACCCCAAGATGGTCGCCTGCAAGGTCATCTGCGACGGCGAAGTGGTCATGGAAACCTACAGCACCAAGCCCGAGTTGCACGTCGACGTGTGGTCCGGTAACCACCCCTTCTACACCGGCGAGCAGCGCTTCATCGACACTGAAGGCCGTGTCGAGAAGTTCCAGAAGCGCTTCGGCGACAGCTACCGCAAGGCCGCCCGCAAGTAATCCCGGCACCCGGCCTGGCGCCGGAGGCAAGCGGAGCGCCCCCTCGACCAGTTCGAGGGGGCGCTCCGCGTTCTGCTCGTAAGTGCCTGGCGGCTCTCAGTTGGGCACCGCTGCGCGCACGGTGGTGCCCTCACCTTCGTTCGATTCGATGACCAGCAGGCCGCCGCGCGCCTCGACCCTCTCGCGCATCTGCCGCAAGCCCAGACCGCCCGCGCTGGTAACCCGGTCGCCCACCTGCTGCAGGTCGAAGCCGGCGCCGTCGTCGCGCACCTGCACGAAGACCATGCCGCCGCCATCGGTACCCAGGCGCACCTCGACCAGGTGCGCCCGCGCGTGCTTGGCGACGTTATGCATGGCCTCCTGGAAGATCCTGAAGAGCACCCCTTCCGACTTGGGTGTCAGCTCGCCCACATCGCCGACCTCGAGGCGCACCCGCACGTCGTTCTGTTGCCCGAAGTCGGCCACGTAGCGCCTCACGGTCTCGACGAAACCGTAACGCTCGAGGTCCACAGGCCTGAGGGCGAAGATCGAGCGGCGGATCTCCTTGATGGTCTCGCGCACGGTGTCGCGCGCTTGGTCTAGTTCGTCCTGCGCGCGCGCCTGGTCCTTGGGCATGAGCAGCGCCACCAGGTCGAGCTTCAGGGCGCTGAATGCCAGCAGTTGAGCCACTCCGTCGTGGATCTCGCGCGCGATGCGGGTGCGCTCCTCGGTGATGGCGAGCTCCTCGGACTGCAGGTAGGCGGTGGCGTTACGCACCGCCAGGCTGACCTGGTTGGCCAACAGTCCGAGGTACGGCGTGTCGTCGAGCGCGAACTTGTCGGGCTCCGGGTGCACCAGCACGGTCACGCCGAGGAGGTGATCGTCGGCCAGCAGCGGCATGGCCAGGACGGAGCTGGCGGAGCTCAGCAGCGGGCCGGCGTTGGCGCGCTCCTCAACGCTTTGAGAGCCCACCACGGCGGGCTCGCGCCTGGCAGCGACCTGCCCCACGATGCCCTCGCCCACCCGGTAGGCCAGCGGCACCGAGCCCTGCGGCAGGCCCACGCTGGCGGCCATCTGCAGCGTGCCCTCCTCGTCGGCGAGGAACACCCCGCCAGCGGGAGCCGCCACGCGCTTCATCATCTCGTTCAGAACCGTCAGCAGCATGCGCTGGAGGTTGCCTTCGGCGCGCACGGTGCGGTCGACCTCCATCAGCGTCAGCAGGTCACGCATGCGCGACCGGGTGGATTCGGCGGCCGCGGAGTACTGACTGGCCAGGATGCCGAACGCTTCGCGGCTGCGCTGGTCCGGCGGCGCCTCGTAATAGGCGTGCAGCGAGCCTTCGGTGCTGCTGCCCCACTCAAGCGAGTGGCTCAGCACGGTGAAGCGCTCGCCGCCGCGGGTGAGCAGGCGCGCCTCGTCGGTGGCCGGCTCCTCGGTGACCACCTTGCCCATGTGGCGGTCGCGCTCGCGGGCGTCGGCCTCGAGCTCAGGCGTAAGGTTCACGCCGTACGACGCCCCCATCTCGACCGAACCAACCACCAGGCCGACCGCGTCCGCGCCCGTGACCTCCACCACGCCCTCGGCGGCCACGCGCATGACGGCCTCCAGGTCGGGCGCCGCGGCGTAGCGCGCGGTGACGTCGTGGATGGCGCCGAGCATCTCGTGGCTGGCCTGCAGCTCGACGTAAAGGCGCGCCAGGTCGGCCTGCGCCCGCTCTCGGCCCTGAACCTCGCTGGCGATCCAGTTGAGGGTCACGTACGTGGCGATGGGACCGAGCACGCTGTAGAAGATCACCGGCGCCCAGATCCGGTAGGCGCCCTCTCCTACGGGTAGGACTACGAACTGGAACATCAGGACCACGCCCACGATCAGGAGCGGCAACCAGATGCGGGCCAGGCGGATCTGTTCGTAAAGGCTGCTTTGCGGAACCATTTCCCCGATTCTATTGCGCTTAGGCGCAACCCGCTCGCTTCGGGAGGCTCGCAAGCCCGCGCGACCTAGGCGCGGGCGGCTGACGGTAGACTCTACGGATGAGTAATGCCAACGAGCCGGTCGACGAGCCGGCGCAGAGCGACGCAGAGCCCGGGCTGGGAGACGCCGCGGCGCCGGGCCCGGTCGAGCCCGCCAGGGCCACGGCCGCTGAGCTGACCGCCATGGCTGGCGATCAGCCGGTGGCGGTGGTGGAGCACGGAGGCGTGAGGTTCACGCTTCTCGGTACGGCCCACGTGTCTAAGACCAGCGCAGAGGTCGTAGCCAACATGGCGAACTCCGGCGGGTTCGACGCTATCGCTATCGAGCTCGATCAGGGGCGCTACGCTTCGCTCACAGACAGCCAGAACTGGCAGAAGGTGGACCTCTTCAAGATCATCCGTCAGGGGAAGGCCGCCATGCTGGCCGTTAACCTGGCTCTCTCAGCGTTCCAGCAGCGCCTGGCCGACCAGTTCGGCATCGAGCCCGGCGCCGAGATGCGCGCCGCTATCGCCAGCGCCAAGCAGGCGAAACTGCCGCTGCTGCTGGTCGACCGCGACATCGGCATAACGCTGCGGCGCGTGTACGGCAACATGGGCTGGTGGAAGCGCCTCATGCTTCTCTCTGGTCTGCTGGCCAGCGTCTTCAGTCGTGACGAGATCGAGGAGGAGGAGATCGAGCGCCTGAAGGAGGGCGACATCCTCGAGGCCACCTTCACTGAGTTCGCCGAGAACTCCGAGCAGATGTACCTGCCGCTCATAACCGAGCGCGACCAGTACATGGTCTCCAAGCTCATCACCCAATCCGGTGCAGGCAGCGCCGCGCCGCGGCACAAGGACGTTCTGGTGGTCATAGGCGCCGGCCACCTGAAGGGCATGCGGGCCGCGCTGGAGGGCGACGGCCGAGTCCCGGGCATGCCCGAGCCCGAAGCAGGTCAGGACGTTGGCGACCTGGCCACCATCGCGCGGCTCGAGCAGTTGCCCCCGCCAGGGGTGTGGCCCAAGCTCATCCCGTGGCTCATAGTGGCCGTGCTGGTGGCGGGCTTCGTGATCGGCTTCATGCGCAGCCCCGATCTGGGCCTTAGCCTCATCGGCGACTGGGCGCTCATCAGCGCCTCGCTGGCGGGCCTGGGAGCCATCATCGCGCTGGCGCACCCGCTAACCATCCTGGCGACCGTGGTCTCCTCTCCCTTCACCGCTCTGCACCCGCTCATAGGCATCGGTCCCGTGGCGGCGCTGGTGGAGGTGTGGTTCAGGCGCCCCAGCGTGGGCGACTTCGAGACCCTCAAGGTGGACGTGACCACGTGGCGCGGTTGGTGGCGCAACCGCGCCGCGCGGGCTCTATTAGTGTTCGTGCTGACCACCCTGGGCGGCGCCACCGGAACGTGGGTCGCCCTTGGCCGCATCTTCGGGCGTCTGGCAGGCTGAGGCCCGGCCGGGGGTCAGAAGGCCGTGGGCGCTCCGTCGAGCGCCCACTGGGCGAACGCGTCCACGAACGTGAAGCGCGCGTTGTTGGTGTCAGACGCGACCACGTAGGCCAGGAACTCACTGATGTCGCCGGCGGAGGCGCCCAGGAACACCTGTGACCCCGTCATGCCGTCGTAGCGTCCGCCGCTAACGGTCGGCAGTGCGGCCTCTGCGGCTGGCGCGGCGTCGCGCAGCTCTTGCAGCATGCGGCCCACCACGCGGTCTGCGGCTGCCAGATCATCGCGCCCGTAAAGCGGCGTGTCGATCTCGAGTCCGGTCATGACCACGTTGCGACCGAACAGCTGGCGCAGCGGTTCGACTGCGCCCGCCACGCGGAACGTGGTGAACGCCTCGACCGCCAGTTCAGCGCCGCTGACGGCGTTGACCTCCAGGCGGTAGGTGCCGGCGGCCAGGTCGGTGGGTAGCGGCAACCACACGAAATCGACCACGTAGCCAACGGCGCCGGGCGGGACCTCTACCGCGGCACTAGCCGACGCGAGCGGCTCGGCGCCGGCCTCGGCGTCAGCTGGCAGCAGCGCCAGGGTCACGTTGACCAGCCCGGGTAGCTGATCACCGGCGGTGCTCAGCTCGAAGCTGGGGAACAGGGGGTCGCCCGGGTGGAACGGCTCGGCCACGGGGCCGCGCTGTCCCAACCGCAGGGCTACCTCGCCGAAGATCTCGAGCGGCGGCAGCGGTGCGCCGAGAGCGTCGACGCGGGTGTGCGCTACCTGTAGGTACTCCGCGTACTCGTCGGCGCGCCCTTCGTCGGCGGCCAGCTGGACGAAGCGCCTGTAAGCGTCGCGCGCCAGTTGTCGCTGCCCCTTGGCCTCGTAAAGGCGCGCCAGCGCGTACTCGACCGCGCTCACGCCCGGGTAGAGGTCACGCGCGTTGACCAGGTCAACTATGACCTCGTCGTGAATGGCGGGATCGAGCGACACAGCGTAGTCGTACGACTCGAGCGCCGCACGGAGCCGGCCCTCGACCGCGTGCACGAGGCCCAGGTTGTAGGCGGCGATGTACGCGTTGCCGTCGAGCGCTACGGCGCGCTGGGAGGCCTCGGCGCTGGCGTCCAGGAAGCCCAGCAGGTAGCGGGCCCAGCCCAGGTTGGTCCAGAACAGCGAGGAGTCGGGTTCGAGCTCCACGGCGACCGCCAGCGCTTCGGCGGCGGCCAGGGCGTCGTCTTCGTCGAACGCGATGAACGAGAGCTCCTGCAGCGGGTACGCCAGGAAGGGCGCAGCGCGGCTGAGGGCCAGCAGTGCGGTCTTCTGCCTGGTGATGTCCTCCGCCAGGAGGGCTACGGTGTACGCGCCCGTGAGGGCGGCGGAACCGGCTGCCGGGCCCAGGTTCGACACCTGATCGACCAGGTCCAGCGCCGCTCCGGCGTTGCCGAAAGCCAACTGCAACGAGGCTTGCAGCGCCAGGGCGTACGGGTAATCGGCGGCGGCCGCGCCGACGAACGCCGCTTCGGCCGCTTCGAAGTCGCCCCTATCGGAGGCCAGGATGCCGCCCCAGGCGTGCGCCACCCCCAGCCCCGTGAGCTCGGCGAGAACACCGAAGGCCGCCTCTGCGCCGGCCTCGTGCAGAGTGTCGAGAGCCAGCGCCATTAGCGCGCGGCGCGCCACCCGGCGGGCGGCATCGGAAGGCGCCAGAACGGACGCCTGCGCGAGGTGCACGTTGCCATCGACCACGGCGCGCAGGTCGTCGAACAGTTCGGAGCCGCGGGCGGGCCAGTTCGGGTCCTGCATCTGCGGCCTCACGGCCGCGGCGTCGGTGACCAGGCCGCTGGCCGCCAGGAACAGCGCCTGCACGTAGTCGCCGTACGCGCCCTCCAGGGGCGGTGAAGCCACTGGCGTCGGGGCGGCTTCCAGGCCGAGGAGCGGCGCGACGACTCGCACCGCTTGACTCACGAGCCTGCCCCTGTCGCCAGGTTCGGCGATGAGCTCAGCGTGGCGCGCCCCGCCCGGGTAGGCCACTTCCAGGCGCAGCACCGTGCGTTCGTCGTACTGCTCCACGGTGCCGCTGACGGCCACGTCGACGCCCGCGCCGGAGCGCAGGAGGCCGGGCCCCGTGTGACTGGTCCACACGGCGCTGCCGAGTACGCGGCCGATGTTGATATAGCCGTCTATTACCACCAGCGGCGGCACGACGCCTGCTGCTACGTCGGGGCCGAGAACGATGGCGTGATCGAAGAAGGCTGCGGCTACCTCGTCGGCCATGGCGACGCCGAGGACGGGATCCTGACTGGTGAATGGGTAAACGACGAGGCTCGTTGCGAACGCGCTGGCGGTGATGACGAGCGCGGCCAGCAAGTGAGCCGTACGCCTGATCAGTGCGGTCGTGCACTTATGCATCCAGGCTCCTCCAAACGCCGTCAGGCTAGCACGGGTCGCTGTGAGGAACGCATGTCCTGGACTTCATTCCAGCAGCGCTTCGAACTCCTCTTGCACCGTCTGCGCCAGCTCAGCCGAGCGGCACACGACGAGGATGGCGTTCTGCCCTGCGAGGGTGCCCACTATCTCTTCACGATCGAGCTTATCGATGACGAACGCCACGCCCGAGGCGTGCCCCTCGTCGGTCGTTACCACGATGGTGTTCTCGCCCCGGTCTATGTGCCTGACGAAGAGCCTGAAACGCTGGCCCAGCTCCTGCATGACGTCGGTCTGCTGCACGAGCGGTGTGGCGCGGTAACGGTGCCGGCCGGGCGCTGCGGGTACGCGCACCAGCCGCAGTTCGGTGACGTCGCGCGAGATCGTGGCCTGCGTGACCTTGATGCCCTGCTCCGCCAGCCTCTCTGCTATCTCGGCCTGCGTCGAGATGAACTCCTCCTCGACCAGCTCGGTGATGAGGCGCTGCCGATAATCTTTACTTGGCATATTTATGCACTATACCAGTTGACTTTCCGCGCTTTCGGTGGCGGGAGCGCCGTCAGACAACGACAACCGCCGGAGGCGCGGGGCTTCCGGCGGTTGGCTGACAGGGTTGCTAAGGGGTGGTGCGGTTCAGTCCTCGTCGTCGAACGGGGTGGGCGCGTAGCTGGCTACCGGAGCGGGCTTGGGCGGCTCCGCCACGCGGCGCAGGTCCTCCATGCTGGGGAGCTCGTCGCCCCACTTGATGCGGTCGGTGGTCTCCAGCTCCTTCATGGCTATGGTGACGCTGTTCTCAGTGCGCGGAAGCACGTCTACGTCGAGGATGCTGGGGATGCCCGACTTGAGCTGAGCGGCGCGCCGCGCCACTATCATCGAGAGCCGGTAACGCGAGTCGGTGAGCGCTATCAGGGTGTCGTAACCTTCTTGTGCCACTGCGGTGCCTCCATGCTCGTGCCCGCGTGCGGGCCTAAACGTAAAGTGTCAGGTTCGTAGCCGCGCTCGCCACCGGCGCGGCCCTAAGCGTTTGAGTGTACTACAAACGCGGCGGGCAGCCCCTAAAGCGGTGGTACCTGCGCAAGGTTCACTCCTCGCGGAGGAAGCTTTCGACCTGCTTCTGGCTCAGCAGCCGGGCGCGGGACCGCTCAGCCCGGATGATGCTGAGGAACAGCGACGCGGCCTCGTTGACCTCGTCGTTAACGATGAGGTAATCGAACTCGCGCAGCGCCCGGATCTCTTCGCGGGCCCTGGCCAACCGCTTCTGGATCTTCTCCTCCGACTCCGTACCCCGGCCGCGCAGGCGCCGCTCGAGCTCGGTGAGGGAGGGCGGCACGATGAATATCATCACGGCCTCGGGCATGCGGCGCTTGACCTGCCGCGCACCCACCAGCTCGAGTTCCAGCAGCATGTCGCGGCCCTCAGCCAACGCTTCCTTCACCGGCTCCAGCGGCGTGCCGTAGTACTCGCCCACGAAGTCGGCGTACTCGAGGAACAGGTCGTTGTCGATCATCTCGACGAACTTCTGGCGCTCTAGGAAGTAGTACTGAACGCCGTGCTCCTCGCCCTCGCGCTGGCCCCTGGTGGTGGCCGACACCGAGAACTCGAGGTCCTCCACGAACGGCATGGCTGCGTTGCGGATGGTGTCCTTGCCGACCCCTGATGCTCCCGTCATGACGAAGAGCACTCCCGACCTGCCTGGGGTCGTCGCGCCGGCCTGCAATGGCGGTTGGCCGTCTGCCACTATGCTTGTTGCCTCCAACTCGCGTTGCCCCGCGGGCGCCGCTTCGTTCCGCGCCCGGTCGCGGGCAGCTGATTAGGCGCGACTGTATCACGCTGCCGCGCGCACCCTGGCTGTTAGCCGCTGGCTGGCACGCCACGCGGCAGAGGCGAGGCGCTCATGGTGCTAGCATGCAATCCCGGGAAGGTGAGGCATGGACCGTAAGTACATCTTCGTGACCGGTGGGGTCGTGTCGAGTCTCGGGAAGGGCATCTCAACATCCAGCATCGGCGCGCTCCTCAGGGCACGCGGGTACAGGGTTACGGCGGTGAAGATCGACCCGTACGTGAACGTGGACGCCGGCACCATGCGGCCCTACGAGCACGGCGAGGTGTTCGTGACCGACGACGGCGCCGAGACCGACCTCGACATTGGCACTTACGAGAGGTTCCTCGACGTGGACCTCTCGCGCATCAACAACGTCACCACGGGGCAGGTTTACCTGAGCGTCATCGAGAAGGAGCGCCGCGGCGCTTACCTGTCTCAGACGGTGCAGGTGATCCCTCATATAACCGACGAGATCCAGGCGCGCATCACCAGCGCGGGTGAGGCGGCGGACGCCGAGATCGTGCTGGTCGAGGTGGGCGGCACGGTGGGCGACATCGAGTCGTTACCGTTCCTGGAGGCCATTCGGCAGATCCGTTTCGAGGTCGGCCGGGAGAACACGCTGTACCTGCACGTGACCCTGGTTCCGTACCTGGGCGCCAGCGAGGAGCACAAGACCAAACCCACCCAGCATTCCGTGGCGACGCTGCGCGGGGTGGGCATCCAACCGGACGCGCTGGTACTGCGCTCGCATTCGCCTGTGCCGCAGGGCTCCATGCGCAAGATCGCGCTGTTCAGTAACGTGGCGCCGGAGGCTGTTTTCAACGCTTACGACGCCGATTTCGTGTACGCGGTGCCTGAGATGCTCGAGCAGCAGGGCATGGGCCGCTACGTTGAGAAGATGCTCAACCTCGAGAAGGTCACGCCGGAGATGCGCGTGTGGCACGACGCTGTGCGCACTCTGCGCCAGCCCGACAAGCGCGTGCGCATCGCGGTGGTGGGCAAGTACGTGGCCATGCCCGACGCCTACCTGAGCCTCATGGAGGCGCTGAAGCATGCGGGCATCGCCAACCGCGCGGCGGTTGACATCGACTGGGTGGACTCGGAGGAGCTGGGCGACGACGCCGCTCAGGCTCTGCAGGGCTACCACGGCATCCTGGTGCCGGGCGGCTTCGGCGTGCGCGGCATCGAGGGCAAGGTGCGGGCAGCCAACGTGGCGCGCACCAAGAAGGTGCCGTACCTGGGCATCTGCCTGGGCATGCAGGTGGCTGTCATCGAGTTCGCGCGGGCGGTCGCCGACCTGCCGGGCGCCAACTCCACCGAGTTCGATCCGTACACTCCGCATCCTGTCATCGGGCTCATGCCCGAGCAGCTCGAGGTCGAGAACATGGGCGGCACCATGCGGCTGGGTAGCTGGCCCATGGAGTTGGCTGAGGGCACGCGCCTCACCGCTCTGTACGCGGAGCAGGGCGCGGGCACTTCGGTGTTCGAGCGGCACCGGCACCGTTACGAGGTGAACCCCGCGTACGTGGAGCAGCTCGAGGAGGCGGGGCTAACCATCTCGGGCGTGACGCCGGGCATGGCGGGCCGCGGTGCGGGCCTGGTTGAGGCCATCGAGCTGGCTGACCACCCGTTCTTCGTGGGTGTGCAGTCGCATCCGGAGTTCAAGTCGCGCCTCATGCGGCCCTCGCCGCCGTTCACGGGGTTCATCCGGGCCGCCGCCAACGCGGCGCACGTAACCTCACCAGCCGCCGAGCAGACCGTAGACGCCGACGGGTCCGGCACAGGAGCCGCTTGACCAGACTGGGCACGCTGGTGATTGGACTGGCCGGCGGGACCGGTTCGGGTAAGACCACCGTGGCCCGCGCCATGGTGGCCGCCGCGGGCGCCGGCAACGTCCTGCTCCTGCCGCAGGACGCTTACTACCGTGCGCAGGGCGAGTTGCCGTTCGAGCAGCGCGAACTGACCAACTACGACGAACCGAACGCGTTCGACACCAATCTGCTGGTGGGGCACGTAGACGCCCTCAAGAACGGGCGGGCGGTCGAGCGCCCGGTGTACGACTTCACGCAGCACGACCGCGCCGCCACGACCGTGCTGACGGACGCCGCTCCCGTGATCATCGTGGAGGGGATCCTCGTTCTGCACTCGCCGGAGCTGCGTAGCCGCATGCATCTGAAGGTCTTCGTGGACGCGCCGCCCGACGAGCGGTTCATCAGGCGACTTGAGCGCGACGTTAACGAACGCGGCCGCTCGGCTCAGAGCGTTATCAGCCAGTACCGGCGTACCGTGAAACCCATGCACGACCTGTACATCGAGCCGACCAAGCAGCACGCCGACCTGGTGCTGCCGGAGGGTGGCAGCAACCGCGTGGCGCTGGAGGTCCTCACGAGTTACGTCGAGTCGTTCCTGCGGCGCCGGAGCCAGGAGTGAAACGCGGCGGCGGCTTAGAGGCGCTGCTGTGGGTCGTTATCGCGCTGTCGCTGGTTGCGGCGCTCGTGCTTGCGGCTCGGCGGGTGGCTGTGGAGGGGTCGCGTGAGCAGGTGGCGCTGGTCATGGACGAGATGGCGCTGGCGCAGCAGGGCGCCCTGGTCGGCCTGACGAGCTTCGAGCTCGGCAGGCGCTACCAGCAGGCGGGCCTGACGGGCGTCGCGCTGTACGAGCAGACGGTTCAGACGCTGGTGGCGCGCGGTTACGCCGCTTCGGTGCTGTCTGCCGACCTGCGCGCCCAGTACCTCTTAGAGGGGTTACCGCCGCCGCCGGTTCCCGGCGACGCTACGCTGGTCACGCCGCTCATGCCTGGGGCGCTCGACGCGCTCATCGCCAAGAACATCCCAGCCGCGCGCGAGTTCGTGATCAATGGCCGCACCTGGTACGTGTGGCCGGGCGACATCGGCGAGACGCTGCCGGCGGGCCCCGACCAGGGCGAGCTGGCGCTATGGAGCGCGGCGGGGTTCGATATCGCCTACCGCCCACGCAACGCGCCGGTGCAACTACAAGTGCTCGGGGACTTCCCGCCGGAAGCCAACTACCTCATCTACGCGGGCACGCACGTGGCGGGCTTCCCTGGCGACCTGAGCGAGGTGGTGGCGGCGTCTCAGCCGTTCCTTACCGCCATCATCGAGGGTACGCCGCAGAACGGCATGGGCGAAATCTCGGATTTGGTGCCAACGGTCAGGCTGCTGTCGTTCAACCAGGATTACGTGGACCGCAGGCTGCGACCTGCGGATCTGGTCGACAAGTACCTGCTGGCGGTGGAGGAGCGCAACGTGCGGCTCCTGTACCTGCGTCCCTACACCACTAACGAGCTGGGCGACCCGGTGACCAACACGGAGGAGATGGTGCGGGGTCTGACCGCGGCCCTGGTGAGCCAGGGTTACGAGGTGGGGCCGCTGACCCGCCTGGAGCTGGAGTTCGAGACCATCGGCTGGCTCCGCGCCCTGGCGGCGGCGGGGATCCTCGCGGCGCTGGCTCTGCTGGCGCTGCGCTTTCCCGCGCCGTGGGGGTTGGCCGTGGCGGTGGCGTTGCTGCTCGGCAGCGCCGCCGTGGCGGGCCCGGGCTGGCACGCTTTGGCGCTGCTGGCGGCTCTGGTGTTCCCGGTTCTCGGTTTCTTGACGTTCCGGGAGCGCTGGCCGGCGCTCTTCTACGCCACAGCGCTGTCCTTGGCTGGCGCGTTGCTGCTGGCGGCGGTCGGCAGCGAGCGCGACACCTTGCTGGCCATCAAGCCGTTCGCTGGGGTGGGCTTGACGTTGGTCGTCCCCCCTGCCCTGTTCCTGGCTGGTTACATGCTGCGCTTCCACCGCCCGGCGGTTTGGGTGAGGCGCTTGTGGGGCGCGGAGGTCACGTTCGGGCACGTGGCCATGGGGTTGATCGCGGTGGCGGCGCTGGCGGTGGTCATTCTTAGGCGCGGCAACGACCCGGTGATCGGCGTCAGCCAGTTCGAACTGACGCTGCGGCAGCTCCTGGGTGAGTTCGTGGCTCGGCCGCGGTTCAAGGAGCTGTTCGGCCATCCGGCGGCGTTCCTGGCGTTAACGCTGCCGCTGTGGCCCACCTGGCTGCGCGGGGTGCTGCTGACCGCAGGCGTGGTAGCTCAGGCGAGCATCCTGAACTCGTTCAGTCATTACCACACGCCGCTGCTCATCTCTCTTGAGCGCACCGGCGTGGCCTTGGGTATCGGCCTGCTGGTTGGTGTTGTACTGCTGCCGGTGGCTCTGCTGGCCACGCGCATGTTGCTCCGCTGGCTGGCGGGCGCGCAGCAGCCCGGCGAACCGCCCGGCTCTGCTTCGGTCGGGTAGTCGGGTGCCTGCCGGTGTCGGTGCGGGGGCTGGCTGGTCTGGCGTTGGCTCTGTACTAGGGCGGGCGCGGCGCGCCATGATGGTGGGGCGTGCGCGTTCTCGTTAGTGGCTACTACGGCTTCGGCAACCTCGGCGACGAGGCGTTGCTAGCTGGGCTCCTGCTGGGGCTCCGCTCGCAGGGCCACACGCCGGTGGTGTTGTCGGGCGACCCGAAGGCGACCGAGCAGCTGCACGGGGTGGAGGCGGTGCACCGGGTGCGCGGTTTCGCTCTGGCTCTCGCTCGCGCCGACGCGCTCGTGTCGGGCGGCGGTGGGTTGCTGCAGGACACGACCAGCAGGCGCAGTCTCGAGTACTACCTGAACGTCATCCGTTTCGCGCGCGGTACCGGTAAGCGGGTGGTGGTTTACGGGCAGTCGTTGGGGCCTCTCTCTAACGGCGGCCGTGAGGCCGTGGCGCGGACCTTGAGGGGCTTGCCGGTGGCGCTGCGTGACAAGCAGTCGGTGCGCCTGGCTTCGGAGTTGGGTGTGCGCTCTACGCTGGTGGCCGACCCGGCGCTGCTGTTGGCGAACGCTGACGCCGAGCCGCTGCCGGAGCCTGACGAGGCGCCGGTGGTGCTGGTTCCGCGTGGCGGGCAGCCGCAGCTGAACGAGGCGTTGGAGGAGTTGGCGCTGGAGCTGGTGGAGGCTGGCGTGCCCATTGCTGGTATGGCGTTCCATCCGCGTGAGGATGACGCGCCGCTCATGCGCATGAAGCGCATGGTTCCGGAGCTGCAGATCTGGGCGGAGTCGGACCCGAGCGCCGCCGTGAGGCGTTTGGAGCGCGCTCGTTACGTGGTTTCTATTCGTTTGCATGGCTGCATCCTCGCCGCGGTGGCGGGTGTCGGGTTCGCTGGTATCTCGTACGATCCTAAGGTGAAGGGGTTCCTTTCGCAGGCGTTCGCTCCGTCGTTCGAGCGGCCGGTCGATAAGCGCGCGCTGCTTGGCTTGGCGCTGGCTTCGCCGCAGGCGGAGGAGCATGCGGTGGCTCACTTGATCAGGTTCGGTCAGGAGGGCATGGAGTGGCTGGGCGGCGCGCTGCGTAATCGTCGTGGTGTGGGGGCCTGAGGCGCGGGCTGGGGTTGCCTTAGGGGTTGGTTAGCGGCGGGGGGTTTTCCCACCAGGAATCTCACGTTTCTGCGTTACGCTTGGCCCGTGCTGGACTCAGGTTCGGGTTTCGTTGGTTGGGTTGGTGCGCTGGTTCCGGCCGGGCGCCTGGTCGGTGGCGGCGGCGTCCGCTGGTGCGCTGCGTTGCGGTTGGCTTTGGCGTGTTTGTTGCTGGTTGGGGCTGGGCTGGCGGCGGCGCAGGCGCAGCCTTCGGCTTCGGAGTTGCGTCAGATGCAGGACCTTCTGGATCAGGGTTATTACAACTCAGCGGCGAGGCTGAACGGGCCGGATCTGGTGTCGCGCTTTCCGGATAGCGGCGAGGCGCATTACTTGTACGCGCGCGCCCTTTATCTGACTACGGAGTGGAGTCGCGCGGCCACGCATTTGCAGCGTGCGCTGGACTTGGTGGGCGATTCGGATCCGCGTTTGGTGAACTTGCAGGGGCTTATCCGGGCGGCGGAGGGTGACGCTGCGGGTGCGCTGCGGGCGCTTCAGAACGCGTTCTTGCGTAGCCGTGATTACGGTTTCGCGATGGATTGGGGCAGGGTGGCGTGGCAGGCTGGTCAGTACGTGGAGGCTATTCAGGCGTTCGACGCGGCGGCTCAGACTGAGCATGGCGCTCGGGAGTTGTGGCCGCATATCGATAAGGGTCGGTTGTTGATGTTGTTGGGGCGCCACGCGGAGGCTATCCAGGCGTTCTCTCATGCGTTGGACGTGTTCGAGGCCACGGATCCTGGCGGTTCTCGGCCGACTCCGGCTTACGTTGAGGCGTACTTCCGGTTGGGTGAGGCTTACGAGAGCCAGGGCGATCTGGCTCGGGCGGAGGTGAATTACAGGGCCGCCCGTACCGCCGACCCTAATTACACGCCGGCGGTTCAGGCTTTGGACCGTTTGTCTCGCAGTTTCGATTGAGGGCTTGGGGCCGCGTGGCGGCCTTGGGCGCGGTTTCAGTCGGCGGCTTGTTGGATGGCGTAAACCACGCGTACGGTCACGTTGACGGCGAGTTCGCCGCTTTCGACGGGGCTGGCGGCCATGCGGGCGTACTGCACGCCGGCGGCGACTTGTGGGGCGTTGTAGCTGGTTTCTTCTACGGTTGTAACGGAGCCGAGGGTCACGCCGGCTAGTTCGGCGAGTTGGCTGGCGCGGGCGTGGGCGTCGGCCATGGCGGCTTCGCGTGCTCGGCTTTGTAGTTGGGCGGTGTCGGCGATGGTGAAGCTGATGCCGCCGACGTTGTTGGCGCCGGCGTCGATGGCGTCGGCGAGGAGTTGCCCGACGAGGGTGGTGTCGTCGACGGTGATCTGGAACAGGTGTTGTACGTGGTAGCGCTCGCCGGTGGGCTGTCCGGCTTGGTCGGTGAGTTGTTGGCGCCATACGTTGAACGAAACGGTGCGCAGTTGACGCTGTTCTAGTCCGAGGTTGATGACTGCTTGGCGGACTTGGTTCATGGCGGCGTCGGCGTCGGCCATGGCGTCGCGGACGTTGTCGGCTACGGCTTCTACTCCGAGCGTGACGAGGGCGCGGTCGGGTTCGCCGTAGGCTGCGCCTGCGCCGGTGACGGTGATGCCGGTGTTTTGGTTGGTGTTGCTTTGTGCGTTCACGGTGATCGAGAGTAGCAGGGCGGTGGTGGCTAGGAGCGCGTATGTGAAGCGTGCGGCGTGGCTGGCGCGCTTTGTGGCGCGGGTTGCTGTGGTGGTGTTCATGGCGGTTCCCTCCTGGGCCTGATTTGGTTGCCCTTTGATGTTTGCGTGGGGAGCCGTGAGATTGCTGGTTGGGCGTTCATGTTGGGTTAACCACTTGCGGGGGTGGTGGGCGCGTTGGTCAGTTGACGAGTTTGGTGCGCCTGGCTTGGTAGTCGAGGAGGACGTAGCGGCCGATGGTTTGCGGGGTGGTGAAGTACGCTTTGCCGCGGGTCATGGCGCTGACGCGCTGCACGAACGCTACGAGTTCGGGATCGCGGGCGAGCATGAAGGTGTTGACTTGCACTCCGTCGCGGCGGCAGTTGCCGACTTCGCGGAGGGTTTCTCCTAGTACGAGGGGGTCGAGTCCGTAGGCGTTGCGGTAAAGCTTGCCGCCGGGCAGGGTGATGGCGGATGGTTTGCCGTCGGTGATCATTACGATCTGTTTCATTTCTTTGTTTTGGCGTTTGAGGATCTTTTGCGCTAGGCGGAGGCCTTCGGCTGTGTTGGTGTGGTACGGGCCGACTTGGGCGCGGGCGAGGTGTCCGAGGGGGATCTCTTCGGCGCTGTTGTGGAAGAGCACGAACTTGACGGTGTCGGATGGGTACTGGCTGCGTATGAGGTGCGCTAGTGCGACGGCGACTTGTTTGGCGGGGGTGAAGCGGTCTTCGCCGTAGAGGATCATGGAGTGGCTGCAGTCGAGCATGACGACGGTGGCGGCGCTGGAGTAGTACTCGGATTGGAGTACTTGGAGGTCGTCTTCTTGGAGGGTGAGTTGGCCGTCTTGGAAGCCGTGGCGTGCGGCGCTGCTGAGGGTGGCGCCTATGTCTAGGTTGAGTGAGTCGCCGAACTCGTACTGTTTGCTTTGGCCTACGGTTTCGACTCCGGTGGTGGTGAACTTGGTGTCGTGTGATCCGACGCTGGCGCGGCCGGCGCCGCCGAGTACGTCGCGCAGTGTGCGGTAGCCGAGGAAGTCGATGGCTTTGTCGGTGAGTTCGAAGGTGGCGTTGCCTGGGTCGCCGCTGGCACCGGGGGCGCTGGCGGCGCCGCCGTCGGCGCCTGGTTCGTTGTCTTGGGTGGTTGCGTCTGGCTTGAGGTAGCCTTCGCTTTCGAGTCTTTTGGCGAGTTCTTTTACTGTGCTGCCGAGTTCGGTGTCGAGCCAGTTGTCGGCGTCGAGGGCTTGCTCGATGAGTTCTTGGTTTATGAGTTGGTTGTTGATGAGGGCTTCGGCGATTGCGTCGTACAGGTCTTGCATGGTGGGTTTGTAGTTGGGGTCGGGTTCGTAGGGGTTGCGGTCGAAGCCTGATTGCATGAGCCGGTCTTGCAGCATCTTCATGAGGTCGGCCATGTCGAGGTCGTCGAGGCCGCCTTCGTACTTGGAGTACCGGACGCTAGCCACTGGGCTCGCCTGTGGTGTTGTTTGCGTGGGCTCTTGCCGTCACTCAGTTCCAGCGCCGCGTTGCGGTGCGGGCGCTCTCCGGTTCGGCCGCTACGTACCCGCGCTCTTCGGAGCGGGCTATGAGCTTGCGGGCGTGCAGGCCTTCGAGCACGAACTCGGCGGCTGCGGCGAGTTGCTCGTGGCCTGGCCCTTCGGCGATGTTGGTGGCGGCCTCGAGGAGGCCTGGCACTTTGCGGGCGGCTTCGATGATCTGGGTGGCGGGGGCGTCGTCGTCGAGGCGGAGGTTGTTGTCGGCTTCGAAGTGGTCGACGACTTCGTCGACTACCAGGTCGGCGCCTTTTCGCATGAACACTTGCCCGATGGCGCGCCTGACTATCTCTTTGGCGACCAGCTCGGCGCCTTTGAGTTCGCCTTCGTACTCGAGTTCGATCTTGCCGGTAACCGCGGGCAGGGCCTGGTACAGGTCGGAGATGCGGGTGACGGCTTTCTTGACGCCTTGCACGAGCGCGCGCCGCTCGGCGTTGCTGACCACGTTCTCGAGCAGGCTGATGGGCAGGCGTTGGGAGACGCCGGAGTGCTTGTCGACGCGGGAGTCGTCGCGCGCCTGGAACGCCACTTCTTCTACCGCCTGCGCTACGTAGCTGGGCACTTCGGTCTGGGCGCCTCTGGAGGTCCAGGCCTCCTGTTCGGTGATGCTCATGCCCTCTTCGATTGTGGCGGGGTAGTGAGTGCGGATTTCGCTACCGACGCGGTCCTTGAGGGGGGTGATTATCTTGCCGCGCGCGGTGTAATCCTCGGGGTTGGCGGAGAATACCAGCATGACGTCGAGCGGCAGGCGCAGCGGGTAGCCCTTGATTTGGACGTCGCCTTCTTGCATGACGTTGAACAGCGCTACCTGCACCTTGCCTGACAGGTCTGGCAGTTCGTTCATGGCGAAGATGCCGCGGTTGGCGCGCGGCAGCAGGCCGTAGTGAACGGCACGCTCGTCGCCGAGGTTGGTGCCCAGTCGGGCGGCCTTGATTGGGTCGATGTCGCCGATGATGTCGGCGACCGTGGTGTCTGGCGTTGCCAGCTTCTCGACGTAGCGGGCGCTGCGGTGCAGCCAGGCGACGCGCGTGGAGTCGCCGCACTCGTGAACGAGCTGCTTACCCTCGTGCGTTAGGGGGGCGAAGGGGTCGTCGTGCAGCTCGGTGCCCTCTATGTACGGCACGTATTCGTCGAGCAGGTCGGTTAGTTGACGCAGTATGCGGGTCTTGGCCTGGCCGCGCAGCCCGAGGAGGATGAAGTTGTGGCGGCTGAGGAGCGCGTTGACCACGGCGGGCACCACGGTCTGCTGGTAGCCCAGCACGCCCGGGAAGAGTTGCCTGCCCTCGCGCAGCGCGCTGATGAGGTTGGCGCGCACCTCGTCCTTGACCGAGCGACCCGCCACCTGCTGCCAGTGTGATCCGCGCAGCTCACCCAGCGTGGTGGTCGCTGGAGCCGAACTCAGGACAGCCGTGCTGGACGGCGTTGTTTGCACGTTGCGAGAACCGGACATGAGTCATGGTAGCACCGGCTAGCCACGCCACCATGTAGCGACTTGGCTTGCGCCCAGCGGCTGTAGGCAGCGGGCGTGCCCGGCTCTGGTAGGCGCCTTAAAGAAGCTGACCCTGCGTGGGGGGCGCAGGGTCAAAGAGAGGAGATGGTGGAGGGACGAATCCCTCTACTCATTGGTTCCTGGGGGGGACAGGAACCAAGAGAAGGATACAACACTCGCCGCCTCCCGTCACCTCTGCTGCTATCCTCCCCTATGCCGGTAGTCACTAGCGCCGAAATCATCACCGTGGGCACCGAACTGCTCCTCGGAGAGATAGTCGATACCAACAGCGCCAGGCTGGCGCAGGACCTCGCCCAGCTCGGGGTGAACGTGTACTGGTCGCAACGTGTGGGCGATAACAGCGGGCGCCTCGAGCAGGCCCTGGCGGGCGCCCTAACGCGCAGCGACCTGATCCTCCTAACGGGCGGCCTGGGCCCCACCAACGACGACCTCACCCGCGACGCCGTAGCGCACGTGATGGGCGAACAGCAACGGGTAGACCCGGAGCTGGAGCGCTGGCTGCGCTCGTACTTCGAGGCGCGGGGCGCCGCCATGCCCGACTCGAACTTGCGCCAGGCCCATGTGATCGACTCGGCGACCGTGCTGCCTAACCCAATCGGCACCGCCCCTGGCTGGTTGGTGCGCAAGGTGCTCAACGGTGCGGAGCGCACAATCGTCACGCTGCCGGGACCACCACGCGAACTGGACCGCATGTGGACCCGCGAGGCGCGCCCCCGGCTGGAGTTCCCTCAGAGCCGCCTGTTCGTTCGCACCTTCAAGACGCTGGGCCTGGGCGAGAGCCACGTGGCAGAAGCGCTCGGCCCGCTCACCGACCAGGCCAACCCCTCGGTCGCTACCTACGCCAAGATGGACGGCGTGCACGTGCGCGTGGCCGCCAAGGGGGACGACCTGGAGGCCGCCCGGGCGTTGGCCGAGCCGACGCTGGCGCGCGTCGAGGAACTGCTGGGCGCCAAGGTGTGGGGCCTGGACGCCGACGAGCTGCCCAGCATGGTGGCGCGGCGCCTTGCGGCCACGGGTCAGCGGGTGGCGATAGTGGAGGGGCTTACGGGCGGGTTGTTGACCAGCTGGCTCAGCCAGGCGTGGCAGGAGAACGGGAACGGGGGCGGCGGCGAGAGTGTGGCTGGCAGCGTGATAGCATACGAACCGGAACTTATGCGAACGCTCGGTGTCCCCGCTGACCTCCTCGAGCGGCTGCCCGTAGGGGCCGCCGACGTCGTGGCTGCGTTAGCCATGGCAATCCGAGCGTTCTTCAAAGCTGATTTAGGCGTGGCCGTAGGCCCCAGCACGGTTCTCACCGCCCACAGTGCGGCGAGCGGACCAGCGGCGCGCGAACATGACCCGGACGAGGAAAAGCGCTTACCTACCCAAGTAGCAATAGCCGTAGCACGAGACGTCGGAACCACCGTGAGAACCCTGGAGTTACCAGCCCTGGGCAGATCGTGGCAACGGGAGCGAACCGCCGTATCGAGCTTGAACCTCCTCCGGTTGGAACTGCGCTGAGAGCCTGCGGGTAGTTGCCCGCGGTCACTAGGCGCCAACGGGTCAGGCCCCAGGGCCGAGCCCTTAACGGAGGACGGGCGTTCTATGGATAAGGATCGTCGGCGGGCGTTGGATTCGGCTGTGGCTCAGATTGAGCGGCAGTTTGGTCGTGGTTCGATTATGCGGTTGGGGTCGGAGCCTGTGGG
>Ga0265293_10004224_pt1 | contig 25562 bp, 7 predicted proteins | sample Munlanlewell138R_FD_192505 | JGI IMG/M metagenome (GOLD analysis project Ga0265293, IMG submission 192505) | Leachate microbial communities from a municipal landfill in Southern Ontario, Canada - Leachate well 138R | ecosystem: Engineered > Solid waste > Landfill > Unclassified | place: Canada...
TCATTATCCTCAGTAGTACGTAATAACATCTAAAATACATAATCATGGATATGCAGGATTGGAAAAGTAGTAAGGGCTACATCAACCTGTCCCCCAAGGAGAGGGACAGGATTGACAAGCTGATGATCGCTGGTAGAACGGATGAGGCATGGGGCGAAATCCATAAATCTGAGCTCAGGATCAAGCGAAATGATATGCTGGGCAAGGTGGCCAGCGCTGCTGGGCAGGGAGTTAATATGCTGACCAGCGATGCAGACTACGATGTGGGCAGCCGCATTGATCCGCTGGATAGCTCCGAAAAATTTCGCTCTGCTGGCGCCACCGCGCTGGATGCTGCTGCACAGGGGGCATCCGCAGGAGCGCTATTCAGCCCTGCGGGCATGGCTATTGGGGCCGGTGTGGGGGCTGTTGTTGGCGGGGTAAAAGGCATGATCGCCAATAAGCGAGCGGAAAAGGATATCCTGAAGAACCGTGTGAATCGGAACGACACCCTTGCCATGAAGCGAGAGGCAGAGAGGGAGTCAGAGATGAATACAGGAGCGGTGCAGTACGTGAGTGATGGTGGCTTCATCTGGGGCAAGGGTGGCCCAACAGACGATATGAACCCAGGCAAGCTCGATCCCGGTGATTTTGTAATTCCAGCCGGAACAACACCCATGGCCAAGGAGCTGGTAAGCCAGCTAGCCAAGACAATCAAGGAGGATAAGCCCAAGCGAAAGATGAACGATGGTAGTCGACCCGTAAGGCTGTCAGATGGGGAGCTGGTTATACCAAAAGAAAAAGTGCCCTTCGCTGAGCAGCTTCTTGGTAATTACGGCACGAGCCTTGAGGATATCCGGGATAAAACGTTACAAGAACGTGGTGACAAGCCAGAAACAATGTTCCCACATAAGGCCGGTCGCCCCATGGTGGACAGCCACTTCAATACGCAGAACAGGAGCTTCGTTCCCATGAAGGAGGGCGGAGAGGTTCCAAGTTGGCTTGAGCCATCCTCCATGCTATTTCAGACCGCCTCAGGATTAATTCAGCAGCGTCAAGCCGAGAATCGGATCAAGCAGGGCCTGAAGGATAGGCGCAAGCGGGAGAAGGATTTGGAGGGTGAAGCTTTTGTATCCAAAGGTAAGGCTGATCAAATCGTGAACAGAAGCTTCCGTGATACAGAGCGCACCGTTAGAGGGCTCAAGCAGGAGGGGGCAAAAAACATTGCGATGAACTCGCTAAATCCGCAGGACTACAATCAGAATATATCCAAGCTGATCTCTGATCTGGGCGAGGTGGTTTCTAAATCGAATATCGAGAAGGCCAATGCCCTAACGCAAAACGAGCTGCAGCTACTTTCAAGGAAGGAGGGTGCTGCTGGTCGTATGGGGCAGATCGATTCCTCTGAGGCAGGTTTGAATATCGCCAAGGCCACGCAGGCGGCGAGCAAGGCGCAGGCAGGAATGCAGGGGGCCTACGATATGATTCAGGCCAGAAAGGATGAGCAGGCCAGGAAGAAACGCTCCGTGGAGCTGATCGAGCAGGCCAAGGCCATGGGTTCAGAGTACACTTTGGCGATGGCAATACAGGCGAAGGATGTTGAGGGCATACAGAGAATATATGAGAATATGGGCATAAAGATATCTGAGGAGGAGGCCAAGGGCATCGCCGAGTCAGAAGCCAAAACAGGTGTTCCAACGGAGGGTGAGCAATCATAAAAGCAGTAGACCATGGAAGATTTTTCAAGCTACGGGCAAGTTTCGCCTGGTGCGATACAGTACAGAAATACTGATCCGACAAGAGAGCTAGATCAGCAGTCGCTGAACATGGAGCTCCAGCACGTGGATCGCATGATCAAGGCGCAAGAGATCAAGGAGAGCAAAATGCAGGAACTCTCCAAGCAGCTCGCAGGGGCTAAAGACCTAATCAAGGGAAGCAGCTTTATCACCCCTGAGAATATGGGTAGGGTGAATAGCGATTTTATGCAGGCCATCAATGGGATTAAAGAGCATTACCGCACTCCGAGCCCCAATCGTGATGTGGCTTGGCATACCGAGCTGGAAACGCTTAAGAACTCCTTGGTCCCACAGCACATCCATAACGACAAGAAGAACCAAGCTCTCTACGATAAGATAGAGCAGCTCCGGTTGAAAGGTGATCTCAGCAGCGAATCGTTTGATCAGTGGAATAGAAGGTTCATGGAGATAGCCTCTCAGGGTGAGGACTACATGGAGGTGGCCCAGCGGGATGGATTTGATCCATTCCCCATCCTATCAAAGGAGAATTTCATACAGTCTGGCACCCAGCTGATGAATACCTATGGCGGGTTCACGATGAATGATTTCACCTTTGAGGGTGGAAGGTACGTGATCAAGCGTTCTGCTGTGGAGGAGTGGGTTAAGGGTAATGGCAGAGAGGGTGGCACGGGTAGAGCGCTATGGCAGGATGCCAAAAGTAGCTTCTACAACCTCCCTGACCATATTAAAGATTTCTATAGTAATGACTGGAGAGAGGGGGGAGAGATGGAGGCTGAGGCGATTGAGGAGTACATGATCCAAACGCTCAGGTCATCCTTTCGCCCCATTGAACCGGTGGAGAGGGGTGGAGGTGCTGATCAGCCCTTGCTCAATCCATACAATGATCACGTGCAGCCCATGCTGGAGGATGCCATCAGGAAGAACCTGAATAAGGACCTGAGCATGGGGCAAGACTTTTTTGACGCCGTGGAGTCGCTTGGAAAAACCGATGGTACTGGGATCAAAAGCATAAAGCGGGCCATTCCCAATGTTACCTCGATGTTCAACGCCACCCCCGCCAACGATGGTAAGCGTACGCGAGTGCAGCTAGCTCTTCGGTCGGATGACGGAACGGTATTTGATCTACAGATCCCCTTGGATCGAGGCATGATGGCTGAGTGGGGCTATAAGGATCACACGGGTTCCTACGACACGGAGATATTCCCCACCAACATACAGAAGGATGAGCTTGGGAAGGTATCCTCAGCGACGTACGGGATGATGGTAAGCGATGTTCCCATCGTGATGAACAAGACGAATTTGGATAACCTCATCATGTCGATGAACGGACAGGAGTTCGGAAAATTCTTTAAGGGTACTCAGCTGGAGGAGACCTCCGGCATCAACGCTACGGATAAGATCACTGTGAAAGGGAATCAGATACGGATAGGCACGAGAACCTTCAATAAGGATGAGCTCATGAACAGCTTCCTAACCGAAAGGGAAAGCTTTGACTACACGGAAACGCCCATGGGCGACACAGGCCTTAGCATGAAGAATGTGATCAGGGAGTATCGTATCCCTGCCACCGTCCTTATGGATGATCCTGATTTCAGGAGGACTCAGTACAACCTCAGCTTCGGGTCACACAAGGGCATAGGGACAACAGCAAGCAAAGTAGATTTAAACAGGTAGTAAAATAACAGTTGCAAGATGATAACAAGTACATCACCTCTTGACGGGATTGACATTCCTGACGAGATCAAGGCCAACGCGAGGAAGGACGCGAATCTCAATAAGCAGCTCTATGAGCAGCTCCACAGCAGCAACGCCTACAAGGGTGACCTCAACGCTTTCCAGCTTGAAACGATGGACAGGGAGGCGCTCCTGAGCCATAAGCAGCAGCAGCGGGAAACGTGGGATAGATATCGCTCTGAGCTGGAGGAGAAGAAGAAGGCCATGGTGGCTGAGCAGGGGAGAAGGATGTACGAAAAGTCTGAGGATGGACTTGTGATAGATGATGAGCTCAAGCGGGCAAACCAGACCATAAGGGATTTCGATCTCTACAGGATTAACAATGACGACTTCACTGACTACTACGAGCGGTTCAAGTCCCTTACGAATCCAGAGAACGAGAATGTGGAGAACGACTCTCGAGCCTTACACAATGAGCTCTTTGAGAAGTATGGCCCATACAAGGATTACGCCTTGGACAGGCTTACCAGGATGCACTACAACGATATTTACGCGAAGGAGAAAGAGGAGAACCCCACCTATCAGTTCACTCCGGAGCGTACCATGGAGATTGCAGCCAAGTATGCGGATATGGCCAGCCATGATGCCAGGGCAGAGATCGAGGAGAGCTTCAAGCAGCCTGAGTTCGTGGAGTCCTTCTTCAACGATATCGCCAAGGAGTTTAGCGGTCAGAAGTGGGCGCTGGAGTACTTCGAAGCGATGCGTAAGCGCCCAGATGAGGAGGGTAAGATACACTACGAGCCAGAAGAGATTCGGGCCATACAGAACCTAACCAATGAGGTCAACAAGGTTGTCGAGGATAGAATTTCTGATATGTTCCTTGAGCTTACCCGTAAGCATAGGAAACAGCTCCCCCTTGAGGTGCAGGAGCAGCTCAATGAGTTTAGCGAGATATACAAGGGTCGGGAGAATGCGGAGAAGATAAGTACAGGCAGGCTGGGCTGGATGGCAGCTCTCAACCCATCGCTCATGCCGTCAGCGATCGCCACGCGCATGGAGAAGCAGGGGCAGCGAAAAAATACCTTGAGCTCCACAGAGCGTGATCAGGCCCTGAAGGAGATCATGGCTGGAATACCCAGCACTTTGTCCCCAGAGGACAGGAGGCGGTACAGTGAGGATCCAGCGTTCCGTGAGGAGTTTGATGAGCTGGTGAAAATACACCTATTCCTCGATAACGGATTGATCATGAATGATGAGGGGCTAACGGCTGATGGGCTGCGCTACCAAGCGAATTACCTCAAGGAGGTTCTGGGTAAGATATCTCCTAAGGTGGATTTACCCCCTGAAACCGGCAGGATGGGTGGTATACACTATGACAATCCATTGGCCGAGGCCGAATGGAGGAAAGTGGCTCAAACGCATTCTACCCGTGATGGCAAGTTTGTGGATCAGATCCCCATGTCCAGCCGCTCCAGGAGAAATATGCTGCAAGCGCAGGATCTGCTGGACGACATCCTTTCCAAGACGGAGAAGGGCATGCCGGTTGGAAAGGCTATTGCGCAGGCCATTAAGGATATACCTAACAACGACATGGTGAATGACGAGTGGAAGGAAGCTTTCAGCTCCCTTGCGCTTGGGAAAAAGATGGCTAGGGGTGAATCCCTTAACATGACGGAGGAGATCCTCGCATCAGCTCTTGGAATGAAGGGAGAGATGTTGAGCAAGGAGGGGGAGAGCATGGCGTACAACGTGGCTACAGGGATCATTGAGATGTTGCCCTACATGGCGGCATTCGGTGCGACCAGCGTGGCCACCAAAGCGGTTACCAAAGGGGTTCTCGAGCATACGGCAAAAAGTGTAGTTAAGGAGACCTCGAAGCAGTGGTTGAAAAGGCAAGCCCCTAACTTCATGAAGTATGCGGCCAGATCTGCTGTACAGAGCACCATGATGCCACAGCTCTACGTGCCTGAGTACGCCAGAAGAAGGTTTGAGCTGGGCATTGACCCCTCGTTTGAGAAGGGCATTACCCCATTCGTAGCGCATGAGCGCTCCAGGGGTAAAGCGGCGTGGGATGCTGGTTGGACAGCATACTCCGAAATATTCTCAGAGAATATGGGGGAATTCATTATGCCCTACATCGCCAGCGGAAAGCGTTGGATGCGAACCAAGGGGTTAGAGAAGGCTATTGGTATTCGTGGTGCAGCCCAGGTCAATAGCACAGCCAAGGATTTTTATAAAAAATTGGCCAAGACCAAGCCGTTACGCTGGGTGCAGGAGATGAGCCCCAGCATGGCGGTGAAGGGCAAGGATGGAGCCATACAGATGGCCAACGGCTTCTCTCAGGAGGTGCTAGGCTGGCACGGCACTACGGGTGAATACCTGGAGGAATTTTTCAACTCCCGCATGGCCAACCTGTTTACGGGGGATATGGAGAACGAGAAGCTCGGCTTGCTGGGGAGAGTAGCCTACTGGGATCATGAGGAGGAGCTGACCACCTTCCTCACCGTGGCGGGATTCGGGTTGATGTTTGGCCCGCTATCCATGGGGTTTAATAATATAACCCACAAGCAGAACGGGACAAGGCTTCGCTATGTGGATAAGCAGGGTAACCTGAATGAGATACGCCTAAAGCCTAGCATCGCAAGAGAGATTTTCAGCTCCTACAATGAGGAGACGAATAGCTTTGATCAGAGCGTGCTGGATGCGCTATTGGAGAACAAGCATATCTCCAAGATAGATTACGATGCCATAAGCCAGAATCAAAAAGTGCATACGGATTACGTGAAGCAGAAAAAGGAGGTTCCCAAGCGCAAAGCGGAGCTAAAGGAGAAGGGCTATACTGATGAGCAGCTGGATAAGGCGAAGCTCGAGAATCCAATGCAGTACGGCATCCTCTCTGAGTTCAAGGACATGGTGGATGCTGGTCTTATTGATTATGACAAGGATGGCAATATGATTATGCCCAACAGCAAGGGAATGCAGGAAAAGCTTACACGGTTGCTTCCGCTCATTGAGGAACTAGAGGCCAAAAAGGGCATTCAGAGCGATGGAGAGGTCATCGGTTTGACCCCCGAGGAGGAGGTCAACCTTGAGCGCTACCAGCAGCAGGCCCAGATACTGAATCAGGAGCTAGCGCGCATCAAGGAGAAGCGAGAGGAGAAGCAGCTTAGGGAGCAGCAGCACCTTAGCGATATGAAGCTGCTCAAGAAGGATAACCGGGGCAATAGTGTGCCCCGCGATACGAAGTACTTCGTGGCCAAACGGGGGGAGCTGGAGGATCGGATTGAGGCGTTGGCGAAGAAAGGCAACCTCAGCGAGGAGGAGATGGAACAGATGAGAGTGCTTCAGGAACGTTTTCACGTCATTGAGAACCAGCTGAACCGGGAGGTGGCCTTCATCGAGATGGAGATTATGGCCAGGGAGAATCAGGATAGCATCACCCCCGAGCAGATGATTTTCATCCAGCAGGCCGTGATTGATCACCTCCAGAACGGGAAGAAGGGTATGCCCAAGGCATCACAGGCTCATATTGATAGGTACATTGAGGAAAAGAAGGAGCTGATCCGGGAATACAAGGCTGTAGAGAAGCAGGCCTTTGGGGAGCCAAACCTTGACTATGACAACACGCTGGACAGCACGCTAGAGACGGCTCAGCAGGAGGGTAAGCCTTTCGTAGAGCAAGCTATGGCAAGCGAGATGGAGCAAGAAGTTAGTCCCTTTGACGAGGAGCAGGATGAGGATGAGGCTACCCGCCGTGAGAAGAAGAGCTCAAGCACCATTCAGAAGCTATTCGATCGGGCCGATGCGCTGGGGAGGCAAAAGGCCAACAAGAAGAAATCGATCATAATGAGGTACGGCAAGAACTTCAAGAAGAAGATCTCTGCTACGCTGAAAAAGATACAATCACAGATCACCCCGCAGTGGATGGAGGAGCAGGTGAATAATGATGCTGCATTCAGGGGGTACGTGGATAAGCACAATCAGATTAAGGGTATTCGTGGCCCCATTCGTCCGGGGCAGGCTGCGGCCATAGAGGTGCTACTGGAAACGGGGATACTGAATGAGAGCGATGTCACGAAGTCCGGCGGGGATGCGCTGACAGCAGCGGAAGCGGATATGGCGATATTCGATGCGGTGCAGCGTATTCAGCTGCTCAAGACCACCAATGATATCTCGGCGGAAACGGCGAAGAACATTCAGGATGAGGTTTTCTCCCTGATAGGGCTAGCCTCACGGGAAGCGGAGGCGAACATAGACCTGAACGTGGCGAGTAGCGCAGCGAAGCTGAGCGATAAGGAGCTGGCCAAAACGAGACAGGACTATGAGACGAAGATGGCCTACGTGGAGCACGAGAAGAAAAAGTTTTCCGACAATAAAAAGATGGATCCCAGCCGCAAGGCGAAAAAAATGGCGCAGCTGGATAACCGCATTGGGGCCATCAGCCATGTGCTGGACGTGCTGACAGCGGAGCAGGAGCATCGAAAGGCGAAGAGGGATGTGGAGCAGCAGGAGAAGCTGATGCAGAAGGAGGAGAAGGCAAGGAAAACCGATCAGCCCGTAGCGAAGGAGCAAGATGAAATGGCTAAGGCTGAACAGAAGGACGAAGCTCCACCCAAGCGCAAACTCATCGTGCGCAAGCCAGTTCTCACAGAGGATGAGCAGCTCAGCGCGGCGCTTGAGGAGATCGAGGATGGGCTGGCCTCACCGTCAGCGAAGGAAGGGATGGAGGAGAAGATGTCGGAGACCATCCCCACCATCAGCGTGACGGCGCTGAAGCGTGGCATCGCGCTATCCCGGCAGGCCATCACCTCAGGGGCAAGATCCTTGGAGCAGAAGGCTGTTGAGACGATCCGCCTCATCCGGGAGGAAGCTGCCAGCAACAGGGAGTTCGAGCCCTACGCCAAGCAGCTGGAGCAGCTCATGCTCTCGCTGTTCAACGGGTCATTCGAGCCTAAAAACCCTTACCAGAAGGTGCTGAAGAACACTTTCGACAAGCTCTACCAGCAGAACGCCCAGCGCGTGAAGGAGAGGTTGCTCAGGGAGGTGCACAACACGGGATCCATCATGACAACCGGGGATCAGCGCACCATGGAGCAGCGGCGCAACTTCGCCACCATGTTTCAGGCCATCGCAGAGGATTCCGGCATGAGCCCCGATGAGATCGAGATGGAGTTCTTCTCCATGGCAAAGAAAGGGGAGTTCAGCAAGGTTCGGAGCAAGGATGACTTCATCAACATGCTTCTTGACCTGGAGGACAAGCAGATGCAGGATGAGGGGGGCATCTACGAACGGCTCCTCATGGGTATATACGAAAAAGACGTTTCGTTCGAGGAGTTCGTCAGCATGCGGAATTTTTATGAGAACGCGGAGATATACCGTAACGAGACGCTAGCCTTCAACTTCAGCCCCAACGCCAAGAACAGGGTCATGGTGACGCACCTGAACCCCATGTTCTCGGCATCGAACCTCGTGAAGAAAACCATGGAGACCCTGAAGCGTTACAAGTTTCAGGGGAAAACCAAGAGCGATGGGCTGCTCTCCCGCCTCAAGGTACTCCGAACCGATATGAACAGGATGGAGAGTAACCCCAGCGTGGAGGCCAAGCGGGCGGTATTCAACATGGAGCTGGAGTTCCTAGAGGATGTCACGGGCATCAGCAAAGAGGTGTGGCGTGACAACTACATGCTGGACAATGATAAGAACGAAAACGTGGTTTACCTGAACGTGACCTTGGATAATGGGCAGCAGGACTACGTGCAGGTGGAATTCAACAGCTACAATGACTACCTAAACTTCTCCATGGAGAATGGCAATAAGCACGTTGAGGACTTGAGCCAGGTTGGCATCAAGCGGGTAGTCAGCCAGAATAAGCGTATCGCCTCGTTCAACGATAGCCGATCATGGGTCAAGGGCGCCAAGTGGCGTACCAGCAACAGCAGCAAGCTGCTGGGTACGCTCAAGGCGAACTTCGTGCAGGAGTTCGGCAAGAAGGGGGAAAGTATGGATGCCTACCAGTTCCTCATGGACTACTTCTTGAAGGGTGACAAGGAGCGTGGGGTGCGGAGCAACGTGCAGAAGCTCGGCTCATCCAAGCGGCTAACCGCCAAGTCGTGGAGCAACGGGAGGGATCATCAGGGGAACTTCTTTTCAGGGATGGTGCTATCCAATCACCTTCGAACGGTGCTTGAGCGTGAGAACGCTGAGCCATCCACGGAGGTGGGCAAGAAGATGAAGGCGATGGGTAAGAAGCTGGAGATCACCATTCAGCGAGGCGTCAAGGGGTTTACGTCCAGCGAGGAGGGATCAAACAGCTCCGTGGCCAACAACGACTCCATGTCGAATGAGGATTTCTGGCTGTCACAGCTTGTGTACTTCAATCAGGAAGGAGATACCTACAACGCCATTGCAGGGCAGTTTGGCGATAAGGATACCCTGATGTACATCCGTTCTCCAAGGCGAAAATATACTGGGTCTAAGGGTCAGCAGGAGCAGGTGAGGAAGTTGATCAAAAACTTTGATGCGGTGGTGAGCTACTTCGACAGGGTTTACGGGGCGCGCATCATGAAAACATTTGACCTGAAGGATAACGATGCGCTACAGTCAATGCTTAAGGACTTCATCTATAACTTTGCGCTCAACACCTACAGCTTGAGCCAATTGGTGAACGGTGACTTCGAGGGGGATAACTACAGCGGTGACTTCACAGATCTAATCAAGCGTGCTGCTCCCGTGATATCCCCTGGCTACAGGCTGGTTGACATTGAGGGGGGATTGGAGGAGAAGTACACGCATATCGTCATCAACGATCCGATGGCGAAGGGCATTGCAGGGAATGAATTTGAGATCCCCAACGGCATTGTGATCGGTTCAAAGGCGTTCATGGAGAAGGTGCGCCGTAGCATGGGGTCAATCTACAACCGTGAGCATGAATTCGGTGAAGAGCTAACATCAACGAAAGCGTTGCATTCGGCCACCTCCAAGGATGGGGTTAGATCGTTGACCAAGGCCAACGTGGTGTCGGCAGAAGTTTTCATCAAGACCTTTGGGGAGCAGTGGCGTCCATTGCTGGAGCTCATGGAACCTCAGCTAAACGAGAAGGGTGAGGTGATCCGTAGGGGTGTGGATACGATATCCTTCGATAGCGGAACGAAAAAGAATGAGCATAAGGTGTTGGATTCCCCCTGGTCTGCGAGGGTAGAGAAGCGGGGTAAGATCACAAACCTGGGCTCTCTAGCCCTGTTCAACAAGGATATGACCCTGAATAAAGAAATACATCCACGGGAGATAGACCGATTCATCTTTGAGCGCAGCCGAGAGGATTTTTACATCCAGCAGGATCTACGGCAAGACCCCACTCCAAAGGGGAATTCTCTGGCCAGCCAGTACCGCTCGAACATCACCGTGATGGAGGGATCGGACTCCTTCATTAAACTCATGAATAGCCAGATCGATGTGATGATGACCCAGCTGTACGAGGAGTACAACGGGTTGGCTACCCCGGAGCAGAAGAAGCACTTCGTGCTGGAGCTCATGAACAAGGGGTTCGTTGAGACGCAAAGGATGGGCGAAGAGGTGGAGGAGACCCTAGATGAAAACTACAACATCAATAGCCTAGAGGATCTAAAGGGGGAGAATAAATTTCTTGCTCAGCGTATGCTGGAGGGTGCAGACATTAATGATCCCTTCCTGCGGGGTGCCATCAAGAAGAAGATACTCTCCTACATGGAGAAGAACGGTTTGCTCATGTATGGGAATCGCCAGACCACACAGGCCATTCCAGACATGTTCAATCAGCTTAAGGGGTTTCGAAAGGTAACCCATAAGGGCAAAACGCATATGCTCCTGCCCCAGATCGCAGCAAATATACCCGGTGCAAGGGAGCCAAAGATGTTCAATAGCCGCAAGGAGGCGATCAAGGAGATAACTGATAATAAGAATCGCTACGCTGACCTGTATGATCAGGAGGGCAATGTTCAGGAGTGGGAGATCGAGGCGATCAAGAACGACAAGGGCAAAACGGAGTACATGGTACCCGGAGAGCTTATCGTCAGCTCTAGGGTGCCAGGAGACGATCTGCACAGCCATACCATGGGTAGGTACACCATCGTTTCCGTAGGGAACTTCACCGCCTTGCCCCAGCAACTGTCCGAATCCTCCGGGGAGGACTACGATGGTGACCAGCGGTACAACCAGGTATTCTTCAGGGATAAGGATGGTGGCATCATCATGGATAGCAGCAAGGAGGGGCTAAGCAATCGGGCCATGCTCAGCATGAAGAAGAGCTACCAGGACCCAGCCAACTACGAAATACTCGTGAATCCGATCAATACCAATAAGTACGATCATTTCGTCAACAGGCTTTCGACCATAGCACGAGATCCTCTTCATGGTGATAAGCCCTTCAGCAATCAGGAGCTGGCTAACCCCCTTACGCTGGAGGAAGCCAGGATGAACAACATGGTGGGGGTGATGATGAAGGGTATTGTGACAAACCTGTCCACCGTATTCAGCTACCTGAATAAAATACAGCCCACAGCGAAAAACAGTCTCACCATAAACCTTATAGATTACAAGGGCAATGTGTCCAAGGTTATGCAGCTGAACGGGCTGGCGAAGGATGAGTACAACATGATCAAGGCGCACATTGGGTACCTGCTCAACATGTCGTTTGACAACGCGAAGGATCCTAAGATCGAGAAGATGGGGTTCAACGAGGTGACCGCCACGATGTTCATCTTCGCCCTGATCAACAGCAAGGAGCTGGGCTCAGACCATTTCACCTCACGGGAGGCGCATGATCAGGCCATCACCGACCGCATCGAGGAGCTGGCCATCCTGTTCAATCAGCCTGAATTCAAGTACTTCACGAATGAGGCAAGGAAGCTACAGTCCGTTAGCCAGTTCATGTCGTTATCAGAAGTACAGGAGTACGCAATGCAAAAGGTGGTGGAGAGGTTTGGCAGTAATAGCAACACCCATAGCCTGGGAAAGTTGCTAGAATATTCATCTGACCTCTCCATGCTCAAGAACGTGCAGCGGTACACAGAGAAGATGCCCAAAACCTACGAGCAGTATCTGATGGGTAAGAATAGCATCGAAATGCTTCGAAGTGACAGGATGCGGTTCTACGACGCAACGAATATGTTTGAGGATGGGGAGTTCCATATCCTCCTTCAGAATGCGGATAAGGCCCTGGACTACGCCTACGAAACGGTTTTCTCACAGGATATAGAATCATCCAACCTGATGCAGTACGTGATATCGGGCATTAAGGAATCCATTCGGAGGAAAGAGAACATTGATCGTTCAGTGCGTTTCAATGAGCAAACGATCAAGGAGATCCTCAGCAGCACGGAAACAATGATCAGCTTGGTGGCCAACGGTATGCTCAGCAACTACCCTGAGGTACGTGCGGAGATGTTCAAGCGGTTCAAAGAGGTTAAGAAGGAGATGGATGGAAACCTGTTCCTTGAGCTTCTCGACATCGAGGAGACCATCAAGGCCACAGAAACGGATTACCAGACCAAGCTCAACAGGCTATCGGTAATGGACGCCATCAAGCAGCACGATCACTCGGTGGCTGAGCTCAAGCAGATACAGGCGGATTTCGACAAGCTTCCATCAGATTTCAAGGATTTGCTCTACCAGTACATGCTGTTCACGTACCAGACCCGCACCATGCCATCCTCAGGAACGTATTACCGCTTCATGAGCGGCAAGTTCCTGAACGAGAAGAACGGCAAGGCCATTGAGCTCATGAAGAAATGGTCAAACAATGAGTATGGTGATGTGAACCCTGAGCTCATCGGCAAACTAATCATCGGTAACGTGGGTACAATCCTGAGCACGAGGGGAACCGTAAAGGCTTTCGACATGAGCATTATGGGCAGCGATAGGGTCAAGGTGGATCAGAATAATCTTGATGAAATACTTTCACCCCTTCGGATTGAGGATTACCAGCGCATGTGGAGCGCAAAGAGCAAGAGGGAGCTGATCAAGGCGATCGATGCGTTGAATGTAACCTCTCAGTCCCTGCTGTTCAACATAGGGGTAAGGCTTGGGAAGAAGAAGATCGTGGAGTCACCTGACGACCTCTACAACGGGCATGCCTACGTGAAAGCGTTCATCAACAACTTGGCCTCATTCACCAAGCTGGAGAAGATGAAGTACGAGATGCCTGCCTCAGAGAACATCTGGGGCGAGGAGACCACCACCCTCAAGGAGGTAAAGAGCGGAAGGCGAACAGCGACTACCCGCTCATTCCCCCTATCCTACCAGTTCAATGAGAACTACGGTTTCGCTGAGCGGAATGCCGCGGGCAGGGTGTTCAGGATTGAGGGCATTGATGGTTTCTTCGTGGTGGAGAGCGTGGAGCGCTTAACCAAGGAGAAGGTTAACGATCCCCAATGGGTTGCTGAGTGGTCACGGAAGGAGGGGTGGAGCGTGGAGCACTTCGAGAAGATGCTGAAGGATCCCACGAACAAGAGGATCAAGATAGGTAGCTACCAAACAACCTTCAGGCGATTATCACCACAGGAGTTGAAGTCAAGCAGCACAACCCCTATGGGCAAGCAGCTGCATCCTATGTTCAGGGGCAAGATGATCTACTCGACGCCCACCTCCGGCAAGTCGACGCTGGTACAGCAGTACGACAACGTGGTGGATACCGATATGCTCATCATGGAGATACTGGATGAGCTGGGGTTGGCGTACAGGGAGAAGGATGGGGATTTGACGATGGAATCCTTTGGGAAGGTGGCCTCCAGCAAGGAGAATAAGCATAGCGTAGCGACAAGGCTGGGTGAGCGTATTGATCAGCTCAAGGCTGAGGGCAGGACGATCGTGGGGGGCAACTGGTTCTTCACCACCTCACAGTTCCTCATGGACAAGGTAGACTACGCGGTGCTGAACAGGAGCGAGGAGGACATCATTGAGCGTTCGAAGATGCGTAGCGCAGAAAACCCCATGAAGGACGAGATACAGCCTCACAGCGCTTACAGCATATGGGAAAGGGAGAGCAGCTTTAAGAGCGCAGGTTTTAAGCAAACTGAGTTCACCCCTGAGGGAAAACAGATTCTGCACTTGGGGAAGGGAAAGCATTTAGGAGAGGTGCTGGAAGGTTACAGCAAAACAGAGCAGAAGGAGTCACCCAAGCAGAATCGCAACGCCAAGGATCCGAAGCTCAAGGAGAAGTACTTCTCCCAGAATGGGAAGAGCACCACAGCTGCTCATGTCCTGAATCAAATGAGCAAGGGGGATCACCCGCTGTCGAAGCTGGCCCATCACCTGCTCATGAAGCTAGACAAGAGCATCCCGGTGTTCCTGTCCAGCGCGCAGCACATCAAGCTCAAGGACGGAACGGAGGCTGCTGCTGTCTACACCCCATCGGGTAAGATCATGGTGGCCGAGAACGCCCTATTCAGGGGCCTAGGCTCCGAGCCCACGCTCATCCATGAGATCATCCACGGCATGACCGTTTCTGCGCTGGCCTCCAACAGCGAGGCCAGCCAGTACTTCAACAGGCTATTCCAGCATGCCAGGAAGAATCTGGACAAAGGGCATCATGGGTTGAAGAATATTAACGAGTTCGCTGCCGAGCTTTTTTCCAATGCGGAGTTCATTCAGGCCTTACGCGCTGTCAGCGCGCTGAATGAGAAGCAGTACAGCAACCTGTGGGAGGAGATTCTTGATAGCATCCTCAGCCTATTCGGGATCAAGCCCAGCCATAGCCTTTACGAGGAGGCCATGGCCGTGCTATCGCACGTTGTGGAGGAGTATAACCCATCTACAAGTAGCAACCAGCCAGCACCCCCATCCGCAATGGCTTCGCCGATAGCCAATCACGCTACGCAGGAAATGCAGGAGGCCATGCTGACAGATAATCCCGAGCTGGCCTCATTCATGGTGAATCACCTGATGACCCGCTACCCAGAGGTAGAGTTCTTCAGCGATAGGGCTGCCTTCCAGCGGTTCGCAGAGCGCAACAAGGAGCGTGGATTGCCATTCGACAACCGGGCCATAGGGCACGCCTTTGAGAATGCGGTGTTCGTTGATCCAGTGAACGCCGTGCAGTCGACGCCCATCCATGAGTATGCTCACATATACTGGGATGCGCTACCTGATAACCATAGGGCTAAGATGGGGCTGAGGGAGATGTTCCCCAGGCAGGGCATGACGGCGGAGGAGCGTGATGAGCGCATCATCATGGAGATCGGGCGGATCGGTGTGGATCAGGCCATGGTGGCGCTGGAGGAATCCAAGATGCCCCGCTTCAAGCGGCTGCTCAGGGAGTTCTGGCGAGCCATCAAGGAGCTATTCAGCAAGCTGAAAGTTGATAGCTACGAGGCGTACCTTGAGCGTATGGCTAGGGATGTGTGGAGGCATACTCCGAACTCAACGGACAAGTTCAACCAGCAAACCGTTCGCAATATGATCGTGACCGATATCCCAGCGAATGGATATACTGGTAAGGATGGGGATCAGGTGGAGCACCACGTGAAGGAGGACAGGCTGACGGGTCACAAGTTCATCAGCCCCACATCCATCCTCAACATGCTGGCCCCCGAGGAGTTCAACGAGTACATGGTGGCGTGGAGCATACTACAGCGGGACGGCAAGCTGAACGTACCCATGAAGCAGCAGGAGAGGCTGATCAACCAGAAGATCGATGATCTTCGCTACGCGGCCAATGCCGGCACGAGCATGCACGAGCTGGCGGAGGAGATCTTCTCCTCGGAGCTGGATGGTATACCTTTGTACAAGGAGCTCTCTGCGAAGTATGAGGTGGAGATGCCCCGCAAGGATCAGCTTATTCACTACGAGTCGACCATGAGCCTGGTGAGCCAGCTGGTGAAGCTAAAGGATCAGCTTAAAAAGCAGTACCCGAACGCCAAGTTTCACACGGAGATCGAGCTGGTCGATCACAAGGGGGGCATACACGGGAAGCTTGATCTCGTCGTGGAGGTGGAGGAGAACAAGCTCATCGTGATTGACTTCAAGACGATGGACATTAAGCATATGGGGGAGGAAGGCAAGGTGGATAGCGGTTACCTCAGCAAGAGCCGAGGAAGGTATAACGCCCCGATGCACTTCATGCTGAAGAACAAGATGAATGATTTTAAGATACAGCTCTTAACGTATAAGCACTTGGCAGAGTCTCAGGAGCATATTGGGAAGGATGGTCAGGTGCAGCGCAATGAGGTGCTGGAGACGTGGATATACCCGATATTCCTGGAGAAGGATTCCCAGCGGGTAACCATGGAGGACAATTCGGTTGATACGGTTCACTTCGTGAGCAAGGCGAAGCTGGGCAAGCCGCTGAAGATGGTGGGTAAGGTGCAGTTCGAGGACAGGATCATCAAGGCGATTCAGACCATGGCGGAGCTCTCCAACGGCAAGGACTATGAGCAGATCAAGGCGGAGGTCGATAAGTCCCTTGGCGACAAGTGGGTGCCATTCGCCCGCAAGGAGGCGGCCAACGCCATCTTCGGGTTGACCAAGTACTTCAACAAGGAGCTCAAGGATGTGATGCCTCAGGACATCATGAAGGTGCAGAACATCTCTGTGTACGGGATGATGAGCCGCCTGGTCGATGAGATGGGGTATGAGTACAAGGATTTCTACAAGGTGAAGGGTAAGGAACCCATCAGCTTTGAGCAGCTCCTGTTCAGCTACATGTACGGGAGGAACAAGGAGGAGGCTGCCGAGCGCATGAAGGGTAACATGCTTGAAAGCGTAAGCCAGATGCGCGGAGAGGTGTTCTACGACAAGGAGGGGAACATATCCTTTGAGGTGGAGGAGACCCTACAGAACTTTGACCAGGAGGGCAAGCCCAAGGTGCGCGTATTCTGGGAGGAGAAGGAGGGTCGTCACGTGTTCATGGAGGAGATCGGCTGGAGGGATCTGGAGGGGAACGTGCTTAACCCCGCCAAGCTGAAGTCGGGGGATATGGTGGCTGAGGCTGTTTTTGAGAAGGACGCTAACGGCAAAACCGTAAAGTCCTTGCGCTATGGAACCGTGGAGCGCATCGTGACCAATGGGAATTTCAAGAACGTGGTGGTGCAGTTCCGTGGGGATAAGCACCCCACCACCATACGCAAGATCGGTCAGCGGGATGGCCTGCTTAAGGTGCTGTACGGGAATGCGAAGGAGATGCGGGAGTACAAGAGCATCGCGCTGAAGAATCTCTCCGAGCTGTCAGGGGAACCCCTCAGGCAGCTGCCCCTGAACAACCAGTACTTCATCCCGTCCTACGCCTATGCGCCCATAGAGGTGAGGGGTACGCACTTCGACATGGAGGGTATCCTCACGCAGAAGAGGGATCCGAATGAGGATCGCATGGTGCAGCGCTCCATCCTCGTGATGCGCCAGCTCATGAATAGGATTGAGAATATTGAGGCCTTCGAGGAGCTGGTAAGCCCCCCGAACCCATTGGACAAGGACGGTGAGCCCAAGACGGAGGATGAGCTCAGGAAGGAATCGCAGCAGAAGGTGAAGCAGCTCACCGACATGTACCGGCAGATATCCTCGCTGCACAGCAGCGTGGCGGGTGGTTTCCGTGAGATCATCGCGCAGTCGCTGGACGCTATTAGCCGGTCTGAAGCGTTACGCAAGGAGCATAAGTTCGGGATCAGGGGCTTTCCCCGTCAGGCGGATCAGCTGTACCAGATGATGACCAACACCGATGAGCAGCTGTACAAGAGGCGGTTCAGGGAGGATAAGGCCATGCAGGGGTCGTTCACCAGCCCAAGGGAGCTGGAGGAGCAGTTCGTGCCGCTGAACAGCATGGTGAGCTCCATTGAGAACGCTTTCAACAACTCGCAGATGGAGATGGCCACCTTCAGCTACTACCTGAAGGAGTACATGAAGCTCCTTGACAACAACTACATGTTCATCGTGGGCAAGACGCCCTCTGGCAAGCAGTACTTCAAGCGGGCTGAGGAGATCAACGGGGATCTTCACCCTCAGGCCAGGAAGTTCTCCGAGTGGCTTTACTCGGTGTACGATAAGTACGGCATGCTCTCCACGCCGGATGCTGTTATTCCCGTGCCGAACCGTTTCGCCCTGAAGCGTGAGATCGCTGGGATGCTGAGCGGAAAGAAGGGGCTCTGGTGGACATCCATCTTCACCCCCTACAGCAACCGGGTGCATAAGGCGCTCTCACCAGCGGCGTGGGACAACGAGATGGTGGATTTCAGGATGGAGGATGGTACGGTACGAAAAATACCCCTGTACGACGTGAAGCGTCACTACGCGGATCAGCTCCGATCAAAAAAAGACCTAAAGCGTATATACGGTTCGGCCTCGCAGCACCTCATCGCCTTCCTGAAGAGAAGACCCGTGATGGGCAGCGAGATGGGCAGGCTCAACGAGATGGCCAAGCAGCAGTACGAGGACCGGAATCAGGGCAAGTCGAGGGTGTACCGGCTGGCCAGCCATAGCGGCCCGACCACGGCGATACAGACTGAATACATCTTTGAGGCGCTGGAGGCGTCTGGCCGCATGATGATATCCAACTTTCACTTCGAGAAGGTCATTCCGGGCATTCACATGATGCTGGATAAGTACGGATCGGAGTTCAGGGACAATCAGAGCCGCGGTGAGCCGAACGACAAGATGTGGAGGTGGCTCAAGGATTACACGAACCTCACGGTGTTCGGGGAGCTGCCCACGGGGGAGAGCAAGAGGTTTCACCGCAACACGATCGACACCTTCAACAGGCTGAATAGCCTTAGGGCGATGTCCTTCAACTACATGACGCAGATCAAGAACCTTGCGGTGGGTTTGATGGACAACATCGTTTGGAACGGGGCGGAGTTTTCCACGGGTGTTAGACGCTTCAGCAAGAACCCGCTGAAGGCCATTCGCATCATGAAGAACACCGGGATGGTGAACATCGTGAGCGATGCGATGATGGAGGACTTGAGCAAGTCGGTAACCAAGTTCTACAAGGGGGCCTACTTCCTGATGGACAAGGTGGAGACCGTGATACAGGTAACGCTGTACACCGGGATGATGACGGATCAGCAGTTTGACGCCTACGACTCAAAGGGTAACGTTATCCCCGGCAGGGAGGCTGATGCGATGAGCGACGTGGAGGTGTCGATGATCAAGGAGCGGGTAAGCCAGATCCACGGGGACTACTCCAAGATATACGCCGCACCGTTCTACTACACCTTTGCCGGCAAGCTCATTTTCCAGTTCCGGAAGTGGATGACCAGCAAGGTGAAGCTGATCGGCAAGAAGTACTCCATGGACAAGAACAACATGATTCAGGTGGGTGGAGCTACCGCAGCGTGGAACTACATCGCAAGGGTACAGCTTCAGTACAACCGCCTATCGGAGCAGGAGCGTGAGGCGCTTTACGATGAGTTCCAGAAGGATTTCGAGACCCGGGAGAAGGAGTACCAGAAGAACTACGGACGCATGAAGACCACCACGTTCAGCAGCAACCGGGAGTACTTCATGATGCAGGTGCTACAGCAGGAGCGAGGGGATAAGATTAGGTTCGCTGATTTGGCGCACTACGAGAAGAAGGGCATCCTGGGGATGCTCAAGATGATTGGGATGATGATCGCCACGATGTTCGTCATATTCCCGTGGGATGATGATGACGATGATATGCTGGACTCCAGGGGAAGGGATGTCTTGGAGTGGTTCGCCGAGCTGGTGCAGGATGACGTGCTCATGTTCATCAACCCGTACGGCCTGCTCAAGAACGTTCGCGGCATGGAGACGGTGGGGCCATCGCTGGGATTCCTCGTGGACTTCATCCAGCTATCGGGGGAGATGCAGGAGTTCTTCATGAGCCTTATCGCCCCAGAGAAGGTGCCTCAAGCCTTTGCCGCCAAGGATACCTACTACCACAAGGCTGGGCAGAGAACATTCTATATGAACGGGTTGCGCCTACTCCCCGGGGGGGCGCTGATTCGTAACCTTATTCATCACGCCAAGCTAATTTCTGAGCCCGAAAAAATGCGTCTTTTGAGAAAAAAGCATATCTTTGAAACGATGATGGCGCTGGAGAGGGATCGCTACGAGAGGCTCATGGATAGGGAGATGCTTCGTCACATCGCCAACATGAAGCACACCAGTAGAATGCAGGAGCTGAGGTACATCGAGCAGTTCATCGACAGCATGTCGGAGGAGGAATCGAAGAAGCTCATGAAGACCATCCGGGAGGAGCTTCCCTACCTCAAGGAGAGCGAGAGGCAAAGAATGTATATCAACCGAACCGCAAAAGAATATAAATAGCAAGCCATGGCAGAAGGATTAGTACTCAGGATGGATGTTGAACAGTTCAACGATGCCTCCGCAGCAAGATTTTACGACAAGACCGTCTGGGCGGGTCATCAGGTGAACATCACCTCGGCCCGCATCACCATGCGGTCAGACCAGTTCGATGGGCTATACCAGTTCCTCCTGATGGACGGGGCGGATCGAGCGATACTCGATGATTTCCTCACGGCGGGGTTCATCAACATCTCACCCAATGCCTTTACTCGGGTGCTAGAGGTGGGGGAGGAGGTCGATCCCAGCTTCACCATGCCCGAGACCTACCCGGATGGATACTACCAGTTCGAGTTGGAGGTGATGATCAGCGGGGACGAGGAGATCAGCTCCTACATGGAGAATCAGGGCTTCTTCGCCTTCATGGAGAACAGGGCTGCCCGCCTCAAGCTGAACCTGCCAGAGTACGTGCTGGAGGAGTTCATCACGCTCTACATGTACCTCTACGCCGCTAAGGCCGCCGCTTCGGTTGGTCAGATATCGAAGTACACCAGCTTCGTGAACTACGTGAACGAAAGGATGAACACCTGGGAGATATCATACAAGTAAGCCATGAATAAGAATACGCTATACAACGTGATCCTCACCGCGAGGTACTACCTCTCTGAGCACGCGATGATCCTGCTGGACTACCAGAGGAATGGGGACGTGGCGTTCAGGGAGAAGCGTAACCACGTGATGCGGTTGATGCTGATGATCCAGCCGCTGGAGAGGCACTACTACACCATTGTTGACAGTGGTCATTCAGGCCTTCTCTCCGATGAGGAGGTGCTCATGCTGACGCAGAAGCTTAACGAACTGTCCATGCTGGACGTAAAAAACTAACGCCATGGGATCGAACATCAAGATAAACAAGGATTTCAAGCTGGCCGAAGACTTCACGGCGAACCAGTCGCTGAAGCAGGATGAGGCGCGGAAGAACGACAGGCCTAAGGTGTCCACCCCGATATTCAACCCCGATCCCGCTGGCTCCTCCACGCAGAAGTACCTGCAAGGGCCTCCTGGCCCCAAGGGCCCCAAGGGGGACAAGGGGGACAAGGGGGAAGCTGGTGCTCAGGGGCTGCAAGGCCCCAAGGGGGATAAGGGTGATGCCGGGCCAAGGGGTCCACAGGGTGAGCGAGGGCTACAGGGCATACCGGGCTCCAAGGGTGATACAGGGGCTACCGGCCCAGCAGGGCCACAGGGGCCCAGAGGGCTTCAGGGCGTAAAGGGGGATACAGGTGCTCCTGGGCCACAGGGATTGGTTGGCCCCCCGGGGCCAAAGGGTGACCCCGGGGAGGGGCTGCTCTTCCACTGGGATTTCTCCGATGGGGTTCGGCTCGGCGTGAAGCGGGAGAGCGATGCGGAGTTCGTCTACTCGGAGAGCCTGATAGGGCCGCAGGGGGAGCAGGGGGCACAGGGACTACCGGGCATTCCCGGCCCAGAGGGGCCTCAGGGCGAACCCGGTGAGGGCGGTGGGTCACTGCCCACGGAGTACGAGGAGATACTGAGCTACTTCAGCTTGGATGAGAACGGCAACCTGGTGTGCAGCATCCCCATGGGCATCATGAGATCCATTAACATGACGAATGGCGAACGCTTCACCGTGGATGGGTTGGTCTCCGCGAAGGACTACGAGTCAGGGGAAACAGTCTCCTCACAGGAGGATACGCTGTCCATCATCTTCGATGTCAGCCCGGAGAACCTCATGGTGCTGGAGGATAGCACAGGCGACCTACGCGCCCTAGGAGCTGTTTTCAGCGCGCATCAGGGCGATGCGGACATCAGCCTCAACTACGAGGTCGAGGCGGTAAACGTGAGCCTAGGAATGACCGTGGAGCAGGTCGGATTCGAGTTCATCGTGACGGCCATGACGGATGTGGACACTGGTAGCTTCGATATTGAGATACGTACCGTGGGGGGGACCTATGTGGGTAGGCGAAGGATTAACGTTTATAAGCTCTTCACTGGGCTCTAAAAATAGTTGAATATGTTCATAGTGCAGGCGCAGCCGAACCAGATCGTGATGTTTGAGGATCGAACCCGGATCAGCGGGTCGAGCAGCCTCATCGCCACCCTTGATGGGAACCTCATCCCGTGGGATCAGCTGGAGTACAGGATCCTCGAGTCGGATGAGGTCAACGTGAGCCGCACGAGGAACGTTTTCTACTTCACCAACCTGAGGATCGATGAGGCCACCGTGAAGATCAGGGTGACCTACGTAACCAGCTACTTCGACGTGGTGATCAACCTATTTCTGATCAAGAGCATCGACAAGCAGTGGATCGAAACGGAGCACGGGCTGCACAGCGATAAGAAGGTAGGCATCCGTGGCATTCCTGACACCTCTGACTTCAAGGTGCACGGGGATGCCGAGGTGACCAAGCGCATCGTGACCAAGGATTTACGCATTAATAACAGCCTAGAGGTGTACGGCAGGGAGGGCTTCCTCAAGGCTGTGGATGGCGTGGTGGAGTTCGTGCCCATGGAGACGGATCTGCGCTACACCAATCCCACCCCGATGCCGGAGAAGGTGGGCGGGTACATCGTGGGGAGCACCTTTGACAACGTGGATCACCAAACGCTCATGGACGGGTTGCTATACCCCTACCAGGAGCCCGTGGTCACCTCCTTCTCCATCAGCGACCAGGGAACCACGCTGGAGTGCGGGGTGGTGGTACTCGGGGCATCCAGAACCTTTGTGTGGGGCATTTCCAACCCCACGAACGTGAAGGCCAACAGCATCTCGGTGCTTGACGTGACGGGTGGCGCCACGCTGGGTAGCGAGATGCCCAACAGCGGCTCAGCCGTGCTGAGCTTCACCGACGTGGTGAAGACCGTGACGAACCAAACGCATCAGTGGAGGGTAACCGCAATGAATACGAAGAATCAGGAGATACTAAGGAGCTACACGATCACGTGGCGAGACCCGTTCTACTACGGGGTGGGCGCTCCCGGGCTGACCGTGGCGCAGGTGCAGGGCCTGACCAAGGATTTGGTGGCCAAGGGCAACAGGGCCTACGCTTTCAACCCGGTGGAACAGGTGTACTACCTAGCCTACCCGGCGGTCTATGGAGACCTTGTTTCCATCCTGGACACCAACGGGTTTGAGATCCTCTCTGACTTCACCAAGCGCATGGAAACCTTCACGCAGAACGGTACGCTGTACAAGAACACCGTTCCCACCTCGTACCTTGTGTACGAGTTCAAGAACCTGACCACGCAGACCAACTTCAACATAACCTTTAAATTCAGCTAGCCATGTCATCAGGTATTCCATTGAGTAGCGGTTTTAACGTGAACACACAGCTCCCGCTGGAGCTCAAGAAGCTCAAGGAGACCCTTGAGGACCGCGATGCGATACCCCTCATCCAGCGGTACCTAGGCTTGGAGGTGTACGTCAGCGCGGAGAACCAGTTCTACGTGCTGGAGGGCGGCTACACCAATGCGCACTGGCGGGCCAGGACGGGAAGCAGGTGGATGGAGGTCGGCACGATGGAGAAGGTGTACACCGATTGGTACCTCCCGAGCAGGGGTGAGCTGGAGAAGGTGTATGAGAATCTACATCTTCACGGCGTGGGGAACTACGAGGCGGTGAACCACTGGTCCTCCACGGAGGATGACGCGGACAGCGCCTGGGCCATGAACTTCATGACGGGGGTTCAGAGTTCAGCGGCCAAAACGAGCAGCATGAACATCATCCCTGTCCGGGACTTCACCAGCACGGGGACGTACGCGCTGAGGGAGCACGTGGCCGGTGGGCTGATCTACCACATTGAGGAGCTGGACTTCGGGGTGAAGAAGTACTACGTGGCCCGGATCAATCAGGCAGAGGTCAGGCCGCTGGTTCTGCGGGTGAACACCTCGCTACCGGGCACCTCAACGGATACGCAGTACTACCTGAATCAAGGGATAGGCCCGTCGGAAGAATTCGACTACACCGTGGAGAGGTGCGATGAGGCTGGCAACGTGCTGGAGACCATCAGCACCACCAGCCCCAGCCTGCTCCTAGCGTGGGATGCTCCTGGAGAGTACATCATCAAGATTTACCCGCAAGCCGATGGGAGCGGTTTCCCGAGTATATACCATAACACAACGGGAACAAATTTTTACGGCTACGATTCTCGCAAGGTGACAGAGGTGTTGCAGTGGGGAAGCGTAAATTACAGCGCTATCCGGATGAATGGATGCCAAAATTTGGAGGGTGATCCGATTGACATTCCCAACATCTCACAAAGTTTAGTTCACGCATTTTCGTACTGCAACAAGTGGAATCCAGCATCAATATCATACTGGAATGTATCAGCGGTTACCAGTATGTTTGGGATGTTTAGTGGTTGTACATCTTTCAATCAGGATATCAGCGGTTGGAACGTATCTTCGGTTACCAGTATGTTTGGGATGTTTAGTGGTTGTACATCTTTCAATCAGGACATCAGCGGTTGGAACGTATCTTCGGTCACCAATATGGGCAGCATGTTTTTCGACTGTACTGCTTTTAATCAACCCCTGAACAGTTGGGATGTATCGTTGGTTACCGATATGCGTTATATGTTTAGTGGTTGTACATCTTTCAATCAGGATATCAGCGGTTGGAACGTATCAGCGGTTACCAGTATGGTCGGTATGTTTTTCGACTGTACTGCTTTTGATCAACCCCTGAATAGCTGGGATGTATCATCGGTCACCGCTATGGGCAGCATGTTCAACGGCTGTACTGCTTTTGATCAACCCCTGAACAGCTGGGACGTGTCGTCTGTTACCAATATGGAAAGGATGTTTAGTGGTTGTACAGTTTTTAATCAACCCCTGAACAGTTGGGATGTATCGTTTGTTACCAATATGTACAGAATGTTTCTCGACTGTACTGCTTTTGATCAACCC
>Ga0265293_10004225_pt1 | contig 25561 bp, 29 predicted proteins | sample Munlanlewell138R_FD_192505 | JGI IMG/M metagenome (GOLD analysis project Ga0265293, IMG submission 192505) | Leachate microbial communities from a municipal landfill in Southern Ontario, Canada - Leachate well 138R | ecosystem: Engineered > Solid waste > Landfill > Unclassified | place: Canada...
CGCGGTGCTGGTGTCGATGTCGGGGTAGCGCCAGGCCAGCCACTCAGTGAATGTTTCGATGTGCGCCGAGGTCAGCGCCGCACCGCGTGAGGCTGCGGGAGCCTCGACGACGGGTTCGGCTGCCGCCGCCAGCTGCGCCTGCGCGACATCGGCCTCCGCGGCGGCGACCTCGTGGCGGCGTACCCACAGTTTCCCGGACAACGTGACCAGGTCGATCTTGCCTGCGGCGCCGCGGCGGCGCAGGGTGCGCACCGTGACGCCCATCCGCACTGCTGCATCTTCGATCGGCACCAGCAGCGGGTCGGGTCCGTAGTCGGGCACGAAGTCCGGGCGCAGCTTGCGGTTGACTCGTGCAGAGCGGACGCCGAGGAGGTGCATCAGGTCGTCCTGGCGCACCCGGGCGACGCCGGCGAGCACCTGGGTTTCAATACCGGCGGCGGCCAGCGCCTTTCGGGCGCCGGACACGCTCAGCGCCAGCACCTTCGAGGCCTCGACCATGGTGTAGAGACGCAGCCCGGAGACGGCATCGCGGACCTTGTCGGTGCGGCGGACCTCGTCGGGGCCGACCACCTTGCGCGTTCGCCGCAGTACCGCCGCGGCCAGCTTCTTCTCCTCGGCCGTGAGCCGGCGCACGTCTGTGAACCGGATGAGCCGTAGCGAGGACTTGTCGTAGGGGATGCCCCAGGAGGCCAGCACATCCTCGGGGATGACTGCGTTGTTGCGGCGGCCGGAGCAGCGCCATGGAAGGGCGGTGACGGGCTCGTCGGGATCGGCCGCTGCGGCGTAGCGGCGGCCCCACCGCCATAGAGTCTGTGGGTGTACCCGCAAGGTGGCGGCCACTTCTTCGATGGGCACGCCATGGTGCGCGGAGCCTCGCTGGCGCGGGAGCATGTCCCAGCCCTTGCCGAGTGCTTGTCCGGCCGCCCTGCGGTTGCGCACCGCCCAGGCGTGGTCGGAGCGGATCCGCAGCGTCTTGAAGAACCGCACCGCGGGCAGCCCACCGCCGCGTGTCATCCGGAAGGCGGTGGAGGTGCTGACACCGAGCACCTCGGCGGCCTCGGCCAGGGTGAGCATCCGCACGGCCTGGTTGTGCGCGCGCGGATCTAGTTGCCGGTCGGGGTCCGGGTATCCCAGCTGCGCGTCGACGTCGCGCTGTTGGGCCGGCGACAGCGGTGAGCCGTAGCGTCCGTGGGACGGGAAGAGCTGGTCGGCCACCAGGTCACGTTCGTCGATTTCCGGCGGTTCCGGGACCTCCACTTTCTGCCGTGCCTCAGCCTCGATCCGCTGTGCCCGCACCCGGGTCATCGAGGACAGCATCCGCTGCTGCATCTCGGGCGGCAGCGCTTCGAACTTCTCCCGCAGATGCGCGGGGATGTCCTCGGCTGTGAAGGTCGAACTCATGGTCGGCAATCTAGTCGATGCCGCCCTGGTTTCCGTGCGTCGCGGCGCGGCACTCCGGACGGAATCGTTCAGATGCCCGAAAAGCGCTAGAACACACGTTCGATTTCCCTCGCATTCCCGTTCGGGGTCCCCGTTTTTGTGCTTTTGGGATGGCCCTCCCCGCGGATTACCGCAGAAATCCAACGGGACCTGCGGTTATTGCCACTCTTTCGCTTCCCATCACTGCTGAGCTGCCGGTATGCGTAGCTGTCGTCGGAAGGGGGGGTGCCTCTGCGCGAGATCATTCTCTATAACAGAGACGTTGCAGCTCTATATAGGTAGATAAACAGACTAACTAATTAGCTTTACGTATAGGTACCTTTTGTCGGGGCCCGTCAGAGGCACCCCCCCTTCCGACGACAGCCGCGAGGAACGCCAGCTCACCGCGAACGCTGAGCGAAAACGTGACCATAACCGCAGGTCCCGTTGGTTTCGTGAGGCAACCCGCTGGGAGGTCTGTCCCATTTCGGCGGTGGCCGGAAAATCCGAGGTCACGAAACGGTAACGGATCGAACGGGTGTGCGAGAACCTGCGGTTCGCAGGTCTTCTCTAAAACAGGTACGGCGAGGGAGCTTCACAGCCGGGTCCGTGGTTCGACCATCGCACGCCGACGGCGGGCAAGACGCGACGGCGTCGAGCGGCGCTGAGACCGCACCATTGATCCCCTCAAGCCAGCCAGTGCTCGCGGATGCGTTCCATCACGCCAGCGGGGTCAGGAGCAGTCGAATAGACGATGAATTCGACGTAGCTCGAGTCGTCAATATCAAGCGGCGCCAGCGGGTCCTCCCGCAGCCGCACGAGGCGATGCCCGGCCGCCAGCAGATCCAGGCTCTTGGCCCGGTCGATGTCCGCCTTGTCGCGGTGCCAGTAGCTGCCGTCGTACTCGATGACAAGCGTCTGCCCGCCGGGCAGCTCCACGGTGATGTCGGCAGTCCACGCCGGCCGCCGAGTGAACCGGTCCGAGCGGAGCTTGACCCCCGAGCGGGCCGACCCGAACGCTGTCTTGGCAGCTGCGAAATGGTTGAGCTCGACCACAGACTTCCCGATCTCACGGCACTCGGGGCAGTCGCTGCCGTTCGTCCGGGACGTCAGAGTGGCGGGCCACACGTGTGCGTCGTTGTTGGGGCAGACCCATTCGGGTTCGAACAGTGTGGTGCCGTGGGGGCGGACGTGCCAGGCAGTTGTCGGGTTGTTCGGGGACCATTCCCGTGCGAGGAGCGGGTACTGGTACGCCAGTGAGTCCAGGATCGTGCGGCACTGCGGACACCGGAACCGCTGGTATTTGTTGCGGTCGCGAACCGACTCTTCCCATTCGTAGCCACAGTGCGCATCGCGCCACAGGACAACGTGTTTCGAGGTGTCGGTGACGGTCTCGGGGGTGAGCTTGCCTTCCTTGGCGCTCACCCACTGCGCGGCGATCTCCGGCCACAGCTTCGCCAGGCTGCGCTCTAGCTGAGACTTGCGGGTCTGGGCGGCAAGGCAGTGCGGGCATCCCGACTGCATGTATGTGTGGGGGCTGATCTTCGGATGGTGGCCGTTGGGGCACCTGAACCGGTATAGCTGCCATCCGCCGGCGATGGGAACTGTGGCCGGATCCTCGGGGTCGTCCCACGCTGCGGCGAGCACGGGATGCTCGGCCACCATTGTCGTTTTGAGCCGGGCGTACTCGACATCCCAGGCCGCTTTGCGTGCTTTTGCACAGCGGGGGCACGCGGGCCGGTCGGCCATCTCCCTGACGGACGCCGTGAACCGGTGGCCGCAGGCCGGGCACACCCAGCCGACCCGCCGCGTAGCGGCCTGGGAGGCGCTGTCGAAGTCAGCCTGGGAGTTGCGGCTGTGGTCCCACCATGCGACCGCAGTGGCTCCAGAGTCTTTGAACCGAACGGTGGGGGTGCGTGACTTGGTCGAGTTCACGCGCGTTTCCGATGCGGACTTGGTATTGCGTGAGCAGGCGCACCCCCAGGCGATGTCGCCCAGGCGCTGAGCGCTGAGTTTTCCGCACGCCCGGCATCGCACGTGGTGCGCCGAGGCGCCCACGGCCCCGAGGTATTCGTAACCGTTCTTGTCCGCGTGAGCGCGGGCGTCCTCCACCGTCGCCGGCTCGGCGGCGGACAGTAAATGACTGTCGCGAGTCCAGCGGTTCCAGTAGCACGCGCGGCACACCGCCTCTCCCCGCGCGTTTTTACTGATCACGTAGTCGAGAGGGTGATGCGCCCGAGTCCCGCACGTAGAGCACTGCATGAGCGCCGCCGTGGTCGCCGTGCGCACCGGCTCGACGGCTTCCATTCCTCCAAGGTCGAGGATGGCCTCGATACAGCCTTCGCACCATGCCGGCTTGGTGCGTGTGCGGTAGGCCGCGGGGCTCGGGCATCCGTGAGTAGCGCACGGCTTCGGCGAGGTGGGAGGCATGCTCAATGATCGCCCGCCGGAGTGCGCAGGTCCCGCTAATGCCGCAAACATTGCCCTCCGCTGCCCCCGCTCAGCTCGCTGCCTTGTCACGTCCCCCCGGTGCCGCGGCGCGACCGCCGAGTCTCAGCCGTTACATTGTTCGCCGTGGAGACCACCGCGGCGCCGCCGACGAGCGCGTCTGGCACCCGCGCACTATTGCTGCGCGTGGTGACCGCCACGTGGCTCGCAGTATGCGCGGGGCTGCTGGCCGGATGCCAAGCGGCGCCGGAGTCGCCGGTATGCCTCCCCCACGAGTCGTTCCTCAGCCCAGCCGAGAACCACCGGCGAACCCTGGACTGCGACCGGCAATGGAACGACTACGAGCTCGCCAAGAACCGGTCTTTCCCGGAAAGGCTCTCTCACGGCGACCGCAACACATGGATCCAGGTCATCGTCGTCCTGGCGGTGGTCGGCGTCGTCGGCGCAGCTGCGCGGGGTGCCGTACAGCGTCGGCAGCCGAGTCCACCGCCACCGCCGCCACCCCCGCCACCGCCACCGCCGCCACCGCCCGGCTCAGCGGCGGCCGCGGTGCTCGACGCCGACGGCGGTTGGGTGAACGCCCAGGCCGCCACCGCCGCAGCGTGCGCAGCTGCCGGCCGGCCCGAGGCGCTGGTGCTGGTGCGAGTGATGCCCGGAGACAGCGGCGACGCCGAGGCCTTCCTACTGCCGACCGAGCTCACCTACGACGAGATGGTCGCGCTGGTGCAGGAACGGATGCTGGCGGCGTGGGGAGTGCGCTCCGTGCGGGCCATCGGTAGGTCGCGCGACGGCTTGATCCAGTTGACGCTGACCAACGACGACTGAGCCAGCCCCGCAGCGGCGTGGCTGCCTCGGCGTGCCCCTGCAGCGGATTCGCCTCTGCAGCCGCGGGGGTGGGAAGGTGCTTGTTCCACCACCGCTAGCAGGAGACAGTCACTGTGGAATCAATCGCCGGATCCGCCCTCGAAGTGGCCACCGACGACAGCAACCACCACCCGAGCAGCCAACGCCGCTATCGCCTGGACCCACCTCTGACGACGAACTCAGGGAACCACCACGACGTGGTGGTGGTCCCGGGAGCCAACGCCACCTACGCCTTCTCCGGCGTCGGCGAGTCCCCAGAAGTGGCCGCGCTGCTCACCCACCCGCACGGTGACGGTGACGCAGCAGCGGTGCTGGCCAAGCTTGGTTACCGCATCGTTGAGCGCGCCGGCGTGCAGCGCCCTTGACGGCGTGTCGCATTCCCGGGACATGATCTGAGGATGCCGTGGATCGAGCTGGCACCGCCGCAGTGCCCGAATGGACACCCGCGCCGCCGCGGCTCGTACCTGGTCGGTTGGGACAACACGTACAAGCCGCGTTCCTGCCGCACCTGGACCTGCAACACCTGCGGGGCGCGAATGCACGCACTCGAGGTGTACGGGACGGTCTCCGGACCGTTGCGTGAGATCGGCTCGCCGACCGATTGACCAGAAGCCCGCTCCGGCCTATTCTCTATTTTAGAGACATTCGTCGGAACTTGAGGAGCCACTCCGTGCAGCTCGGCAGCTTGCAGAACATGGTCGCCGCCAACCATCGCGGCCTGACCCCCGAAGTCGGCATGGGTGCAACACTCATCAGCTGGACCGACCGCACAGCGGCGACCATCGTCGAAGTGCATGTGTCGGGTAAAACTCTGTGGGTGCAGCGCGACCACGCCCGGCGCACCGATGACCGCGGCATGTCCGACGCGCAGGACTACGAGTACACCCCGGACCCCGACGCCCCGGTCGAGGTTTTCACCGTGCGCCACGACGGCCGCTGGGTCCGCAAAGGGAGTTCCACACGCAGCGGCACCGTGCTGCTGGTCGGGGCGCGCGACCACTACCGCGACCCGACTTTCTGACCCACCACCAGGGGACGCGGCCCCGCCACCGGTTTCGGCGGCGGGGCCGCCTCGTTGCCGGAGCCGCTGCGCTGACCGAACTCCTGCCGCCGGGAAGCGCCGCATAATCCCTGCTCAGGAGGCACAAACCACACCGCGGCCCTAGAGAGGACCGAGGAAGGCGAGACGCCGCGGCGGGGGACGTGACAGATTCCGCGGTCGCCGGTTCGAACAGCTGTGACACAGTTGTGACCATGAATGCACGTTTTGCAGCCCTCGCCGCGCTGGCTGCCGCCGGCATGGCGGTTGCCGCGTGCACCGCGTCGAACCCCCCGACGACGACCACATCCGGCGTAGCCACCCCGTCGACCACAGCAGCGGTATCTCCCGCGGCGGAGGCGGCAGCGGTGCCGGCGGAGCAGCGGGAGTGGGCGGATGTGAGTGGCCAAGGAAAAATGAGGTGGGACGACGGAAAGCCGGGGCGGCAGCAGTTCAGCCCCCTTGCGATTCCTGGAGCGGCCATCACGCACGAGCTGACGGCCGATGAAGGCGACATGTGCACACTGGGTCCAGCTGTGGTCGGGGGCATCTTGACTGCAGGCCACTGTCACCCGCCGGGTGACCCCACTCAGTATCTCAACTCGTCCGCCGACCAGGTGCGAGTTGCGCTGGGACCTCTGGCTCAGGCGCTCGACGACGAGGCGGGCCAGGATTCTGCTGTCCTGTGGACGTCTCTGGTGGACCGCGCTGCTTCTGCACGGATAGCAGGGACGTGGCCCGTCGCGGGTGTGATGTCCATGGAAGCGTTCAAGCGCCTCCCGGAAGGTCCTGCCACTCCTGTGTGCTTCAACGGTGCGAAATCTGGCGTGCAGTGTGGGGAGCTTTTGCCGTCCGCCGATGACGGGCGGATGCTGTTCGCGGCGTCGTCTCAGCGTGGCGATAGCGGCGCTCCGGTGTTCCTGGTCAGTGCAGCTGCTGGTCACGCGACACTGGTCGGGATTCTCGAGGGCGGTCCCCCGTCGCGCTCCGATGCGACCTACCTCGACCCAGCGCTCGCGCGGATGGATGCTACTGCGTTGGCTGACCCAGTTGCGGCTGCCGCCGTGGCGGGCGATTCACGCTATTCGAAGCGAGCCGTCCCGCTGCGTTAAACCAGCGCCGCTCGACCCGATTCTGGCTGGCTGATGGAATCATCGATGCATGGACCTGGACGCCTACCCCGACTTCGATCTGACGTTCCTCGATGGGTCGACCGGCGACGATCTCACCGCGCTGTCGGAAGGCCTCGAAACCGCTGCGGCCGGCCTGAACTCAGCGACCGACGATCTCACCCACGCGGTTGAGGGCGAGACCGCAAGCGCAGTGCACGGCGAAATCACCGCGATCCGGCAGACGCTGGAGTCCCGATCGACTGAAGCCGCTTCTGCTGCTGCTGCGTTCACGGCGATGAGAGCGGCCTGGCGCGACTGGCAGCGTGACGCTCCTCGGCAGGCGGAACTTCGGGCTGCCGCCGAGGCGGTGAAGGCTGCGCAGAACGCGTTGGCCGACGCCGCGGACGGGTCTTCAACCACCACCGCACGCCAGAACCTCAAGGACGCCGAAGCCGAACTCCGCGTTCTGCTGGCCAGGCGCAAAGACGCAGACGAGGCGCTCGCTGCTGGGCTCGAGAAAGCCGGCACAAAGCTCAGCGGGCGGGACGGCAAGCGTGAGGACCGCGGCGGTTCTTTCGACCGCGCTCCCGGTGCTGACAAGGTCGAAAACCCCGCGGACTCCCCCGCGGGCAAGTCTGCACCCGGGTCCCCCGCTCCCGCCGCTGCTGGAAGGCCGTCCGGCACACCGGCCCCCGCTGCGGCCGCGGCTCCCGCGACGTCGCTGTCCAGTGCCACCCCTTCGCAGGCTGAGGCGGTCAATGCGTTGCTGGCCCAGCAGAAAGCGCAGCAGGGGCAACCAGCAGCGGTCCCCCCGCAACAGGCTCCCGCACCGGTGGCCGCTCCCATGGCCGCTGGCGGGGCGCCGGCCCCTGGTGGTCCGACAGCGCAGCCGCGCAACGACAAGAGCAGCAACGGCGCGGTCGACTCGAAGTTGCTCGACGACATGCTCGGTGTTGGCGCCCCCACCGCGCTGGCGGCGATGGCCGCAACCGTCCCGGCGACGGTGACCGCACCGTCGCCGGCCCCGGCCGCGCCGGCCCCGGTCCCCAGCGGACCGACCGGCACCAGCACCCCGGGCCTGGCCACAGACAGCAACGTGACCGGAAGAGCTGACGCGCCCCGCGGTGCGTTCAGCCCACCGACCAACCTCTCCGCCGGCGGTACGGAGCAGGCCACGGGTACGGCCCGGCCGGGCGGGGAGACCGCGGCGCGGCCGATGGGCGGCGGGGTGCCGATGGCGCCGATGATGGGCGGTATGGGCTCCGGCGGTGGCGGTGCGCCCAAAAAGGACGGCGAGGAGCAGATCCGGGTGTACTCGCCGGAGACGGCCGAATTGCACGGCGAGCAGACGCGCGCCGAGTCGGTCCGCGGCGGCACCATCGCGCAGCGGCGCGACGGCGGCGCGGCGTAAACCTCTGTAGAGCAACGGAACAGGGGCGGCACCGGTGATGGTGTCGCCCCTTTCTGCGTGCGGGCTCAGTAACTCTCGCCCGTGCTCGGCATGTAGACGGTGCCGGGCGCACGGTCCCCGTAATGAGCCTCATCGGGGACGGCGATCACCCTGATCCCCGCGACCCGGACCTCTGCGCCGACCATCGCCAGTTCCTCCAGCTGGCCGCGCGTGAGCGGCACCGTGCCGGGTGCGGCGACGGCTTCGGCAGCGCCGGCGCCCGGCACCGCGGTGACCATGATCTCGCCGCAGGGTGAGCGAATGGTCCGGGCGGACAGCGGGTCGTCGAGTTTGTCGGTGAGGGCCTGCACATTGCGCTCCGTCAGCTCGAGCGTGTCGATGTCGGGGATCCACTTCATGGCGGTGATGATCGCCGCGGGGGTGACAGCGGATCGCGGACGGCGCGGGAACGGAGTTCACAGGTCCCAAGGTGCGGGCGTTGCATTGTGCGCCTGATAGGCACACAATGGAGGGCATGGCTACGAAGACGGAGCGCTTCGCGGTGCGCTTGACTGCTGAGCAGGACGCATTGATTCGTCGTGCCGCCGAAGTGGAGGGGACGGATCTGACCAACTTCACGGTGACCGCGACGCTGGCGCATGCCCGCGAGGTGCTCGCCGATCGGCGGCTGTTCATGCTCGATGCGTCGGCCTGGTCGGAGTTCGTGTCGGTGCTGGACCGGCCGGTGTCGCAGAAGCCGCGGCTAGAGAAGTTGTTCGCGGAGCCCTCGATCTTCGACGAGTGAGCGGCTACAGCGCGCCCCGGCCGATCGGCGAGCACGATGTGGTCGCCGGCTTCGACAGCGGTGAGGCCACCCTTGATGAGTACCTGCGAGGTCGCGCCCTGGCCAACCATGTCGAGGGTGCCTCCCGGTGCTTCGTGACGTGCCGCGACGGACGTGTCGTCGGGTTCTACGCGCTGGCCTCGGCGGCGGTGGAGCGCGCCGGCACACCCGGGCGGGTGCGGCGCAACATGCCCGACCCGGTGCCGGTGATCCTGTTGTCGCGGCTGGCGATCGACCGCAAGGAACAGGGCAAGGGTTTGGGCGCTGCGCTGCTGCGCGACGCGATCAGCCGCGCGGTGGCGGCTGCGGAGATCATCGGGGTGCGGGCACTGCTGGTGCACGCGCTGCACGAGCAGGCGCGAGCGTTCTACGCGCACTTCGATTTCGAGCCGTCGCCGACCGATCCGCTGCACCTGCTGCTGTTGATCAAAGACGCCCGCGCCCTGCTCGACCCACCGCAGAAGTGACCGCGCTCTGGCCTGACGACATTACGGACTGATGGCTTTCCAATCGATGTTCCGGTCCAGGTCGAGCTGATTTGGCCAGGTGACCGCTCCGTGGACAATGCCGACACGTTCGAAAACTCGCGGTCACGTAGGACAGCAAACGCTCCGCCCTCACCCGTGAGCTCGGTCGTATCGAACGCTTTAGCGGTACCGTCCGCGAACACTACTTTTAGATCTGGGTATTCCGGGATCACCTGCACCACGAACCAGGGCTCGGATAGCCCGTACATCGCATCGTCCTGCCTGCATCCTCTCAATGAGGCTGAGAACTCAGCCCATTTCTGCGACCCAGTCGAGAATTTCGGTTCACGCGCCGAAGAATGCGCGGATCTGCTGCTCCCGTCGTCCTGGCGCACGATCCACGAGTTCGTCACGTGCCTGCGACCAGAGACCCGCGGCTCCGGCCGCTTCGGCACACCGGAGGAACACCCTGCGGGACTCGGCTCCGTCGACGCCGGAATCGATCATGGTCAGGAGCACCTGAGCGTCGCGCTCTCCCTTGGACTTTGCGGCCCGGTCCAGCAACGCGGCCACTTTCGTGACGAACTGGGCGGGCGCGGTGAGCAGGGTCCAGTTCCCGTGACGTTGCCCGCGATATTCGGCGATCGTCGCCACGTCCAGACGCGCCGCGTCCCCGAGCTTGGACTGGTACGGGAAGTAGACGTCGACATGAATCCCTTCGAACGTCCCACGTCCCTTCACTCCGCCGCTCATCGGCCGTTCGGAGTAGTCGCGCAGCACCTGTGCGACCACCTGCCGGTCACTGATCACGATGATCGCGTCCACATCGTTGGTGGCTTCGGTCGTGTACCCGGCTTTGATTGATGCGATTCCACCGATCAGTATCGGATCGGTGAACATACCGGCGAGCCGCTGGGAAATCTCCTCGATGATGTCGTTGTCCATGGCCCGCAGGTTGTCATCATTCCGACGGAATCAGCCTGCGCAACACATATGTCGAGAATTCCTCGGCTTTCCATCCCGGGGTGCAGAACAGGTCGGCGTAGGCAAGCGCCAGCGGCACTGCCCCGGTGATTCCGTCGGGCACCCACGGCGTCCACCCCTGCTGCGGTGTCGTCTCGTAGCAGAGCGGGCCGAAACCGTGCCAGATCGTCTCGGGCAGCGACCCGACTGGGTTCACCGACAGGTCGTAGTGCGCGAGGACCGCCTGTGCGGACCCGGCAACCAAACGCCCCTGTTCGATGAGCGGCGCGCACTCCCGAGCCGGGGACCATCGGGTGCGCTGCGGATCGGTCAGCTCGCTGACGGCGAACACCCACAAGGCTTTGAGCGGATCGCCCAGCGACAATCGCGACCCCGCCTCGATCACGGCTCCGCCACGCTGCAGCAGAGCGAGGGCGGCGCGGTCTGCTGGTGTGTCGGACACGTCGCCGGGTTGGAAGAAAGCTCGGCGACGGCCGTCGAGAACGCCGAACAGAACATCTCGGTACACCGCGGGGTAGACCCTCTCGGCGCGGGTGTCGGCGGCCGTCGCCGTATCGCGGACGTGCGCGTGGCGGAACCGTTCGACTTCGGCGCGCCTGATCCGGTAGCGCGAACCGACACGTTGAGCGGTGATCTCGCCGGAGATGATTCGCCGTTGCACTCCGGCACGGGAGATGCCGAGTGTCTCGGCGGCTTCGGAGGGGCTCATCGTCGCGGTGGTTGCCGACAGGGTCACCGTCTCGTCACGCGCAAGAGCGTCGGCGACCAGTTCTTCAACACGTCCGCCGGCGAGCCGCGGTTCACCGGGACCGATGGTCAACAGGTGGCGTGCGGTATCCATGACTGCTCCTTGCGTGAACTGTTTGAAGTATATTTCTGCTCAAACAGTTCACGCAAGGCGTGTCTTGTGGCGACCACGAAGCCGCCGCGCCGGCATGGCCGGGACCGTGTCAATGCGCCACCTCGCCCGCTATCGGTCAGGCCCGCGCCGCACCGTTGCCCGACGCGCAACATTGGCCACGGTGTTTGCGACCGCCCCACCGGAAGGAAACACCGATGAGCCTCGACGCTGCCCTCAACGCGTTCTCGAAGGTCCAGGCCCGCTACAGCAAGTTCGGTGCCGGCGACACCGAGCCGCGTGGTGTGTTGACCGACCTCATCGAGCAGGTGCACGGCGGTAACGAGCCGACAGTCCCCACCACGGCGCGGGGGTGGCAGATTTTCACCGGCATGCCTGGCAGCGAGGCCGCCGCCGCCGCGATGGGGGCCGCCGGGAAAGCGGTCGTCGAAGCGGCCAAGACCGATGCGATCGGCACCGCACGCTACATGCGCAACTACTACTGATCCGCCGCGACGCCCGGCGGCGGCGACCCGGGCCCCCGCAGGCGCGCACCAGCACAGCCGAACGCTTCTGGCCCCTTACACTGCCCCTATGCCTGCGTCCATTCCGGCAGTTCTGGACGGCATCCAAACCGGCACAACTGACAGCATTTGCAGCAAGAAAGGCGGACGGCATGGCTGACGGCGACACGATCGAGATCGTGGACCGCGGTGCCTTCCCTGGGCGGATCACCGCGATCCGGGAGGCATCGCAGACACTGCGCGGTCTCAGCGAGCAGCTCGAGCGGATCGTGAACGAAGCAGACAAAGAGGCTGCCTCGTTCACCACCGCCGGCAGCCCCGCCCCGGTCTACGCAGGCATCACCGCTGGCCTGCGGACCTGGCATGGCGCGGTCAAGGCGGCGATCGCCGCGGTCTGCGACGGGGCCGACAACTGCGCAGCCACCGCTGACGAGAAATTCCAGAAGATCACCGCGGCCGATGACGCAGCCGCCGCAAGGATCAAGAACCTCTGACACGAGGACGTGACATGACCGATATCGCCATCAACAGCCGCGAGCAGTTCCAGCAGGTGCTGACCACCCTGGGCGGGCTTCGCGACCAGATCACCGCCAAGGCAGAGGATTCGGCGGCGCTGACGACCGCCGCGGACAACGCCGCCAGCGCAGGGGTGGTTGCCTCGCAGTACACCAGCGCCAACGCCGAAGGCTCCCCGGTCGCCGCGGCCTACTCCGGGTCCGTGTCCGCTCTCGGCGCCACCGTCGGCGGAGTCAAGACCGCGGTCGAAGCAGCCAGCAGTTCTCTGCAGGCTGCGATCACCGACCTGCAGTCGCTGCTCAAGGGCCTCAGCGGGATCGACGACCAGGGCGCCATCGACGTGAAGAAGGTGTGACACCGTGACCTCCCCCTCGATCAGTACCAACGACGGGATCGTCCAGTCGGGCAGCTCGGCTGCCTCCGAGCAGCTCACGGCCGCCCGCGCCACCGACGGCAAACCGGCCGGACCGGGTGTCGACCCGCGGCTGGCCACGGCCGTCGACGACACCGGCACGCAGAACAAGAAAGCCGCGGACAAGGCCGACGACGGCATCGAGCGCACCAAGAAGGACTCCAAGGGCAAAACGGAGATCGACAAGGGTGGCGCTGACGGCCTCAACGGGATCGGCGGCGCGATGCTCGGTGCGCTGGGCGCCGGTGCTTCCGGGCTGTTGGGCGCTGCTGGCCAAGGCGGCGGGGCCGGTGGCGGGATGCCGCAGATGCCGCAGGTCCCGGCTTCCTCAGCGGGGCAGTCCATGCCCGCCGGGTTGTCTGATCCGAAGGCTGCGCAGGCGATTTCGCGTCTGCTCGGCGGGGGTGAGGGGACCGGCGCGGTCGGCGGCGGAGGTCTGGCCACCGCCAACGCCGGCCGAGGTGGCTCCGGTACTGCCGGGCCGACGACCCCTGGCGGAACCGAGTACGAGCAACGGATCATCGACCTGGCCAACGCGGTCGTCGCCGCGGGCATCCCCTACGCCTGGGGCGGCGGAGCTCTCGACGGTCCCGGGCTCGGCATTCGCGACGGCGGCGCCGGCGATGCGGCCGGCGACTACGCCAAGACCGGGTTCGACTGCTCGGGTCTGGCGCGGTACCTGGTGTACCAGGCCTCCGGGGTGGAGATCCCCCGGGTGTCTGGGGATCAGTACGCGGCGGGTCAGCTCATCAGCGCTGCTGACGCACGTCCCGGCGACCTCGCCTTCGACAACGATCCGAGCCGCCACGTGATGATCTACGTCGGCGACGGAAAGGTGGTGGAGGCACAGCAGTCCGGCACCAACATCATGTTCAGCGACGCGGCCAGCCGTGGCGTGACCCAGTACGTGCGCGTGGTCAGCGGCGGCTAACCACGCGCCGCATCCGCCATCAGCCCCCGGCGATGGCCAAGATGGCGGACACGACCCCGCGCCCTGCCGGTGCGGCCCGATAGAGAGGACGGAGCCTGCCCGTGTCCCCCACCGACATTCCGCCCGTCACCACCCCGCACAGCGCGCAGATCATCGGCAGCAACTACCCGACCACCTCGGAGACCGGCACGGTGGCTTCGGTCATCACGCTGTTCGAACAGTCCGCTGCATCGGTGGGCACCGGCAACACCGCCGAGGTGATGCACGCGCTGATCGAGGCCAACGCGACAGGCCAGACTCCGTCGGAGCTGCTCGCCGGGTTTACCGAGGACCAACGAGCGGCGTATGACCGCGCACTGCGCCAGCTCAACATGGGCCAGGGTGCTTCGGTGATGGCACAGGACATCCTGAACACGAAAGTCCAGCTCAACGGCGTGGCCACGTCTTTCGAGGCCGCCGTGGAGGAGCTGATCGCCTCGTATGCGGGCTCCGGGGGACCGTCGTCGCCGAAGAACCAGGCCGAGTTCCAGCAGAAGTACCAGGAACTGCTCGATCAAGCCAAGCAGGCCGCCGACACGCTGGGCTCCAACCACAAGGCGACCCAGGACTCGCTGGTCGCCGGGGTACAGAAGGGTGCTGCTCCAGAGATTCCCTCGACGATGGCGCCGACCTCGAGTTCGGCGCCCACCGTTCCGGGGATGCCCGAGGGGGCGCTGGGATCGATGCTGCAGAGCGTCGGCGGGCTGATGTCCAAGCCACCGAACCTGCCGATGCCGAACCTGGGGCAGTCGATCCAGCCGCTGGCCCAGTCGGCGCAGTCGGCGATCGGTGAGCTGATGAAGAAGCTGCCCGGCGGGTCCGGCGTTCCGATCACCGAGGACGCGCTGGCAAGGCTGGCGAAAACCTCGGGAGTCGGCGAGCAGGGATCGTCGCTGTCGGCAGCACGCGGAGCCGGAAGCTCCGGCTCCGAGGCCTCCGGCGGTGCGGGGTCCGGCCTGCCGCGCACATCGTTGGCAGGTGCGGGCAGCCCCGACAACGCCCGCGCATCGGGGACCGTCACCGCCGCCGACGAGTCTGCCGACGCGGACCTCGAAGACGCCGCTCCGGTCGAGACCACCGCGAGCACACCAACAGAACCGGCAGTCACCGCGGCCCCCACCGCCGATGCCGCGCCGGCGACGACTCTGTCCTCCGGAGATGCTGGGACCGCAGGGGATTCACTGTCGGCACCGCGCACGCACACCTCGTCCGGCGACAGTGCTCTGGGCGGTTCATCGCTGTCGTCGGCCAGCGGGCCCGCCGCGGCTGCGGGCGCTGGTGCGGGTGCCGGTGCTGCTGCCGGCGGCGGCGCCGCGATGGGACCGATGATGCCGATGGGCGCCATGGGCGGTGCCGGCGCAGCTGGCGCTGCCTCTGCGCCCGGGACCTCTACCCGGGCCGGTGGTTCAGCGGCCGGAGGCGACGGCAAGCCTGTCCGGTTCCAGCCGCCGGGGCGTGACGCACCGGCTGAGCTGCTCGACTTCGGAGCCGACCTCAAGGGCCTCGAACACGCCACCGACATGCAGCTGGTGGCCGCCTCGATCGCCGCGGCGCTGGTGCGCATGCATGACCGCGCGGGACTGTCCACCGAGGTGGCTGTCGGCGTCAGCGCGTCGACCGCTGTGTTCGTCACCAGTGACGGGCTGGGATTCTTGCCGCCGGGAATGCGAGCCGCGGGGCATCTGATTCCCCTGGTGACCCGGGTACCCGATGCCTTCGCCAGCCGCTGGCTGGGCTGTGATCAGCCGTGGCGTCCGCTGCTGGAGGCGGCCGGGGTCGGGCTGGTGGGTCCGTTCGACGCGGTGGTCGCCACTGACCCGGCGGCCGAGTCGCAGGGAGTGCTGACACTGGGTCCCGCCGAGATCGGCGCGGTCAACATCGCCGCCGGCTCGCAGGACCGGTGGGAGTTCGACTCCGTTGACCCCGAGGACGTGCGCGGGCTGCTTGAACTGCTGGCTTCGTCGTGGGGCCGCCCGGTGCAGTCCCCCGAGGATCTGCACCGCATCGTCGTGACCTCCCGCTGGGCGGGCGAGTCCGGGCCGGGCGGCTACCTGGCGTGCTGGGCGCGCTATCTGCTGTCCTGCGCGGTCGCTGACCTGGTGGCGGGGCGGGTCGACGACGCGCGATACGCGCTGCGCAGCGCTCTGCGGGTGCCCGAACCGGCGCTGGAACCTTGGTCGCCGCCCGCTCAAGCGGTGTGGTCACCGCCGGTTCGGGAGGTGTCGAAGTGACCGCGGTGGATCCGATGGTCGTTCGGGGGATTCCCCTGGTGCGGCTGAGCGGACAGGTCACTGAGCGCAGCGGTGCTGAACTTGCCGCCGCTGTGATGGAGGCGATCCACTACTACACCGCCGAGATGCCGGAGCAGTTTGCCCACCCGCTGAGCGACAGCGCCCCGCAAACGGGGCGTTGAGTTCCCCGTGCCGGGCCGGGAACGTGAAACAATGACCGGCAAACGCCCACGCGAATGCGGCACATCGTCGCCGTGACAGATGGATGAGGAGACAGTCAGATGCTTGTTGGAGTGAATAACTTCGCCGACGTGGTCAGCCAGGTGACCGGACTGGTCGCGGCGACCACCGGGTTCGCCAGCGCTTCGGGTGCTGCCACCGCCGCAGCCGCCGCGGTGACCCCGCCCGGCAACGACGCCGACTCGGTGTCCGCCGTCGCCCAGCAGGGCGTCACCACCGCGAACTTCATCGCGATGCTCGCCGCGGGAATCGAGCAGCTCGGTGAACGCGCCGGGAGCACCACCGTGGAGAACACCACGTTCGAGGCGTTGTCCGCGTCCGGCGCCGCAGCAGTCGCGGCCATCTGAGGCGCCCCACACCGGAAGCGATGCCGTCGGCCCTCCCCATGCAGGGGCCGACGGCATCGGTGTCTGCGGGCACGTCGCGCCTCAGCCGCCGCCTGTGGCCGCAGCGGCGTTAGCGTGGCGCTCGCCAAGCCCCCGACATCGGGGGCCGGTCCCGGCCAGGAGGAACGACGTGCGTGAAATGTGGGAATTGCCCGAGCCGAGTCTGGGCACGAAAGCAGTGCGTGCCGCGACGGTGATCGCGCTCGTCTGGGCCGTGGCCGCCGTCCCCCTGGTGCTGTGGTTGACGCTGCGCACTCCACCGGCTGCTCCGCCGCCGCCGCAGCGGGAACTCTCCACGATGGAACGCGCAGCTGTGCACCTCGCCGGCCAAGAACTTTCGACGTCCCCGGTGACGCTGACATCCACTGTGACTTCGGCGGCGGCGCGACTGGAGGTCGAGGAAACCGTGGACATCGCCCGCGGGGTTTCGGTGGGACAGGTGCGGTCGGGGTCGCAGACCGCCGAGATGATGACCCTGGGCGACAAAGTGATGCTGCGCGGCAACGCCGCGTTCTGGTCAACGGTAGGAGTGCCCACCTCTGAGCCGGGATGGATCGAGGTCGGTGACCGGCTCGGGGCGATCCCGTTTCCGCTGCGGGCAGCGATCGCCGCGCTCGAGCCCGGCGACGAAGCCAGGGTGGACACCGCCCCTGGCGACGGCGCGACGATGATCTTCCGCAACGGGACACTGACCGCCGGTTTCACTGGCGCGACGGTTGTTTCGCTGACCGCCGATGAACGCACCGCAGCGGTGACACCGCCGGTCAGCCAGCTGCGCAGCCGACTCGCTGCGGTTGCCGGTGACGCGCCTGCCGCGGCCGGGACACTGACGGGGACATCGGGGGCGCTGACCGTGGCCGCGGTTCCGGCGCCGCCGCCGGCCGAGGACACGCCAGAACCCTGACGCAGGGGGCGCCCCCACGCGAGGACGTGACTTTCGGCACCGGGTGTGTGCGCGTGGACGACTCAGCCGAACAGCTGCCACCATGGCGACGACTAATTCTTAGGGATGGAGACATCACATGCCCAATCACCCGTGGGGTGCGTCAACCCCCGAGATGAATGCCGGCGTGCTCGAGACCGGTTCGACGTCGGCAACATGGGCCGCGGCCTCTGCTGCCTGGATGGGACTGGCGTCTGCGACCTTGGCCACGATGGGCATCGTGGGAGGTCAGATGGCGGCGTCGCTCACCTCGATCTCGGGGATGCGCTCGGCCACGGCTGCGGCGGCAACCCCACCGTTCCTGTCCTGGCTCGGCAGCCTGGCAGGCATCGCGTTCAAGCAGGCGGCGATCACCGCGGTCGTCGCTGAAAGCTACGGGATGGCGCGATCCTCGATGATCCCCTCGATGCAGGCCATCAACAACCGCGTGCGGGAGGCCGCCGCCGAAGCGAGCAACATCTTCGGCCAGAACACACCGCTGATCGCGGCTCTCAACGCCGAGTACGGTGCCTACACCACGCAGAACGCCTCCATCGGCAGCACCTACGGCCAGGTGATCACCGCGGCGACGATCCCCGTGCCGATCCCCCCGCCGCCGCCGTTGGGCAACGCGGCGAAGACCGGGGCCGATGCCGCAAGTGCACTGTCCGAGGCCGCGCAGAATGTGGCCAGCGCCGGCGGCGGCCAGGCCTCGAAGGCGGCTTCGCAGGCAGCCTCGGGGGTCGGGCAGGGTGCGAGCAGCCCCACCGATGCGATGGGTCAGATGAGTTCGCTGTTCCAGGCGCCGATGCAGGCCGCCCAGAGCGGCATGCAGAGCCTGTCGAGCTTCCCGCAGAGTTTCCAGCAGCTGCTCAGCGCCCCGATGTCGATGTTCGGGTCCATGTCGGGACTTGGCGACATGCTCGGCGGCGGTTCCACCGGCCCGTCGTTCTCTCCTGCTTTGACCGGCTCAGGCGGGTTGCCGCTCGGCGGTGGTTCACCGGCTTCGCTCGGTGGTGGTGGTGTGGGTATGGGCGGCGGCATCGGTGCGCCCGGCGGCGGCTTGTTGTCGCGCGCGGACGGCGCGTCGAACTCCCGCTCGTCAGTGCTCTCGGGGGTCTCCACTTCCTCGCCGGCCCAGGAACGCATGGCGGGAACCACCATGGGCGGCGGCCCGGGTGGCGCTGTCCCTCCCGGCATGGCCGGGGCGGGGGCGGGCGGGTCGCGCTCGCGCAGTGGCGAGGTCTCGGTGGTCTCTTACGGCGCCGGGGACAAAGACTCCACCCGCCGCGGCGCAGCGGGCAGTGAACGGGATCTGTTCAACTGAGCTGCGCCGCGGCGATCAAGCCGCGGCGATATCCCTGCGGCTCCCTCGTCGGCGGTCGGTTTCCGCCGGCGGCTCACCCTGCACGGCGTACAGGGTGCAGTGGCTCTTGGACACATCAGCACCGATCAGTGTCAGTCGGGTCCCGGGCGGCAGCAGGACCGCGTAACCGTCGCGCAGCTGCAGCGGCACACCCGCACGCACCCTCGCGCGCAGTGTCAGACGGTGCCCGGCACCGGAGACCGCGTCACGGTCGGTCCATCCCAGCACCCCGGCGGTCAGCTGCACGGCTCCGGCTTCGCGCAGATCGGCGACAAGCGTTGTCACGTCCTGCCATTCGGGTGTGGAGAAGTTGACGGTCACATCGACTTCCTCGGCGAGGTCGGACACGGGTGCGACCGAGAGCAGAGTCATCTCGTCGCTGTGCACCTCCGCGATCTTCACGCAGTCGGCCAGCGTGGTGTCCGGGCTGAGCTCTCGTCCTGGCACTCCGCTGGTGTTCAACGACGTCAGCGCTCCACCGCGGCCGGTCTTTTGGGCACCGCCGGGGAAGGCGCGCAATGGCAGCGCCGCTGGTGAGCCGGCGACTGCCTCGTGGACAGGACCGAACGTGGCCACGACCGCCGGCGGGTGCGACAGGGCCTGCAGTTCGCCGACCCCGGAACGTGCGTGCGCAGCGGCGATCGCAGCGGAGGCGGGGCTCACCAGGAATTTTCGTAGCGGAGTGGCGATCCGCAGTATCAGGTCCTCGTCACCTTCGCCGCTGAGCTGGCGTGTCATCGAGGCCACCCACCAGCGGACCGCGTCCGCGCACATCGTCAGACAATCTTCGACCACCGTCACCGGCCAGCGGCCCGCGGCGGGACTCACCGCGATCGGTGCGGCGATCCGCGCTGCCCATGCAGCCGTGAGGGTTTCCGGCCCGGCGTCGACCACCACCGCGGCGGCGCGACCGGCCACGTCAACCGTCGACGTGGCATGCATCCACCCCACGACCCCACTGCGGCGCTCAGCCGGAGCGGCGTGGTCGGGCAGCAACACCGTCCCCGGGGCGATCAGCCCCCCGTCACGCAGCAGCGCGCGAGACATGACAGTGGTGAGTTCCCCCGACACCGGGAGGTGGTTGGCGGTCATCTCGACCTGCGCACACACCTGCTCGAGGAAACGCACCTGCAGGCGGCCCACCAGCGCGGCGGGCTCAACCCAGCGGGTGTCGGTGCGCTCCACCACAGCCTCATCGTTGCCGCCGGCCGCATCGGCCAGCGCCAGCGCCAGGTAATAGGCATCGCGAATCAGCGGCTGGTCGGGTCCGCCACGGCCACGTCGCGGCCCGGCGGGGGCGCTCGAGGGCCGCGACATCAGAACCTGCCGCAGCGCTGCTGCAGCTGAAAGGTGGAGCATCTGCTCGTCGACGGTGCACTCTGCAAGTCCGGCGATGTCGGAGGGGTCGGGATCAACTCCGTTCATCGCAGCGGCGACCGCCTTTTGCGCGCGGGTGATTCGCAGCGCGTTAGGGCGTGACGTCGCGGTGCGACGGACGGTATCCGTAGCGAGGTTCATAGCGGCAACGGTAAAGCGCAGATGCCGGTGCAGATGCGCCGCATACCGGCGACACGCCGCACCGGCTCTAGGCTGTGCCGAATGACGACCATTTCGGGCGCGGGCCGCGACACCGTGCTGTACATACACGCGCTGGCGGGGGCGATGGCGTGCGCCCGAAGCAACGCTCCAGTTCTGCTCGACTTGCGTGGCGTGAACGAAGCGTCGCCGTCGGCACAGAGAGCCGCGGTGACCGAGCTGATGAACCAGACGCTGGCCGACCTGGAAACGATGATCCGGTCCAAGAAGGTGCCGCCGCCACGCACCTCCCCCGCGGTGATCGCCCGCAAAGTCATTGAGCTCCACGAGAACTACGACGCTGTCGAGCGCACCTACACCCCGGGGGTGGGATTCCGGACATTGATCGAGGGCCTGGCGATCGACGAGGAGACAGCAGGCGAGGCCATCATCCGACGGCTCAACCCCGACTACTGACGACAATCCCTTCGTCGAAGGAGCTTTCATGAGCGACACCGCACCGAATACCTCCACCGCGGGGCCTGTCACCGCCCCTGAACACGCCTCTGCGGCACCCGACACCCCCACGGGTCCGGCGCCGAGCGACGCCGCGGGCAAAGCCGCCGGTGCGCCGACCGCTTCCGGTGGTTCTACGGCATCCGCAGCACCTGGTGCCTCCCCAAATGCCGCCCCATCCGCACCCATGACAGGTGCGGCACCCGGTGCTGCTGGCGCTGGCCCCGCTGCACCCGCACCCGCACCCGATGTGCCCAAGCCGCTGTCCCCGGGCACCGCCAACGTCCTCGATAAGGCCGGCCTCCTGGGACCGGACGGGCGGCCGGTCAGCGGTGTGCGTGGTCTGGCACAGGCCCAGTGGGACGCGGGGCGCTACTACGCCAACGCCGCTGCAGACGCGGCGGGCAAGGCGCTACCGGGAAGCGGAGCCGCCGCTGGAGCAGCGCGTGGCCTGACCAAGGGCGCGTTCAAAGCTGTCCCGGTCCTCGGCTCCCTCTACGCCGCCACCCAGGCGTTCCGCGACTTCAAAGACGGCGACTACATCGGCGCAGCGCTCAACACCGTTGGCGTGATCCCCGGCCCGGTCGGCTGGGTCGCCATCGGCGCCGGTGCGCTGTGGGACACCTTCTCCAGCGGTGGGGTGGGTGAATGGGATGCCCCCAACGGCACCACCACCCAGATGCTGCCCGGTACCGCATCGGAAATCTCCGGTGTCACCGACACCGATGCCGCACTCACCGCGGCGCAGCGCGGCGTCTTCTCGTTCCAGGACGGCCCGAACGGCACCGTGTGGAACTCCAGCCCGCCGGAGCCACTGCGCATTGACACCCCCGCGGTGAAAACCGCTGTGGCCACCTGGCTCAACGGCATCGCCGACCATTTCGCAACCGTCGACAAGACCATGGCCTCGAGCAGCGAACCCTACATTCAGGAGTACCGCGCCAAGCTCGCCCCGCACTTCGCCGCGATGGCCGCGTTGCCGGAGCTGGCGCCGAAGATCGTCGCTCAGCTGTCCGCGTCCTCGGACGCCGCAGCCGAGGCCTACCGCGCGGTGCTGGCGGCGAACCACGCCACCCGGCTGCAGCTCGCCGAAAACGGTGCGCTCTCCGATTCCGGTCCGGCGACCACGCTGCGCACGGAACTGGGCAACGCCTCGGCTCGCATCGCCGCCGCGGACGACACCTTGGCGAAGCTGGCCCCTGTCGCAGCGGCGGTCCTGGCGCCGGTCTACGGGACAACGTCGCCGCGAGGTCTGGACAAAGCCGACACGGTGTCGTCGACTGCCCCTGTCACCACCACGCCCACCGCTCCGGTTGCTCCAGCGCCGGCCAGGGACACCGGTGCACCGAAGGAAGACCTGTCGAAGCTGCTCTCGTCTCTCGGCAACAAGACCGGGAGCGGGTCCCCGCTGGGCAGCGGTCTGGGCGGCAGCCCCGGTGGCGGGACTCCCCTGGGATCTCCGATGGGCGGCGGCGCACCAGGCGGAACTCCGCTGGCCGGACCGACCACCACGCCGAAGTCGGAGGGCCGCAAGCTTGATGACGGGCGCGATCGCGACCGCAAGAAATCCGAAACCGCGAAGCTCTCGGCTCCCCGCCCCGACAACGCCGCGGCTTCGGTCCCGGTGACCCCCACGACCGCGGTCCCCGCCGCGGCCGGAACCGCAGCTCCCGGTCCGGGTCAGCCCGCGGCCAAGCCCGCCGCGGAGGCCTCCACCGAAGTCGATGTGAAGGGCGAAAAGGTCAAGTTCCCCGACGCCAAGACCGCCAAGCTCGGCCACCTGCTCGGCGCTGCGGGACCGAACAACCCGATGAGCCTCTCCGATGCGGCGGCCCAAGCCGGGCTGACCCCGCCGGTCCCGGGCCAGGATCCGGGTCGCCAGATCGCCCCGGTAGACGCCAAGCCCGGCGACGTCCTCGTTGCCGGTGAGAAGCAGTACATGGTCCTCGGTGACGGGAAGTTCTACGACCTCAGCGCATTCCAGGTCGTCGACGCGGACATGCTGCCGAAGGATCTGGGCGACCGTGCCGGGTACTTCCGCCTCGGCGACCCCGGTGAGGGTGGCCCCGGCGGCAACGGTCCGGTCTCGGGTCAGACCCCGGACGCGGTGGCGTTCGATGTGCCGAACCCGGATGCGCCGGCGACGGCTCCCACCGACGCCTCCCCCGGAGCACCGCCGACCCCCACAGCGCCCCCGGCTGCGTCACCAGAGGCGGTCCCGGCGTCCGGGACCCCCGGCATGCCGAAGCAGGCTGAGAGCGGCGGACCGGCCAACGCAGCGTCCACCGACACGGGGATCGGCGAGCAACTGCCCTCGGCCAACGCGCAGAGCCTCGATCCGTCAGCGGTGAAGTAATGGCGCGGTACTGGGACACGAGCCGATCGGAGATTGACCTGTGACTGATATCAACAGCGACTACGGGGCGGTCACCAGCGGCACCGACCGCGCGGTGTCAGGTCTGCCCACCCGTGCTGACGGTAAGCCGGCCGGTCCCGGGGTCGATCCCCGCTTGACCGCGGCTGTCGGCGATACCGATGAGCAGACCCGCAAAGGACGTGACAAGGTCCGCGAGGGTGCCGACAAGGCGAAGAAATACACCAAAGGCCTGTCCGACATCCAGGACGAGGCTGGCCGCGGTGTTCGGGACGTCAGCAACAAGTCGTCGATGCCGTCGATGCCGTCGGTTCCACAGTCCAGCCCTGCTCCGCAGGCAGCTGCTCCTACACCGACCCCGGCTCCCGCACCGTCCATGCCGTCGACTCCAGCGCCGTCCGGCCTTGCCACCATCGACCCGGGACTGCTTGCGGCTCTCGTAGAGGCATCACAGGATCGGGCAGCCGTTGACGCAGCTGAGGGCATCGTCCCGGGCCTGGACGGCGACCCCGCCTCCGCCAGTTCGGCAACGTCGCCGCAGAACCCACAGCCGCTGGACGTGTCACAGGTGTCGCTGGAGGAGTACCCGGGCGGGGCGCTGTCGAAAGAACAGATCGCCGGCGTCATCGACCAGGCTCTGACCATCAACGGCGTCCCCAACGACCCCGCGTTGAGGGCTCAGTGGCAGGAGCTGTACCAGCACATGGCCGCCGGCGAGTCCGGTGGAGATCCCAACGCCCGCAACCTCTGGGACTCCAACGCCACCGGCGCGATGATGCCCGATGGCGCGTACGCCAACAGCAGTCGCGGCATGTGGCAGTGCATCCCGTCGACCTTCGCCGCCTACCACATGGGCGGGACCAGTACCTCGATCTACGATCCGGTGGCCAGCGCAGCGGCGTCGATGAACTATGTGATGGACCGGTACAACGTCTCACCCGGCGGCCAGGGGCTCGATGCGTTCATGGCTCGACAGGGCGTCGGCACAGCGAGCTACCAGGGGTACTGATATCGCGCAGCTGTCGTCAACCTGCCTGTGCTGCACCAGCTATCACGGTTCTCGATCGCTTCTTTTGATGGTGAGCACGATGACCAGCTGGTCGTCTTCGACCTGCAGCCGCGACCAGTCGTCGGTGCGGGTGTCGATGCCGTGCTCTTTGGCGACAGCCTCGGCCCAGGCCAGCGCGACGCCGAAGTCTTTCCAGTCGCCGCCTTCGGGCCACGGACAAGGCACAGCGAAGCGGTGCTCGTCGACGGTACGGACGGTGTGAGTGGCGTTGGTCATCGCAGGACTCCATGTGTCGGTGATCGATCAGGGGATGGAAACCTTCGGCGAAGCGGTGACGCAGGCCGGGGGCAATCCCCCAGGCCCGTCCACCGCGTGCCCGAGAAACGCCAGGACCGTGCGGGCGTCCTCAAGGTTGGCGCTGCCGTCGGCAATCCGCTGCGCACCCCCGCCGTCGGCCGGCTCCACCCAGAGCGTTCCTGAGTCTTTGTTCCAGTGCGCGACGCCACGCTGTTGGGCCATTGGAAGCCCCTCACGCGGTGTCGACCAGCAGAGTCAGGTCGTCGTCGAACAACGGCAGGGTGTCTAAGTCGGCTGCGCCGCAATACGTCTGGGCGTCGGGGCGCGGATCCAGAACCACGAAGCACGCCTGCTGGTTGTCGTCGACGGCCCACACCGCTGCGGGTTCGTGTGCGTCGCACCAGTAGTGCAGCCCCAGGGCTCGACAAGCCGCGATCTTTTGCCGGGTGTCTTCCGTCAGTGCGCTCATCTCCGCTGCTCCAGCACTTCGGTGGCCCAGCCGGCCAGCGCCGCGAACACGATCGACCATTCGGTGGCCTTGGCAACCGGGTCCGTGGAGAGGCTGGAGACCGCCATCACTTCTCCGGTCAGTTTCCAGAGCTCGTTCCATTGCAGGGTGGCCGATGACCAGACCTCGACAGAGGCGTCCGCCACGTCCGAACACACCCGCAGGGTCCACCGCAGGGGGTAGTCGCCGTGGGTGGAAAGCTTGACCACTTCGACGTTGCGTTGACGGTCCCCGACTTCTACGGAAGCGATGACCGGAGGCCGGATCACAGCGTCGCTCCTGCCCGGGGCCTGGCGGACAGCCAGGCGGCCTTGTCCTCAGTGAGGTCGTCCCTGCTGCCCTGCATTCAGTCCACTCCGTTCTCCAATTT
>Ga0265293_10004227_pt1 | contig 25553 bp, 27 predicted proteins | sample Munlanlewell138R_FD_192505 | JGI IMG/M metagenome (GOLD analysis project Ga0265293, IMG submission 192505) | Leachate microbial communities from a municipal landfill in Southern Ontario, Canada - Leachate well 138R | ecosystem: Engineered > Solid waste > Landfill > Unclassified | place: Canada...
GCGTGTGTTAGCATGTTCATTTTACCCTTGACAATTCATAAACGAGCATTTATACTTTACTAAAGCAAGGGGTAGGCTTTCTTGCATTAATTTTGTACCAATTTTTCATCTTTACTTTACACTACCACTCCCGTTATTTTTCATTTAAATTATAGTTCTCAAATAAATTTTAATTATCTTAGATTCAAACATCTTCCATACATCCCATATTATAACACAATATTACATTAATGTATATATAATACAGCAGGTCGATTGGGCATAACCTCATTTTAATAATATTTTTTGCGATCTTCATGCAAAATTACTTAGCTTTTGCGGTCATATTTAAAAAAATATTAATATCAAACCTTGCATGCCAGGCACTTCAATCAGTTTTTATTAAAAAGTGGTGTCTGTTTGGTTTGTACCAAATAGAACTGTTCTTTATATACAGATAACCTTATTTTACCTTCATCTAAAGTTAGCTTAAAAAACACTCCAGGCATAACACCAATAGAGGAAATAAGATCATTTGTAAGCTTGCAACAATTCAATGAATCCAGTTTGTAAGTACTACCTTTTGTAAGAACGATCTGCTCATTTTCGTAGTACATCTCAAACCCATTCATTAGATTAGCTTCCAAGCACATATCGAGTGGCAACATAACATGCCCTAATTTGCCCATAACCTTTAGCTTTTCAATCTTGCGCTTTGCTTGCTCTGGCGAAAGTGGGATTAAAACCCTTCCCGGCTCCGCAAATATCTCGATCTTTTGGTCTGGTTCCAAAACTTTATACTTTTCTATTTTTCCATCTCTGGGAACATTAACTAACACAGCTTTTTTTGCAATTCCTTTTGACCTTGTTATGTCATGAGGAATTCTTATAAATGAATTTTCTCCACGAAAAAAATAGACTTGTTTCTTGCATCCATATGTTATATTTTTGATACTAATACCCGAACCCTCTTCATACACACCAAAATCATCATTTTCCCTAAACTTGGTAATTTCCATTATCCGCTCAGTAATTATCAAATCAGTATTTCCTTGTAGAATGGATATTACTGATATTAACTCCATTTATACACCCCCCAGTTATATTTAAAAACATTATATCACATTGAACCCGGAACTTCAAGTTGAGGTCCTGGGTTCATTATAAAAATAGTTTAGGTGGCTTATAATGTATCAATAGGAGGTGTTTGAAATGGGAAATTCAAAAATTACATACCCTGTTGATTTTATTATGATCGGTAAGCGGATCCAAGAACATCGCAACAGATGCAAAAAGACACAACAAAAATTGGCCGAAGAAATGGATATAACGGTTGAGTATTTAAGTAGAATAGAAAATGGCAAAATAAAATTCAATCTTGTCACTTTATATTTCATAGCAGACAAATTAGAGGTGTTGCCGGAAGATCTTATCAGTGGAACATCATCTTTAACGAAGAACTATCTAGATAAAGAACTGGCAGATGTATTTCACGCGTGTACACCGGAAAAGAAAAGGATTATTTATAATCATGCAAAAGACATATTGAATCTTTAATTTAACCTTTAAGGAAGAATCTTTCTCAAGCATTTTCTTGCTACTTTTATTTACTTTTATAATACATGTTTTTTGGGGGAAGAAATATATCTTGAAAAACTAATCCTTAAAATGACCGAGAAGTGTTGACAACCCTTTATCGGGATCACATGAATATAACCAATTTAATTCTTATCTGTTCTTTAGCTTTTCCGTTAGTGATTTAGTATTATCACTTTTTAATTGTGTTATTCGGCGTTCCAGTGATGGTTGATAAAACTTTTACCCCATTTCCTAAAAGAACTTTTATAATTATATAATATTTTTCAGAAAAATAATTGCCATATGTATTTTCAAACATCCTTGATAGGACAACCCTGCAAACGATATACAACATTACTAAAATAGGTGCTACAAACTTAGTAAAATAGATGAAAAATTCAAAAAACCAAAAATAATTTGGCTCAACCCCCCTACTTTTCGGCATATAAGGTAGGGGGTAATTTTTTTACATAACAGATTTCCTCAGAAAATTTTTAATGAGAAACAGAACTTTGACAATTAAATACTCATTGCAAACTTAAAACTTGATAAGAAAACGCAGGATTTTTTTCGTCATGCACAGCGGAGGACGCAGTTGTGCTGGCGCCCAACAAGGACGACAACACCGCAGGACGGAAAAAAGACAAATTTTATAAAAATGTTTTAGGTTGTAATGAGTATAAATATCCAAATGACAAATACATTAACAACAGCGCCCCAAAAGGGAAAGCAAGGTTGCAGGTGCGCCAAGACTACCTGCGGTTTATAGCACAAACCGTCAAACTGATAGCATCAAAGGTACGAGCGATAACCACTTTATACAACCATGCTGCATTAGCAAGCAGTATTGCCATGACACGCTGTTGCCCATAATGATACTCCTACCGAGTCATAACTTATCGTATTGACGGTAGCCCGGACGGTGTCGGGGAGGTGAAAATCCTGTGATGTCTTTGCAAAAGACAGTTTGTTATTTGTAGGATAGTTACAATACTTAAAAACATTAGATGCATGGAGGATTTATATGCCGAGAAAAAGAGAGAAACTTAAAATCAGAAATGTAAAATATACATACAGCGGAAGTGACGAGGATTTGCTGATGTTTTTTAAAGCAGTTATTCAGCATTATTTAATACGCAACAAGCTGATAGACAAAAAGGCTGCGATAAAATAATTAAAGTTTTTTTGTTGGTTTTTGTGAATAGCTATTGTAGCAGTCGTGTGGTATGTTGTGTGGTGATAATTAAAACAGGGAGGGATTGATTTTTAACTATGAACAACAATAGGTGCTGGCTGTACAAAAGATTATCACATGATGAGGATAGAGAGATGAACTCCCTAAACAATCAAGGAGCAATTTTGAAAGACTATGCCAATGACAATAATTATATTATTGCCGGTGAATCAGAAGATGATAATATTTCAGGGATGCATTTTGATCGTGAAGGTATATCAAAGCTACAAGAAGCCGTGGAATCAGGCAAGGTTGATGTGGTGTTAGTAAAAGATTTATCCCGGCTGGGACGCCATAAAATTCAAACTGCAATGTTTATAGAATACCTTCGTGAATATAATGTGCATGTAATATCCGTAACCGAAGGGATTAACACCTCTAACGAAAATGATGATTTAATTATCGGTGTAAAACAGCTTTTAAATGATAATTATGCACGGGATATTTCAAGAAAAATTCGTAGTGGGTATAAGCAAAAGCAAAAACAAGGCATTGTCATTGTGCCGCCCTTTGGTTATATCAAGGATAAAAACAAGAATGAAATAGTCATCGTGGAAGAATGTGCCGAAATTATCCGCTTAATATTTGAAATGCATATTGATGGCATGGGATATAAAAAAATAGCACGCTGTTTAACGGAGACCGGATATAAAACCCCTGCATATTATCAAAAGATTCATTATAATAAATCCGTGCCATGCAATAAAACAAAAATAGGCAAGCAATATATTTGGAGTCCAAAAAGCGTTTCGAGCATATTGGAAAACGAGGCATATATCGGCACATTGATTTGTGGGAAAACTTCTAAAAACACTATTTATAAAACGAGAGAATATATCAGCAAAGACCAACAAATCCGCCACGAAAATTACTATACACCAATTATATCAAAAGAAACTTGGAACTTATCATCAACAATTAGGGAAGGGCGGCGAAAAAACACAGTAAGGGCAAGCAGTAATCATAAAATATATCGTTATGGCGGACTGCTAAGGTGTGCCGATTGTGAAGCGTCTTTTACAACGAAAAATAGAAAATTTGATGATATAAATTATATAGAATATGTTTGCACCACTTACCATAAGGTTGGTGTAGAATATTGCCTTTCCCACCGCATTCGTGAAAGTCAGCAAGGGAGCGAATCAAGACATCCGCTGAAATCCTTGATATGATAATTGAAGAACGCAATCTAAGCAATGCGCATTTGCATTTGCTTATAGAAAGAATATATATAAAACAGGCGGACAACGAGCATATTGACCTTGAATTTGTGCTAAAAGCGCCTTTTAAAATTCATCTTGACATAAATAAGATTTTTGTATATAATCAAAAGCAAGTTGAAGATAAAATCACCATGGGGTATGCCCCTTGAGGGGCGTGTGTCGATGACGTGTGGGTTCGATTCCCACTACTCGCACCAGTCTGAATACTCATAAGGTGCTTAGGTTCTTTATGAGTATTCTTTTTATATTTTTACGCTATTTTATCTTGCTCTGTCCTGCCAAAACTTTTGATAAAGGATTCTTTTTCAGATTCGCTCATTTCGGGTAGTTCTATATATCCAATCATCTTGTAATAGATTTCAACCTTCTGCACCATTTCGCCAAACAGCTTTTCACGATGATGAACTACAATTTTATCAATAAAACTATGCAGAATTTCATAGGTAAGCTCTTGCATATCCGTATATTTTCTTACCATTTCTACAAAACCATCGGCATTCATCTCGTGCAACTTTTCTTCTGCAACAACTGTTTTTAGGTGTTTAATCTTCTGCTTTAACTCAGCTTGCTCGTCCTCATATTTATACGATAGCTTTTTAAAGCGTTCTTCGGTCAGGTTACAAAGAATTTCTTCTTCAAACAGCTTTTCATAGAGAATATCCACTTCTTTTTCTCTGGCTAAAGCAGACTGCAAAACCTCTTGATTTCTCTTTTGCTGTAGCTGAATTTGTTTATAATGTTCATTCACCACAATCTTCACAAACTCATCTTCATAAAGAACCGCAAAGCGGATAATGCTGGATAAGTGACGAGTTACAATATCAGTTAGATTATCAACACGGATATGATGTGTTTTGCTACACAAGCCATTATTTTGGCGCTTATTCCTACAAGAAAAGTAATGATTATCTGGATTGTCATGGGTGAACTTATAATTTAGATTAGCGCCACAGTCGGAACATTGCAAAAGTCCTGCAAACATATTCTTTTTTACGTGTTTTGGCTTGCGGTATTTTGTATTCCCAAAAGTCTTTTGAATATCTTCCCATACTGAGCGTTCAATAATAGGTTCGTGCATATTCTCGTGAATTTCCCAATTTTCCTTTGGGTTCTCCAAACGCTCTTTTAGCTTGAATGATTTACTGTAAGTCTTGAAGTTCACCACATCACCGACATAGGATTGATTAGAAAGTGTTTTTCTAATCATACTGGTATCCCAAAGGTATTCACCTCGAACTGCCTTTTTAGTAGGGTTTTTAAAGCCTTTCCGTTGTGCATAAATTGATGGAATTAGAATTTTATCACGCTTTAATATCTTGGCAATATCGTTAATACTTGTTCCGTCCTGTCGCAAAGAATAAATTTTGCAAATAACCTCTGCACCTTCGGGGTCAATTGTCCACCTTTTTGGGTCAACTGTATCATACATATATCCCAGTGGTGGATGTCCTATGGCATAACCATGTTTACTCTTAGTTCTCATAGTAGAACGCATTTTTCGGCTCATATCCTTTGCATACCATTCATTCATAATGTTACGAAATGGAGTAAAATCATCCTCACCTTTTTCGCTATCCACGCCATCATTTATTGCAATTAAACGAACATTGTGCATAGGGAATGTCATTTCTGTAAGTTGACCAACTTCCAAATAATTTCTACCTAACCGAGACATATCTTTGACAATTAAGGTGGATACCTTATCAGCTTCAATTAGTGTCAATAATTCTTTAAAACCACTTCTGTTAAGGGTAACACCAGACACCCCGTCATCTACAAAAATCTTTATATTGCGGAATTTATTACGTTTGGTATAGTCATTAAGCAATGCCTTTTGGTTTGAAATGCTATTGCTCTCGCCTTCCTGTTCATCATCACGAGATAATCGTAGGTATAATGCTGTAATTCTTTCTTCTATATTTGGCTGTATCATTTTTCCTCCTTCCTTGCAGCCAAATAAGCAATGTTATGACAACATTATACACTATTGCTTTGGCTGATTGCAACTTTTAAGATGTAATTTTTGAGTACTATTTATTAGCAAAGTAACAACTTTTGATTTAAGTGTCCCTTTGTCCTTGTCAAAGTGAGCTGCAACATCATAAGTTACAGTACCCACTCTGTATTTTGTGTGTTCCTTAAAAGGAATCGTTCGTATGTTCATATGTTCTACCTCCAATACGAATTGTTAAGAGCCCATATCTTCAAGTACACTTCCTGTGCACGAATCTCACGTCCACGTCGGCACGCTCCGTATAAAACATCATGGCATACTCATATAACTTCCCGAAGTATGGTATTTAGTTGTGTGTGATTTGCTATAAAGCCCAAACCGTGTTACACAAACATTGTACATTCTCTTGACATACAAGTCAATGGGTGTTAGTATATTGGTGTGTATAATGATATAACACCTTTGTGTTATGAAAATCTAACACAGAAATACATACTATTGTTACACAGGAGGGAACACCTATGAAATCGCTTTATATATACTTTTCGGAGCGTTATGAATATGTTATTGAAAAAGGCAAATGTGAGCAATTTCTCATTGGAAAACTACTTATATCATTTTTGGATTTTGAGTGGGATATGATAAAAAACGATGTGTTAAATCTAAAATCAAAGATTTTTATCATGGAAAAAAACAAAGATTCGATACTTTCAGCAGATTTTCCTGAAAGTAAAAACTATTTTGTGATGTCAAGGTTTTATCGAGAGTTATATCGCACTCTTTTAGAAACCCATCCACTTCTTGGACAAACAGTGGACTATTACCTTGAAAGCTTTTTGGATAATAGTTTTTCTGATCAACCTGTTATGGCAGAATATGCATACAGGATTTTTAAGCATTACCCAAATTCACCGATGTCGCCACAAGAAATTAATAATTTTGCCACCTTTACAGACACGCCTCTGTCGGATAAGGGCCTTATAGAGGTTACAGAGTGTTTGCTAAATGAGATAGAAAGAATAATAGATGAATTTATATCATTTAAAGATGATTTGCTTGAAATGATTGATTTTGCCTTGGATATTAACGGTGAGTACAATAACTTTTCTACACACAAAAGGTATTTCTTAATGCAAAAAAGTGGTTTTGAACCTTTTAAACGGAATAAAGGTTTGTTTGAAAATGTGAGCATTGAAAGAAAAATGCTTGAAGATATAACTGTGCCTGACTTTGATTATCGCAATATTGATGATTTAATTGAAGAAATAAAGGAAGTTGAAGTAAATTCTTATACCTTTTATAGAACAAATGATTTAAGGTCTTTGGTGATGCTTGAATTTGACTATATGTGTTGTGAAAATTATTATATTCGCAAATGTGAAAACTGCGAAAATCTGTTTCAACCCTATTCTAAAAGAGGGGTTTACTGTGACCGCCTATTTGGCGATACAAAAAAAATGTGCAAAGAAATAGCCTCGGCACTAAAATATCGTGAGCAAGTTGAAAATGACGAAGCGAAAAAATATTACCAAAGATTAAATAACACCTACCAAATGCGTTGCCGCCGTTCCCCCTCCCATTATTCTAATAAGGAAAGGGCTAAATGGCAAGTGATGGCGAAGGAATTACTTAAAGAAGTAGACAATGGTAATGTTAGTTTTGAAGAATTTAAGGAGAGAATAAGGATCCCTGAAGTGAAGGGTTGATAATTTTTTAAAAAAATATATTGTGAGAGGAAAGAAGGTTTATATACCTATGAATTTTAAGCAAATAATAAATGAAAGTGAAAACATTGTATTTTTTGGTGGCGCAGGAGTTTCTACCGAAAGTCAAATTCCCGACTTTCGCAGTAGTGACGGAATGTTTAGTCAAAATTATAAATATCCGCCCGAAATTATGCTTAGCCATACATTTTTTATTAATAACACAGAGAAATTTTACAAATTTTATAAGGAAAAAATGGTTTTTAAAAATGCAAAGCCAAATATGGCTCACAAGTCTCTTGCAATTCTTGAAAAGTCTGGCCGTTTATTAGGCGTAATTACACAAAATATAGATGGTCTGCATCAGGCGGCAGGTAGTAAAATTGTGCATGAGTTGCATGGTAGTGTTTATCGAAATTTTTGTATTCGTTGCAATCGTTTCTTCTCATTGGAAAATATTTTAGAAGCGCCCGGAGTGCCTTTTTGTGACTGCGGCGGTATTATAAAACCCGATGTTGTTTTATATGAAGAGGCACTAAATCAGAAGACCGTTGAAGAATCTATTAGCTTAATAAAAAGAGCCGACATTTTAATCGTCGGCGGAACTTCTTTAAATGTATATCCTGCGGCGGGCATGATTGATATTTTTGATGGGGAACATCTAATATTAATAAACAAATCTCAAACCCCGGCAGATGAAAAGGCAACCATTGTAATCCGCCGCCCCATTGGTGAGGTTTTTGGCGAAGCTATGAATATGCAATAAGTTTTTTCGTTGCTCATAAACCTCTATGAATGGCATATCAAGGCATCTCAAAGCCTTGATCTTAATCCAACTCAAAGATACTCCGATATACAGCTTTCTGTATATGATTATACAAGCACCCTTTTATAAATAATTTTAGACTATCATAATTTAGCACTAAAGTTAAAATCATTCCTCATTAGTTATGTCCTTAAAGCCACCGCCAAAAAACCAACCATGTGCCTCTATAAAACGGATAAACATATCATAAAACTGATCGCTCGATATAGCGGAATGGATCTCGGCAACTCCATTAATCTCCACCAAACGACATTCAGTGATTGAAGCAGCACACGGTAATGCTTTTGAAATTCGGCTGGCAGCCAGTTTGTATTTTTGAATCCTTGCTTCATCCTCCTTGCTTGGATTTTGTATACGAGTCAAGTCCATATTATCAATTAAATCTGCAAGCTTCACACGGCAAGCAGTTTCATTTGGCAAGATGCGGCTAATGAAATCATCATAAGATTCGCCCTCTCGCTTTGTTAGACAATCAAGAGCCGTGATAATTTCATTGCTAAACCCCTGCAATTTTAAATCCTCAAAGGAAACATCCGCATCCTCTACCACATCATGTAAAATGGCGCAAATCTTCGCATCTTCGCTCTCACAGTTCATCATTACACGCAGCGGATGTAAAATATACGGATTCCCTCCTTTATCAAATTGCCCCTCATGCGCTTGCGCAGCAAGCACAATTGCTTTGTTCAACATAGCTTTCCTCCTTCGCCCACTTGTTGTTTGGATTGGGATTATCTTCTATCTTTACGACGCTTTACATCCTTGCGGATTTCCTCAAAACAAGCCTCATCAACAGTTCCTGTTTTGCGGAATGTTGCTACTGCCTGCGCCATTACTGCATAGTTTAACTTCGTTCCTTCGCTGTCGGCAAGGTAATCAACCGCCCTGTCAGGTGAAATTCCAAAATGTCCTGCGGTTTCTACTGCGTCGATATTTGCGCCAAGGAAGATAAACTCCCATCCATGCTTTGCTTTTTTCTGCTCAATCTGTTCTTTTATCTTTTTGGCAGAGTATTCCCAGCTTGAGTTTTCTTCACCATCTGTGATAATAACAAACATCACCTTTTCGGCTCGATGATTTTCGGCGGTATGCTTTTGCGCATTTTCAATTTTGAAAATTGTCATCCCTATTGCGTCAAGCAAAGCAGTTGAGCCACCTACAGTATATTCTTTTTCGGTCATTTGGCTGACAGCCTTGATGTCGATACGGTCGTGGATCAGTTCGTAGTTGTTATCGAACAGCACCGTTGTAACGCAACATTCACCTTCTACTGCCTTCTGTTTTGCAAGCATTGAATTAAAGCCGCCAATAGTGTCAGTTTCCAGTCCGCCCATTGAGCCGCTCTTGTCAAGTATAAAAACCAGTTCCGTTAATCCCTTTTTCACTTTCATAGCCTCCTAAGATTTATTGTAATCTAAGGATACCACTTAAACGGTGCCTAATGGTCGCTTCTAAAGCGACATTAAAATTATTTTTCATGTATACTACAGCGGAACTCGTCGCAATATCCTAAACCATCACCAAATTCCTCAACTTTGTTTTTTTTACAATAAGTAGGTACACCTTGTTCATCATGCCCGCAAAACAAACAAAAATCGCAAATTGGGTCACAAACGGGGTCATCACAGATATACATTTTCACCCTCCTAACAATGGTTGGTCATACTCGAACAGCACCTCGTTTATCTCAAAAACATTGTATTTACCGTTGATAATAAAATATTCCACGATTACATCAAACTTGACTGCATGGGAAAGTGCATAGCCCGCTCTTTTCAAAAGCTCATCTGTTTCATTGAGGGATAATTCAACTGCTAAAGCAAGGGCAATCACAGTTCTTTTGCTTGGTATGTAATTTTTACCTGTCCTAATTTTAGAGAATAGTTTACGGTCAATGTTTGCTCGTTTATATACTTCTACATCCGTTTTGCCTTTTGCGTCAATTAATCGTAATAGCATTTGAGAAAATGGTTCATCAAGGTTGCCAATTAAATCATCAAGTGGCATAGATACGCCTATAAAAGAAATGTCTTCTGCTTTTTGAGCAGAACTACTGTAACTATACACTTGTTTGTCTAGTTCAACGGCTAATTCTAAAGGATGCTTTGTCATACACTACAAGAAAGACTTTTAAATCATAATTATCAAGGAATTCTTTGACTGCTCCAGTTGCTACTATTAGCGCCTCATCCTTTGGATAGCCATATATGCCGCTTGAAATCAGCGGAAACGCTATGGTTTCACATTTGTTTTCCACAGCTCTTTTCAGTGAATTAATATAGGCAGCGCGGAGGTACTGCTCGTTTTGCTCTTTAGTCCATTGCTGATAGACGGGACCCGCTGCATGAATAACAAATTTAGCAGGCAGGCCGAATCCTGGTGTTATAACCGCTTCGCCCGTCTTAATTGGGGCAAGTTTATCACAGGCAGCTTGAAGCTGCACCTCTCCCGCTGCTTTGAATATGGCTCCGCAAACTCCACCGCCCATTTGTAGATCGGTGTTTGCAGCGTTGATAATGGCATCAACTTTCATTTTTTGTGATGTCCTGCCGGACAATAGTTAGCGGCATATTACTACCCCCCTTGTTTAGCATACTTTTGCCATTAAATCGGATTTTCATCTGTATATTTTTATTACTATTTTTTATTATACTAAGAGCAAGCGCTTCATCAATATCTATAAATTCACTATGTTCCCCTATTATAATAAAGGAAAACTCCATACTTTCTTTCCAGTAAGGGTACTTTATAGAGTATTCCTCAACCACTCCAGCTCCTTGCCTAAGAATAATATGAGTATTCTCTGGCTTTTCACCAATAGCAACAAAAGCATAATATAAGCATTTCATAATTACTCATCCTTCGTTTCCGCTCTTTTTGCTTTTCATAAAAGTTAGCCAATGACTACATATCAAAATTTTTTAATTAAAAAGGAAAACTATTTTATTTTTATTTTGTCTTGAACACCACAGGCAGCCCTATCTATTCTGCTTCTGCCTGTGGCGCAAAAGCCTTAATTGTCATACTGTTGTGTCATCTGCTTGAGGCTCATTGTTTCCCTCTTTAGATTTTTCAAATTTTTTAATTGCTTCTTCCTTTGTTTTATTCTCTATGTAATATGCGATTGCTGCATTACCAATTGCTAAAGTCCCGGTTGTGGCTACCCCAGAGCTTACAGCTGACCCAGCCCCTGGCAATACTATGTTTAGAAATTTAGCACCTTGTTGAGCTGCAAGCCTGAAAACATAGCCTGCTCCTACTATACCACCCATACTAAAAATAAATTCCTTAGCAGTTTCAAGCGAAATGTTCCTTCCACTCAATGATGCAATCAAGGCCACCAAAACAGTTTGAATAATAAGTAAAACATAAATATCAGACACAGGTATAGGCGTTAACGCAACTGTTGCCGATATTCCTGAAAATATTTTATTCAAACGCTGCGCAACTTTTCTGATCACTTCATTTAGTCGAGCCGCCATCCTCAATCCCATCCTTGCTTCGGAATCCAGAATAACCTCTTCTAATATATCAAGCAATTTCTTTATCCCATATCTGCCGTCAAATGCAATTTGCAAATTATCAATATCATATTTAGGAAGGTTTTCGATGTTTTCAACATCAACTTCCAGTCCGTCAGGTGTTTGCCAGTCTATCAAGGAAGCAACGGCAACGATATCATCAATTTTTAAGCCGTTTCTCACAATTATACCTTTGTAGTACTGAACCGCTTCGTTTATATTATTAATTTTATTCTTAGGGTATTCCGAAGGGACTTTGAACCGCGTTGGCGCCATCTCATCGCACTTATTTACCACCACTACTATGGGAAGTCTCATTTTATTAATCTCTGAATATGTTTTTGATAGCTTTTTAAGAAATTCAACATCCGAGTGAACATCATCCCGATGGGTACAGTTCAGCATCAAAATTGCGACATCAGGCGAGAACTCATTAATTTGATTAATCAACATTTCTTCGGCTGTAACTGTGTCATCTATACTTTCAGATTCAGCAATTCCTCTTGTATCAAGGATTTCCATTAAAACCTTTCCGTTATCCTCCCAGCTGTAAATTTGGGTGTTTTCTGTACAGCTTTTAATATTACTAACCTTCGCAACATACGCTTCACATAAAGCGTTAATCAAACTGCTTTTCCCTACCCCGGTTCTTCCAATTAGGAAAATCCTTGGAGGTCTATTAGCGTCTATACCTTCCATTAGTGCGTTTAGATCTTTATCGCCAAGGATTATATCCTTGATGAGCATCTTTTTACTTTCAGAAATTCCGCCTGGTAATTTGTCAATTATTTCACCGACTTTGACATAAAAGTTTTTCATATTCTGCAATCGCTGTTCAATTTTCACCTTATCACCTTTCATTTTTCCATCTCCTTTATTATTTTAACTGGGACAAGCAAATTTCTTCATAATAAGGGTTTGTAAATTTCGCGGGAATACTTTTTAGCAAAATGACAATGCGCTTGTTTTGTCTAATTGAGTCTATTTATTACATTACCCCTCTAAATCTTGAAGCAGAAATGCCTGTTCAATAATCGCCATCACATCGTCAAGCATATCTAAGCTATCAAACCCAATCTCGACATCACCATTACCCCATCTGCCTATCCCAGTGATATCCTTGCAAATCCCCTTTGGGTCTATAACGTCACTAAATTTCATATTAACAGCCAAGCGTAGCCGCGAGCTTTGGATAACAATATCCACGAAGTTCGTTTCAGCTTTATAAGCGACATACAGTTTCTTAAATTCACGTTTAACATAAGTCCCTAAGTTAAGGATGCGGATGTTCAGCTTTTCAAAGAGCATTTTGTTAAAAGCGTTTAAGTATTGGTAGCTTTCCAGTGTGTACTGTGGTGCAGCTTCATCTTGTTTGTAGTATGGGGCGATTTCAGCATTAGAAAGGTTTGGATATGGCCAGACTTTTTTCGCTACTTCTCCAAGCTGCGCGGCGCGATCATTTACCTGCTGTTCACCCCACACAGATTGCGTTACAACATATCTGTTTAAACGGAGCGCACTTTCCTTGAAGCCACCCGGCATTTCAAGTTTATCAGTAAAGGAAGAATCACTCATTTCCGAATTATAAGCTGTTAGTGTCAGGTTACCTATGGTGTGTAAATACATCTTTTGAACCTCAATCCAATTGCTACCAAGGGCAGTGATCCAATCGGGCGAAAGGGACTCGTTTTGAGGGATGATATGTTCTATGGTCAAGTTATCCAATGAAACAACCGATTTATTGTCCCAATTCTCAAGCTTACCCAATATGTAGCGACAACGGTTCATGTTATATATATCCCTTGTTATAAATGTATCAATAAATCTTTTATCGTCTGGGAACACCTTGTAGGAATCAAGAAAAATAAAAAAGGCTTTAACCGAGTTTAGATAGTCGTTCGGTCTGATATCGTTTTTCATTGTGGCAAAGGTCTTATTTAGAGAATTCGTCGGTATGTCGCAAACAGCCCGGCGAAGAACATAGCTTACACATAGTTGCACGATTTCCCGTAGTTCTTCTATGTTGACTAAACCTCTATCACAGTCATCATGTACTTTGAGTAGAAATGGATAGGCAACTTCCATACGTATTATTTTCATGTCGCCGTATAGTGATTTTAGAATAGAATCACCGCTTCTGACAAAATACATATCAGTGAAGTGTTTAGCAAAGCTGTATATATCTTGGCAAAGGTCATGTATAGTTAGATCACTCCCATTATGTAGTGCACGAAATTCTTTATAAACCATATCCTTTTTTGGGATTCTGCCGAGTTTCATAGTCAAGTAATCACGGAAAAAATTATCCATCAATTCGCTCTGATGTTCATAGTCAAAGAGCAATTCAGTAGGTCGCCAGATATTGTTATAAACATTTGCTTGAGTCACCGAATCCAAACCCATAAGCAGATGATTGCGAATGAGATCTGAGTCCTTTAAGTCCATGCCAGTCGAGTTTAGACTCTCAAATATTGCTTGGGGGTCATCATATTGACGGTCAAGAACGATATCCACAATTTGCAGTTTGCCGATCGCATCGTACAGGTTAAGTGGCGAAATTTCTGCCTTGGTGATTTGCCCTGCAAAGAATCCATAGTTGTCAATAACACGTGATTTGAGGTCTTCAGGAATTGGGGAGCCTTCAATTTTATTAATAAGTGAATCTCTGTCAGATTGCGTTAAAAGTAGCTTATATTTATCGCTACCCGTTTCAAATTCATTTATAAGTAAATTTTTTGTTATTTTTTCCGGGTTAACCCCACAATCAGAATTTGCTTTTGCATAATCTCGAAGGGCAACAAGAAGCAAAGTCAGTGTTGTAAGCCGCTGCTGACCATCGATTATCATCGCAACCGTTGAACCTGCCGCTGAATCTTCGTCAATGCGCACAATGGAGCCGACAAAGTGCCCTTCACGATGTGTGTTGTGAAGGTTTACAATATCGCTCCAGAGGCGGGCACATTGCTCACGCCCCCAACTGTATGTTCTCTGATACAGCGGTATCAGATATTGGCACGTTCCGCCAAGGTATTTGTAAATGTTACTTTTGAAAGCATTCAATGATTTAACCCCCTTAATTATCTGTCCACATTTCACATTGACCTATAACAGTAGCAATAGCATCTTCCATACCCTCCGGTGGATATTTATGTTCTCTAAGCAACTTTTTCACCATGCGCCTCATTTTTGCACGGGCAGATTCTTTTTTCTGCCAGTCGATCGTTCGGTTTTTGCGGAGCATATCTGTAAGTTTATGCGTTATAGCGACAAGTTCTTCATTTTCGTAAAAATCCTTAACAGCCTGCGGTTTTGTAAGAGCATCATAAAAGGCCAATTCTTCTGCACTTAAACCCATTGCATCACCCTCTGCTTGAGCATTTGCCATTTCTTTTGCCATTTTCATCAATTCGGCAATTACTTCCTCATTTGAAAGCATGCCATTAATGTATTCCCGCATAGCACGAGATAATCTTTCGGAAAATTTCTCGCTTTTAACAAGATTTGTCCTGCGGTAAAGTGTAACTTGTTCGGCAAGTAATTTCTTCAGAATTTCAACAGCAATATTGCGTTCTTTCATTTTAGAAATTTCTTCAAGAAATTTCGGATCGAACAAAGAAAACTCTGTGTCTACATCAGAAAAAAGATTGATGACCCCTTCGCTTTTAATGCTTGCTTTTAACAGTTCATTGATTTGAGAATTAATTTCTTTCAGCGACAAGAGCTTTTCTTCTCCTGTAGTACGGGTAAGATAAATTCGTACAGCTTCAAAATATGCGGCTTCATGGCGTTGCTCGGAAGTCAAGAGAGAGCGACAAAGAGATAAAGCTTGTCGAAGCAACATCGCTTCTTTAATAAATAACTCTTTCTGTTTTTGCTTATCAATAGTGGAAAGATAGTTAGCTCCGTTGCTGATTGCTTTTGCACGCCCAAGATCCGTAGCATTTTCATTCAAAAATTCAAAATAGTCAAATCCATGGAATAGATTGCGGCACACTTCCAATTTTTCAACAAATTTAGGCAGTGCTGTTTTGGCAATATCCGTATCTCCATAATTGCTTCTATCACGATTGGTATAGTCGTTCATCGCCTGCTTTAAGGCAGAGGCAATGCCTACATAATCCACTACCAAGCCGCCTTCTTTATCTTTATAAACACGATTTACTCGTGCAATTGCCTGCATCAAATTGTGACCTGACATCGGCTTATAAACATACATTGTGGCAAGAGAGGGAACGTCAAATCCTGTTAGCCACATATCAACCACTATGGCGATTTTAAGAGGATCCTTGTTATCCTTAAACCGCTTTGCCATATCGTCACGATGGCGTTTGTTCCCAATTACTTCTCGCCAATCTTCAGGGTCTTTATTGCTTTCCGTCATCACTACACCCACTTTATCCGACCAGTTAGGGCGAAGTTCCAGCAGTTTGCGGTAAATACTCATAGCAATAGCTCTTGAGTAGCCGACAATAATTGCTTTGCCTGTAAGTTCGTGTTGGCGGTTTTCCTCATAGTGTGTGATGATATCCTCACAAAGAGCAGTTATTGTTTGCTCAGCTCCAAGGATGCTTTCCATTTTGCCAAGCTGTTGCTTACTTTTTTCAATAGCATAATCTTCGGCATTTTGTGCCATGATGTCATACTCGGTATCAATCAAATGTAATATATCCTCGTCCAACTTTAAGTGTATTACGCGGCTTTCGTAATAAACAGGGCGTGTTGCTCCATCTTCTACTGCTTGGGTCATGTCATAAATATCAATATAATCACCAAAAACATCCATAGTAGAGCGGTCTTTTCTTGAAATTGGAGTGCCTGTAAAACCGATATATGTTGCATTCGGCAAGCTTTCACGGATGATAAGGCCAAATGACTTTTGAATTTTTCCTGTTTCCGTATCTATCTTTTCATCAATAAATTGACTTCGGTGAGCCTCATCTGCAATAACAATAATATTTCTGCGGGTAGAAAGTTCTTCTTCTGACTCTTCAAATTTTTGTGCTGTTGTAAAAATAATACCGTTTGCCTGCCGCCCTGCAAGCAACTCTTTCAAATGGGCACGATTTTCAGCTTGCTGTGGAGTTTGTCTTAGAAAATGCCCACATTTGGCAAACTGCTCGAACAACTGGTCATCAAGGTCATTGCGGTCAGTAAGCATAACTATGGTTGGAGAATTTAAACCTTCCTGTAATAAATGCGCATAAAACACCATAGATAGGGATTTACCGCTACCTTGAGTGTGCCAAAATACACCACCTCTACCGTCTGTGTCTGTTGCTTTAACAGTAGATGCAACCGCCTTTCGCACAGCAAAATATTGATGATATGCGCTTAAAATTTTCACATCACCGGAAAAGCATATAAAATTTTTAATAATATCAAGTAATCTTTCTTTATCGAATATTCCCTCAATAAAAGTATCAAACTGAGCGTACTGTGTATTTTCGTAACTTCCGTCCTTTGTTTTCCACTCCATAAAACGGTCTTCCCCTGCTGTAATTGTTCCTGCCTTAGAAATGGCAAGGTCACTCATAACGAGAAACGCATTAAATGTAAACAGAGAAGGTATTTCATGCATATAATTGCGAAGCTGTAAAAACGCCTCGCTTGCATCGGTTTCTTCCCGCGAGGGAGACTTTAACTCAAAAACAACAATTGGCAACCCATTAAGAAAGATAATAACATCGGGACGTTTTGTGCTATTATCCGTAACTGTCCATTGATTTGCAATTGTGAATATGTTTCGTCCAATATTTTTGTAATCTGCAAGAGAAACGAGAGCTGACCGCTGCTGTCCATCATCATAGTAATTTACGGATACCCCATTTTGGAGGCAGTCCATAAACTCCATATTTTTTTGCAACACCGTGCCACCTTCAAAATTGCGCAACTTATAAACTGCCTCGGTTATGGCAGCCTCAGGCAATTTTGGATTTATACGACGCAGAGCAAGCAACAACTCGTCCATATGCAGAGGCTGTGAATAATCCCGCACCACATCGGGCCCATAAGCATAATCATAGCCCAATGTGTCGCGAAATATCTCTATGACTGCATTTTCATAATTGGCTTCGGTGAATGGCATGGGGAGACCTCCTTGTCTATTTTAAATTATGTTGTTCGATAATCCAATCTATTTGATTTTTTATATTATAAAAATCGTCCTTTGACTTCATACACATCCAGTCAGACTTGAGAACATCTAATTTATTGGTATCAGTATATGGGCTAATTTTTGTTATTGATATATCAAAACTCGTCTTAATGGAAAAAGGGAAGTAAAAGTATGTTAAAGTAAAGAAGCCACAAGTAATTAAGAAAGCCATAGAACACCAGCGAAGTCTTTTAATTTTACTTTGATTCTTCTCCTTAAATTCTTCTATATTCTCAGTGTCAGATATTTGATTGCAAAAATTGGAGACAGTATCCTTTATAATAGAGAGTTGACGAGTAAAAAAATAGAAAATACAAACAGTAAGAATATTCATAGAGAATATATTTAAAATTAGATTTTCAGTAGTTGTTGCAGCAAGCCTATAAGATAAATCAATGAAAAAACTAAATATACTGCCACTAAAATTTTTTGCCACATCGATAACAGGCTGTACAAAAATAGAAATAAAAAATGAACATACTAACGTTAAAATAATAGTTCCTAGAACATTTATTCCTTTAAATATTTTTTTCATTTTGACCTCCATATTTCAAATTATTAATCTAAATCATCATTTAGCGGCTTGAATATCCGCAACTGATATCTCGCCGGACATCAGACGAGGTAAAAGAGTATCGCGCAGAGAAGTCAATCGAGTGTTTTCAGCAAGGTTCACCCGCACTTTTTCAAATAAAGGAGCGGTTATGGCATGAAAGTCCATAAGAGTTTTTTCATCGGGCATTACAAACGGCATAGCTTTTATGGTTTTGGAATTAATAGCCATTGCAATAGACGAAGTGTTGCCCAACGATTGATAATCAAACGCTCTAAGATAGCAGTACAAATACTCAAGAGTTATATTGCTCGACTGTTTGAAATGAGCGATAGCTTCATTGGTCGTCATCTCACCATCAGTAATTGCAATTCGACCAACAGTCAGTTTAAAACTCAAAAGCACCGCGCCACTCGGAACGACTTTTATATTAAAACGTTTCACAGATTCGGCGGTCAGATATTCTGAACTGTCACTGATGAACATTCCGCAATTACCCATATCGGATATGGAAGCCCAAATGACATCTTGCGGATTAGTAGTAAACCACTCAGGTTCTTTGCGAGGAGGGGTTTTCCCAATTGCGATATTGAAAAAGTCCTCTGCTTTGCCAGTAGTCCAAATCGTCGGTTGCTCACCACCGAACGGCTCAAAGTCCACGAACCACGACTTGAAAATGGCTTGCGCCATCTGCTCTAAATGATGATTTATCTTTCTGTTTATTGCAATTCTATCATCGAGAGAAGAAAGTGTATCAGCAATCACCTGTTGTTCTTCGATTGAGGGAAGGTCAACTTCGATATTAGCAAAAGTATCCCTCGTTATTGTATCAAAGACCGAACCATGCGTATGTCTTTTAAATAAAGCAATACTATCTTTCAGTAAGTAATAAAGATATGTCTGAATCACTAGCTCCTTTTTTCCCCGTATTCCGTAACACGATTGATTAAAAGCCATCGGGAATGGAATCATAGCCAATTCACCGACTGTGCCGCGAGCTTAAATGATTATATCATTCAATTCAAGCAAGTTTGTAGAGCTATTTGTCAAGCCAGCTTTAGTAATCATTTTTTCAGTAGTATAAACATAGCGGTTGTCATCGTTAAAATCTTTGACCGAAAGCCAAGGAATATTGCCTCCCCAGTATTCAGCAACGCTTGTTTTGGGTGTGCCACCGCCAATTACATCAATAATTTCAGACAATTTATACGTCATACCCAATCGCCCCCAATCTTTCCCGAATTTCTTCCTCCAGCTCATGGGAGCGTTTAAACATTTCCGAAAGTTCGCCCGTCAGCCTTGCCATCTTTTCTTCAAAAGGTTCACCATCATCTTCTTGCTCCTCAATGCCAACATAGCGCCCCGGAGTTAATATGTAGTCTTGTTTTTTGATTTCTTCGGTGGTAACAGAGGCGCAAAATCCTTTTACATCCTCTAATGTTCCATTATCAAAAGCTTGAAATGTAGCTGCAATCTTGGCAATATCCTCATCCGTCATTTCGCGCAAACGGCGACTAACCATTGTGCCCATTTTGCGAGCATCTATAAACAATGTTTTACCCGCTTGTTTTTTGTCTCTGTTGATAAACCAAAGAGAAACGGGAATCTGTGTGGTATAAAATAATTGTGTGGGCATGGCAACAATACCTTCTACAAGGTCAGCCTCTATAATTTTACTACGAATATCCCCTTCACCACCGCTTTGAGAAGACAAAGAGCCATTTGCAAGCACCATACCGATTTTACCGTTTGGCGCAAGATGGTGAATCATATGTTGCAGCCATGCAAAGTTAGCATTTCCCGACGGAGGCAGTCCGTATTCCCAGCGTGGATCATCATTTAAAGAACCATCATTCCAGTCAGATAGGTTAAAAGGAGGATTGGCAAGAATAAAATCCGCTTTCAATGTAGGGTGCAAATCGTTATGAAATGTATCGGCATTATAGCCGCCAAGGTCGGCTTCTATTCCACGAATGGCAAGATTCATCAGAGCCATTTTACGAGTGGTCGGATTAGCATCTTGCCCATAAATTGAAAGATTTCCTATGCTTCCGGCATGATGCGAAACAAACTCAGCCGACTGCACAAACATACCGCCCGAGCCACAACATGGATCATACACGCGTCCTTTGAAAGGCTGGAGCACTTCAACAAGGGTACGAACCACACAAGACGGAGTATAAAATTCGCCTGCCCTCTTGCCTTCCTGTTCGGCAAATTTAGCAAGGCAATATTCATATGTCCGCCCCAGTATGTCCTTGTCGGTGCCATGATCTATCATTTTAATATTTGTAAACAAATCAACAACATTCCCAAGACGGCGCTTGTCTAATTCGCTACGAGCATAATTTTTGGGCAAAACATCTTTTAATCGTTTGTTTTCTTTTTCGATAGCCCTCATTGCATCATCAATTATTAAGCCAACTTCTTCCTTGCGGGAAGCTGCTGCAATAACATTCCACCTTGCAATAGCTGGCACAAAAAAAACGTTTTTTTCCATGTACGCATCTTTGTCTTCAACGTCATCATCATCTGCAAGAAGTTCTTGATATCGCTCTTCAAATTTATCTGAAATATATTTAAGAAATATCAAACCCAAAACAACATGCTTATATTCGCCCGCATCTATATTTCCACGTAAAATATCCGCAGCTGCCCAGATTTGTTGTTCAAAACCAATATTGGCTGTGTTGTTTCCATTACTCACTATTTTTTCCTCCTAACAATAGTCGCTAATTTAGGATATATTAGGGATATTATACCACAGATTATATCAAATAAGCAAATAAAAACACCTTATTTAAGATATTTTGACGAATGCTGATTTGTACTAATGGGAAACAGTAATGATTATAACAAGAAAATCATACTACCTTGCTATTTCATATTGCCTGTATTGGACTTTTTTTGGAGTATGGAGAGCCTTTTGCAGTTTTAGTTTATCCCTAATCTGCATACTACTTTCTTTGATACAATAAGCGGTTTTTAGCTTTTTGCGAAGGTTGGCTAGTTCTGCGGTTAGTTGATTGCGTTACTCTCGTATTTCTTCTAAGTTATTAGATTTCGTAGCAGAGTAAAGGGATTTATTGAATCCATTCCGTTCATTTGTCATAGTTTTGATTTGGTTAAGTGTTACGGATATAAAATCATCAACCTGTGTCATTGTGTCAAGCTTATTCTCATAAAGCAGCTTAAACTGAGCTTTATACTGTTCAAATTTAATCAAATCTGATTTTAATACTGGGTGAAAATTTTGACGATTTTGTGACTTTTTGATTTTTCCGAGTAGGTACATATAATGCAGATACAATGCTCTAAAGCCCGTTATTTTATTGGAACTTTTGAGATTACCTTTAAGCGTATATCTTTTAACAACAGGCTTAGGTGGTCGTTCAACAAAAACCAATGGAGTTCTATCAATCCTATATTTAATAGCATCTTCGGTATAATTCTCTCCCAAGGTTTTTAGCCTTACAAATCGTTCCTTGCCTTTAGGGCGCACTGATACATATTTACCTAACTTAATTTCATAGCCAAGTCTTTTTAAGACATCGCAGAATGTTCCAAAGGTAATAGAGCCTGCTATTGCCATATCAACATCTGCTCGTATGATGTTATACCATGTTGGTTTACCCTGTTTTTCTCCTTGAATGATATTATACGGAGCATGATTGCTTCTGCCCGGATTTTCTATTACTGATAATCCATATTCAAGGCATAGCTTATCGGAAACCTCACGCATTTTACGATAGGCTGCTTTGTCGTGGTTAAACTTCTTGCCATCTTTGAAGGAAACAGAATTCATAACAAAATGATTATGTATGCAATTAGTATTTAAGTGGGTTGCAACGATAATTTCAAGGCTATCTCCCCATAGTTCTTTTGCAAGTTTTACACCGATTTCGTGTGCAATATCTGGGGAAACCTCGCCCGCCTTAAAACTTTGATATCCATGATAGGCTACAATTCCATCTTCTTTGCCAAAACGCTTTTTAGTTATAATCATTTGCTCTCGGGCAAGTTCACAGCTTGCATTGATTCCGCTAACATAATATTGTTTTTCAGTTTTAAAATCGTTGGTTGCATAGTTCATCACATCTCTTAGCCCTTGTAAATCATCTTGTGAAAAATTTAGGTTTTTAGTTTTATCGGTGTTTTTAACATATCTAATCGGACTGGCGATAGATCCTTTTATTTTCCATAACTTTGTTACAGCCATGATTTATTATCCTTTCCGGCAATGTTATCTCTGCCTGTATTTGAAGTAGCAATCCTCGGAATTCCTCTATGGCAATCTGCGGATTGCTTAATAACATATCGTATATATCGTTAAGCTGCGCCATCAATTCATCATATTTAAGGGGTGGACACTCCTTTGGAATATAATCGTTAATGAGCATACGAAGATAAGAGGAAACTGATAAATTTGCCTTTTTGGCATTGCTGTGAAGTTTGTTGTTCTCCGCCTGAGTCATCCTGAAATTTCTCTGTATTTCCTTGTTTAACATAATAATTTTCTCCTCTCGATTAAAATGCTTGTCGGCGCTTGCCGACTGGGTTGTAGGGCTTAGCCCTACATAAAAATTGCCGACATTTATTCGGCTGTTTTCGGATTTGATATACAAATCCATTGCTCGTTATCATTAAAATATAAAACTTTACTGTGTGTGAAATGTCTGATGTAAAAGGCGTTCAATATAAATGTCATAGGTTTTTAAGCATCTAAATATACAAGCGGCAAGGTAAGGAACATCACTTTTGACATCTTTGGCATTCATAAAAACTTCAATGGCACGGTCTAAAATCTCTGGCATTAGTTCAGAAATTATGGAATACCTAATATCTTTTTGCGAATATGTTTTTGCATCAATCTTGATGTTTTTCATATCCCATAAAAACTCCATAGATTGTCTTGCTATGTTTTTTATGGTTGCAGATGGATAGCTTATATCTCTTGATGGGTGAAAATAACAGTTATCTAAAAGATTAAAAAATTGTTCTGATTGAACATCATCCTCAGCATTGCTAGATGATTGTTGTTCATTGATAATTGTTCTTTCTTTTTGTTGTTTATATATTTCCCCATCGGAATCCGTTGGGGGTGGGCAACTAAAATTGATGGGGACCCCACTGTATCCTGCATGGAGGGGCTTCAGAAAATAACGGTTACTTGTTTGACGGTTGGACTTGTCTTTTTCATATGTTTGTTTAATTTCTATCAGCCCTGATTTTTCAAGGTTTTTAGTTGCTATTCTTACAGTAGTTTCACCAATTCCACACTCCTTTGCAATAGTGGGAACAGATGGCCACGAAATACCTGTTTTTCGGTTAGAACATTTTGTTAGATACGAATAAACTAAAAACTCATTTCCAGTGAGCTTATAATCAAAAATTGTGTTTCTTAGGGAAAAGTATTTTTCTTGTTTCATATATTCACCTCGATTTTGGGCATAAAAAACAGGACTGACATTTTTATCAATCCTGTTTAAATTGCGATATTTTGTTTTAAATAATGTTTTTATTAAATCTTTAACATTGCCTATTGGCTGCAAACCGCTTGGTTGCTATGTTTGTTCTATGCCCCTTATGGTTATTCGTACCATGGAGTTATCAGTATTCAGTTACCAGTTGTCAGTAGCTTTTGGGTATTTCTTCGAAGAAAATTATTTTCTGCCTTAACTTCTACTCATAACTGAAAACTCATAACTGTTTACTCGAGGCAGTAGTTTTGGGCAAAACCATTTTTGGGAGGGTTACTATGGCGGATTATAAATCAATGTATTATCACTTGGCGGGGCGGACAGCTACTGCTGTTGATGTGTTGGATGCTACCACAAGCATGATGGAAGCTAATGCCAAAGCGATGATGGCATCTGTTGAGTCCCTAATTGAGCTTAAAGAAAAACTTAAATTAGCGCAGCAAGCTACCGAGGATATGTTTATTAACGATGACGAGGAGCAACTAAAGGAGAACCCTGAATAAATAAAATAACACTTAAATAAAATGGGAGCAAAGCTTATCCTTTTGCCCCCATTTTGTTTGTGTAAAAATCAGTATTAAAAACCCCTTGCCCACCTTTCGGTATTGCTACCATCAAGGTTTGCCTTGAAGTATTCGTCGTTTAATTCCAGTATGCGGTAGATAAGAAAATCATCAACAACATTGAGGCTGAATATTCGTCCGTGTAAATGGGAATAATCTCCACAAGAAAGAAAAATGGAGGTTAAGAGATGGGAACATCAAAAAACATTTTAACAAATAAGGAAATGGAGCTGGTCAGTCTACTGATGAAAGACTGCCAAAGCACGGGCGATATTCAGTCTAAGTTGAAAAGGCTGTTTGCCGGAACAATTGAGCAGATGCTTGAAAGCGAGATGGAAGAGCATCTCGGTTACGAAAAGCATTCTACTGAAGGCAACAATACCGGTAACAGCCGAAACGGGTACAATCATAAGACCATTATCAGCGATTACGGCGAAAGTGAGATAGCAATTCCGCGCGACCGCAACGGCGAATTTGAGCCAAAAGTTCTTGAGAAGAGACAGGTTCGAACAGATGAAATTGAGCGGAAAATATTGGCAATGTACCAAAAGGGCATGAGCCAGCGTGACATTGAGGATAATTTGCGTGAAATTTACGGTGCGGATATTCCGCAAACCTTGATTTCTAAAATCACAGACAAAATTCTACCAGAAGTAAACGAGTGGCAGAATCGTCCGTTGGAAGTAATTTATCCGATCATTTATTTTGACGGAATCGTGTTCAAAACTCGCAAAGATAATCAAATTGTCAACAAATGCGTCTACTCAGTTTTGGGTATTGATATG